>MDSV01081620.1_pt1 | contig 18464 bp, 18 predicted proteins | sample 810851 | NCBI WGS metagenome assembly MDSV01 (sample SAMN05326640, study PRJNA326480) | marine metagenome | isolation source: seawater | place: Atlantic Ocean: North East | collected 2012 | reverse complement strand
CAAGGTTCTTCAGCAAGACATTTCCTAATAGAGAGATACTTTTTATATTTGATTTCAGCCATCTAAAATCCTCTTGCATACAAGCAGAAAAGCCAGTCATTATCTGAATCTCGTCATAGGAAGGATATTCCTCAAGCATAATCAAAACTGTAGGTTCGATAGATTTAGGATAAATATGATTACGATGAGGTTGTTGCCCTCTCGTAATATGAAGGTAAACATAAAAATTATTTTTATCAGACCCCGAAATAAGTTTTTTTATAGTTTGTTCTAGTCCATCTATGAAACTCATACCTATGAGATTAAGGCTATTCTTCAGTCTGTCTAAATGTTTATCCAGCAAGAATACTTTTTTATTATAAACAGGAATCAATTCATAGACACCATCACCAAACAAGAATCCCCTATCCATTATAGAAATTTGAGCATCAGACTTTTTGATAAACTTGCCGTTGAGATATATATCATCCATGTTTAAAAATTTCTCAGAATTGAGTCAAGGGTCTTCCTATAGAAATTACCTTCACTTACTGGCTCCATCGAATATAACCTAATAGTTGTTAAGTTTTTATTATTTAATTGAACAATAGCATAGCCCACTGACTCACCTTGCTCGATCGGTGCAGTTAAGTTTTTATCAACAACATACTTATATTTTATGTTCTTTATTTGCCTTCGAGGTATTGCAATATATGCATCCTCAACGACACCTAGTTTGACTGATGGTTGAGAACCTCCAAAGACCTTGCCCTCAGTGACGACACTATTTTCATCATAAATTTTATGAGTTTCAAAGAACCTAAATCCGTATTCTAGTAATGATTTTGAGGCATTAGTTCTTTGCTCAGGTGACTTTGCTCCCATGACTACTGATATTAATCTTCTTTTACCGCGTAATGCAGAACTCACAAGACAATAACCAGCTTTTTTTGTAAATCCAGTTTTCATACCATCAACGGAATCATCTAAATACAGCAGTTTGTTTCTGGAGTATTGTTTAATTTCATTATAGACATAAGATTTTTTTGAATATAATTTATATTCTTTTGGAAATTTTTTAATAAGAGAACGGGCCAGCACAGAAATATCTCTAGCAGATGTATATAAATCATCATCTGGAAGACCTGTAGAATTAGCATAACTAGTATTTGACATGCCTAGATTTTCTGCCATTTGATTCATATATATAGCAAAAGTTTCCTCATCACCAGATATATGCTCCGCCATTGCAACACTTGCATCATTGCCTGAGGATGTAATAATTCCATACAGTAAATCAGACACTTTAACTTTTTTACCGACTTCTATAAACATTTTGGATCCACCTGTCTTCCATGCCTTCTTACTGACTAAGACATCATCTTTTTTTGCTAATGTCTTATTTTGTAATTCAGTGAAAATTATATAAGATGTCATAATTTTTGTGATACTCGCTGGTGGAAGAATCTGATCAGGCTTCTTTTCAGCTATTACCATGCCACTATTATAATCTATCAAAATATACGACGTGACATCTGGATTTGGTGCCTTTGGTATGGGCGCAGCTGATAAATCCAGACAAAATATTAAAGCCAAAATGGCAATAGTGTTTGGAAAGAAAGACTTGTTGGTTAAAATTTTCATATTATTTAAAAAATTATATCATAAATTCAAAACATTAAATCTTTGATTTAGCAATCTTAATTTCTTCGCTCAAATAATATACTGCTAAGGCATAAAGTCTACTACGATTATATCGTGTAATCACATAAAAGTTTTTATGTCCAAAACTATATTCTTTTCTATTTGGTTCTTTCCTTCCTATTACAGATAAATATATATCAGACCTCATAGGCACATCAGACAGAATAAGATCTTTTTTAAATTCACTATATTTAGTTTGTGGTTTGTAAGTTTTTTTTGAAGCTTCTTCCAGATTAGATAGGTCTGATTTCGAGTATGAGATTGGTGTCATAATATCATCATAAGATTGCCATCCATTCTTCTTGAAGTAATTTGCCACACTTCCAATCACATCACTATTAGAATTCCATAAATCAACCTTTCCGTCACTATCAAAATCAACCGCATAGTGTCTATAACTACTTGATATAAATTGAGGTTTACCTAATGCTCCAGCATAAGAACCTTTTATGCTTGAAGGATCTAGTTGATTTTCACGACACATAAGTAAAAAATTGATCAGTTCAGATTTATAGAACTTAGCCCTTCTACCCTTATTAGAACCGAGCGAGAGTGAAGCTAGAGTATCAAAAGTTTTGAAGCTTCCTGTCCTTACACCATACTTACTCTCAATTCCTATTATGGCAACTATTATCTCTGGTGGAACTCCATAAATCGCTTCAGCTTCAATTAATGCAGCATTATTGTTTTTCCAAAATTTCAAACCGTTGTTAATATTTTTCTTAGTGACGAAAAGGTTTTTGTAGTTTGTACATTTCTTGTCTACTGCGCCACAACCATTCCATGTTAGTGTTCTCTCAGGAGCTTTTTTAAAATATTTTTTAATACGGGACTCTGTCTTAACATTATCAAATAATATATTTAATTCAGTTTTATTATATGAATGCTTATTGGACATATATTCAACGAAATTATTTACATCTTCATCATTTAATTCTGCAGATATTGTATGAGAGAAAAAAATTATAACAAAGGGAATATATTTAATCATTTTCTAAGTATCCTTTGATGAGATTTGATTGACATAATAATACCTATAGTTGCAAAAAGCGTAACCATCGATGTACCGCCATAGCTCATAAATGGCAAAGGTGCTCCTACAACTGGTAAAAAGCCTATAACCATTCCTACGTTTACAAGTACATATAAATAAATTGTTAAACTTAATGTGCCACTAAGTATTCGACCAAAATTATCCGTAGCTTTAATTGATATACTTAACCCGCGAAGCGCGATAAATAAATATAATAACATCAATATCGCTATTCCCATATAGCCAAACTCTTCACCATAAGCTGTTAATATAAAGTCTGTAGAATGTTCAGGAACAAAACCAAGTTTAGACTGTGTACCATTGAAAATACCTTTACCGAAGAATCCTCCTGAACCAAGGGCTATTTTAGATTGCATTAAATGATATCCCGAACCTAGTGGATCACTTTCAGGATTAAAGAAAGTCAATACTCTTTGTTTTTGATACTGATGCATATTCATCCATAAGAACGGGGCTAATGCAGCTATAGAAATCGTACTTCCAATAAAAAACTTTAAGCTCATGCCTGCTAAGAGTATTGCAACAGCTCCTGACATACCAATCAACAAGGCTGTTCCTAAATCGGGTTGCTTCATAATCAACATCACTGGAGCTAATGCTATAAGAATTGCAATAAAAATATACTTAATCTTTGGAGGCAAAGGTTTGTCAGCATAATAAGAAGCAAGCATTAACGGGACAAATATTTTCATTAATTCAGATGGTTGAAACCTGATGAAGTATAAATCTAACCATCGATCTGCGCTTTTCCCCACACCAACAAATAATACCAAAATCAATAAAATTAAAGTTAAGGAATACAATACAGGCGCAAATAATTTAAGATTATCTGGATGAACCTGAGCAATGAAAATCATAACAACAAGTCCGATCGCTATTCTAGTAAACTGTTTAAGCACCAGGGCAATATCGCCTGAGGAACTACTGTAGATAGTAACCAATCCAATAAGTGTAATTATAATGATAGGTATGAGTAACTTTACATCAATATAAAATAGAGATGATAGCCCACTAAAAGGTCTCCTGGCATTATCAATATACTCATTCATTTGATACAACCGTGTTTGATTTATTGGTTAAATAAAAATCTATAATATCTCTTGCTATTGGAGCAGCAGTTGATGAACCACCGCCTCCATGTTCGACAATAACTGTCACAACAATTTCTGGAATATCATAAGGAGCATAACTTATAAACAACGCATGATCTTGTAGAATTTTTTTATCAGACTTACCTGCATCCAAATTATATACCTGAGCCGTCCCTGTTTTACCTGCATACTCAATATCGCTTACCTTTTTAAGATGTGATGCAGTTCCAACATTTTTTTCATTAACTACTCTCCACATCGCTCGCTTTACAATTTCTAGATACTCCATATCTTTTATGGAGGTTAAGAATTTATTGCTTTCTGGATTATAATTAAATATTTCTTTCGTTCTATTATTTCGATACCGTTTAAGTAGATGTGGCGTATAAGTCATTCCATCAGTTGCTAAGATAGACGTAGCCAAAGTCAGCTGCATAGGTGTGGCAAGAAAGTAGCCCTGTCCAATACCAATATTTAAAGTCTCGCCTTGATACCAAGGTAACTGTTTAACTTTAGATTTCCACTTTCTGTCAGGCACTAATCCTGTCTTTTCTCCATACATATCTATATATGTTTTTTGTCCAAAACCAAACTTATACAAATTTTTACTAAGGGAGTCAATTCCTGTCAACTGAGCAACTCTGTAAAAGAAAACATCACAAGATTGTGCTAGAGCGTATGATAGATCCGTATCTCCATGCCCTGTTTTTTTCCAACACTTAAAAGGTCTTTGATGATTCTTAAGCTCATAAGCTCCATCGCAGTTTACTAGTTTCGAAGCATCAATAATATCTTCCTCTAGAGCAATTATACCCACAAAAGGTTTGAGTGTAGATCCAGGTGGATACTGACCTGAAATGGCCCTGTTTATTAACGGTTTTCTCTTATCATTTAATAAATTCGAATATTCCTTGCTTGAAATCGATGTAGTAAATAAATTATTATCATAACCAGGGAAACTTACAAACGACAGGATATCACCATTTCTTGTATCCATGACGATTACAGCGCCTTCTTTTTTCTTAACATTATCATAGATAAATTTTTGAAGGTTAAAGTCTATAGTTAGATATATATCATTACCTCTGGTTGGTAATTTTTTTTCAATAACTCTTACAACTTCTCCTTTTGCATCAGTTTCCAACTTCTCATATCCAGGTTCTCCAGATAATATATTTTGATAAAATCTTTCAATGCCAAGTTTACCAATTTCGGTCATTCCCTCATGAATCTTTACAACATCAGAATCAAGATCATCATCAGAGACCTTTGCGACATAGCCTAAAACATGTGAGGTTGAATATGGAGAGATATACCTCCTTTTAGATTTAGGTATTAATTCAATTTCAGGAAGAAGGTATTTATCTACAGCAATCTTGGAAAATTCATCTAGAGTTATATCTTCAAGTAATGTTATATCTTTTAAACGTCTATTTTCAAATTGCTCCATTATGTCTTTAATGTCGTTTGGGTTTACGTTAAGAAGTTTTCGTAAACTAGAAATAAATTCATCTTTACTGGCAATAAGTTCTTTTTTTACAATCAGATTAAATGTATTTATGTTATCAGCAAGGATTTTGCCATTTCTATCAAATATTAATCCACGAGTAGCTTGTATAGGTCTTATTTTTATCCTATTTGAATCAGATTTAACAGAGTAATAGTCATGATCTGAAACCTGCACCCTGTATAACTCAAACATATATACCGAAAAAAAGAAGAGAACTATAGTTGTTGCAATTAATGCTCTATTTTTATGAGAGTTTCGCTCCTTATCAGCATTACTCATAGGGTCCCAGTTATATTTCTCTTCAAAATTACGACGTTTTCTGATAGAGTCTCTTCGAGCTTTTGTTTTCATAATATGATTATATTGAGAGTTCTATGAAAAGAATATAAAAAATTATTATAGAACTGATAATTTTATATAATTTGTAGATAAATTCACTGAGGATATGTATGTTTAATATAGATTTATTACCGATTTACCTTGGTATCGTTGGCCTAATTACTGCTTTTTTGCTATATAAATTCATCTTAAATTTCTCAGCTGGTGATGGTAAAATCGTTGAAATTGCCGATGAGATACACCTCGGAGCAATGACTTTCATCAAAAAAGAATATTCTATATTGTTCATATTTGCATTAATTCTCACTGCAGGAGTATTCTATGGGCTAGGGCCAGAAAGCACATTAGCATTTATTGTTGGGGCTTTATGTTCATCAGCAACTGGTTTTATTGGGATGTACACATCAACAAAAGCCAATGTTAGGACAACTAATTCTGCTAATAAATTTGGTTTATCAGAAAGTCTAACTGTTGCTTTTTTTGGTGGCTCGATAATGGGCTTAACTGTAGCAGCAATGGGACTTCTTGGATTGGGTTTATTATATCTTTTATTTGGAGGGGATCCCAAAACGGCCTCAGTGATTCATGGATTTGGAATGGGTGCATCAGTTGTCGCTCTATTTTCAAGAGTTGGAGGAGGAATTTTTACAAAATGTGCAGACGTAGGAGCGGATCTAGTAGGAAAGGTTGAAGCTGGAATTCCTGAAGATGATCCTAGAAATCCAGGAGTCATCGCAGATAATGTTGGTGATAATGTTGGTGATGTTGCTGGTATGGGATCGGATATATTTGAATCTTATTGTGGTTCGATAATAGCCTCTATAGCAATTGCATCAACATTGAGTGTTTCATTGATTGATCAACTGGGTCCTAGACAATCTCTAATGTTTCTACCTTTGGCGCTAGCATCACTAGGCCTATTATGCTCAATCTCCGGAATTCTCATAGTTAAATATCTTGCTAAAAGCACATCTACAGAAAAAATCAGCGGGGCTCTGCGTGGTGGTACTTTTTCTGCAGCAATTATATTTATAATATTTTCATATATCGTTATAAGTTCACTTGGATTAAATGCATCCATTTGGTATGCGGTTTTGGCTGGAACGTTTGGTGGAGTAATTATTGGATTAGTTACAGAATACTATACTGGGGGAAGCCCTGTTAGAAAAATTGCTGGTCAAGGTGAGACAGGAGCTGCTACAGTAATTACTACAGGACTAGCTATAGGATTAGAGTCCGTAGTCGTGCCAATTTTGTCTATCGCAGTTATTATATTTATCGCCAATGCGTTTGCTGATCTTTATGGCGTGGGTATTGCTGCAGTTGGTATGCTTGCAACAGTTGGAATCACCATGGCGATTGATGCATATGGTCCAGTTGCTGATAATGCTGGGGGAATAGCTGAGATGGCAGGACTTGGAGAAGATACAAGAAAAATTACAGATAGTTTAGATGAGGTTGGAAATACAACTGCCGCAATAGGAAAGGGTTTTGCGATTGGAGCAGCAGCGCTGGCCGCACTTGCAATTATTACTGCTTTTGTTCAAGAGGTTAATCATAACAGAGATATACCAATCGAATTATTATTAACTGACACAAATGTTCTAATCGGTTTATTTATTGGAGGCATGATACCATTCCTAGTTGCCTCATTGACTATTACAGCAGTAGGTGATGCAGCTTATGAAATGATTAATGAGATAAGAAGACAATTTAAAGAAATACCTGGTTTGTTGGAGGGTACTGGAAAACCTGATAATTCTAGATGTATAGAGATCGCAACTACCGCAGCACTAAAAAAAATGATTCTGCCTGGATCTATTGCGGTTTTTTCGCCAGTTGTTATTGGTCTTGGCTTTGGCCCTGAAATGCTAGGTGGTCTTCTAGCTGGTGGTTTAATCAGCTGTGTTCTTCTCGCGCTAACGATGTCAAATGCTGGTGGCGCTTGGGATAATGCTAAGAAGTTCGTAGAGGGAGGCAATCTGGGAGGCAAAGGTTCTGACGTTCATAAAGCTGCAGTTGTCGGAGATACAGTCGGTGATCCTTTAAAAGATACTTCTGGTCCCTCAATGAATATTTTGATTAATGTAATGGCTATAGTCAGTCTCGTAATTGCGCCGTTATTATAAGGAGAGGAAATAATTGTGAATATACTATTCTTAGGAGCTCCTGGTTGTGGCAAGGGAACTCAATCAAAAATTCTTATTAAGAAATATGGGATCCCACAAATTTCAACTGGTGATCTATTGAGAGAAGAGATTAAGGCAGGGTCCAGTCTAGGTAAAGAACTTCAAGAAATAATGTCATCCGGTAAATTTGTGAGCGATGAATTAGTTCTCTCATTAGTATCGAAAAAAATAACCCAGGATGAGTGTAAATCAGGTTTTATTTTAGATGGATATCCAAGAAATATTAGTCAAGCAAAGAGTCTAGATGCTTTATTCACAGAAAAACAAATAAAGCTTGAGTTTGTTTTTTTAATAGATGTTCCTTTTGAAACTTTAATTGAGAGGTGTACAGGTCGACTTTTATGTACTACATGTGATTACATAGGCAACATGGACCGGGGTGAAAAAGTTGGAGATAAATGTGAAGAAGGAGAGCTCTATCAAAGAGAGGATGATAAAGAAGAAACTGTAAAGAACAGATTAAATGTATATCAAGAACAAACTGCACCTATAATAGATTTTTATCAAAAAAAAGGTATTCTTCATAAAATGATTGGTGGGAATGATCCAGCAGAATTATCAAATAAGATTGCTAATGTTATAAAAGACTAAATGAACAACAAGCATCAATAACTACTGCTACCCTACCCTTAATTACATGATATAATCAGCGATATCATGTTAAATCTAAGGATGAAAACTTTTGCCTCCTTTATGGGTATATTACTTTTATGTAATAGCTCATATTTGAGTGCAGCTATCTTTCCAGATATCTCATTACCTGACGAGGAAATATTAGAAATACTTGAACAAGGTCCAGATTGGCTTCCTAAGGCATACAAGACCCCTATTCAACAAGGAGTTCTTCTGGAAAGTGATAATCTGAGTAAGCTAGTCCCAGGACTGAGCAAGGAACAAGTCAAATTCTTACTGGGAACTCCAACAATTGTAGACATCTTCCATGATAATCGCTGGGATTATATATTTTATAAACGAAATGAAGCTGGTTTTACAGATCCTAAACGAATAACAATAATTTTTAAAAATGAAAAAGTTGGGGAAATATATAACGAAGAAAAGCTCATATCGAAAATGGGAGATGATGCTAAAGATGATTATGAAAATGCACCTGTAGTTGAAAATTCAGCACAGAAGACAGATGGATTTCAAGAAATTGTGATAGCTAAAAGAATGGATTATCTTAGTGCAACTAAAAAAAATAAGCTTCCGGTATGTATAGATGATGAGTTTGAGGATTATCTATCACAAAAAACATTATTTAATGCTGATGAGGATACTCTAGAGGTTCGATCTGATATTCAAAATCAAGATGAAGCCGGAATATTTTATGCTTCTGGAAATGTAGAAATAGAAAGAGCAGCTGATTTAATAAAATCAGATAAAGCTAATTTCAATGCAGATACTGGAGTGTTATCTGCAGACGGTAATGTAAAGTATCTAACAGAAGATCTATCGTTATATGCAAACAAAGGTGGTTATAATAGTCAAAATGATACTGTATCATTCTCAAATACAACTTATAATTTCCCAACACAAAAAAGACCTGGCAGAGGTAAATCAGAAGATCTTTTCATAGATGATGAGGGTATTGTTTATTTGACTCCAAGTAGTTATACAACCTGTAGTTTAGATAATCCTGATTGGGAAATTAGCTCATCAAAAACTATTTTATATAGGGATATTGATAGAGGCCACTCATATAATATTTTTTTAAAGTACAAAGATATTCCTGTTTTATATTCTCCATTTTTTAGTTTCCCATTAAGTAGCGATAGACATAGTGGTTTCCTCTTACCAAGTATAGGTAGCTCGGGTGAAAGCGGAACTGTGGTTGCAACGCCTTATTATTTTAATATTGCTGAAAATATGGATTTCACATTTACTCCTACAAATTATTCTGGAAGAGGAGTTATGATTGATGGCCAGTTACGTTATAAAACAGAGAATAGTAATACAGAAATTGAACTAACTCATTTGGACAAAGATAATATAAAAAATAAAAGTCGTCATGCATACTCTATAAAGGATGACAGAATCTTTAAAAATACCCTTACACCAGGTAATAATGGTCAATGGGATGGATCTCTTATTAGTTCTAGCATCAATATAGGCGGTATTTCTGACCTAACATATTTAGATGATTTTGGTAACAGTGTCTCAAGGATTGGAAGAACTCATATTACTCGTGAATTTATTCTAAACAGAGTTGATTATGGTAAGTTTGGAGTATTGAATACTTCAATTAAAGCTACAGATTATCAATTGGTTAAGACTGACCTTCAAGAGCAGTATAGCGTATTACCACAGGCAAGGGCATCATATTCAACCTACGATAGGAATAAATTACTTAAATATGAATTCGATGGAGAGATCTCGGTCTTTGATCATACTTATAATCATAAGGCTACTGGTACAAGAGTAACACTTTACCCATCGATAGAATATCCAATGAGAAATATTGGTTGGGAGTTGACCCCTAAATTGGGAATCAAACATAGAACATATAGTTTATCTAATAATTCTAATAATAGTATTACGGATACAACCCCAATTCTTAGTCTTAGAGGTAAAATGATATTTGATAAAATGCAAACTACCAATATATTGCAAACACTGGAGCCAGAGATGTATTTTCTATACATACCAGCATCAAATCAGGAGAATATACCTATATTTGATGCTGGTGAAAATGATTTAAAATATAATCTATTCTCGGAAAATAGATTTTATGGTGAGGATAGGCTTAATGATGCTAAACAAATAACTTTAGCGGTATCATCAAGTGTTGTTGATACAGCAAGCGGTAATGAACTATTGAGAGGCACAATTGGACAGATATTCTATTTAGATGATAGATCTGTAAATTTAACAAACAGCGAGACAGATACAACTAATTCTTCAAACATTCTTGGTCAAGTTTATGCAAGATTATCTGATTACTGGAAGCTATCAGGTTATTCAGAGTTTAATACTAACAAGGGATATGGTGAAAAAAATCAAATAAGATTGTCATTCAAAAGACCATATGGAAAACAAAATCAAATATTTAACTCAAGCTATAGATTTTCTAGAGGGACGCAAGAAGAAGTAGATTTCTCCACAGTAATACCGTTTAACAATAGACTATCCATAATCGGTAAAATTAATTACTCATTCAATAATAGGAGGAGCGCAACTGAAGATACGCTAGAAAAAATGTTTGGTTTTGAATATGAAAGTTGTTGCTATGGACTCAAGTTCGTTGTTAGAGATTATTGGAATGGAACTAAAAAAGACAATGCTTTTTATTTTGAATTTTTACCAAAAGGAATTGCCACGTCAAATAATCAGACTGCAGAGTTACTCAGAGAAGGCATTCTAGGATATCAAGATGTATTTGAATATTAATGTCATGAAAAGATACTTTATGCCAATAGCTATGATCTTATTGTCTATATCGCCATTAGCTCATTCTACGAACTATAGTGATGAAATTATAGCAATAGTAAATGATAGAGTCATACTTAAATCAGAAGTGCAGGATATGATTGATAATTTGTCTCCAGAGATTATTGCAAAAGAATATAACTTGCTAAATGATAATCAAATTATAAATAAAGTATTGCAAAATCTTATTGAAACAAGCCTCTTGGTACAAGCTGCTGATCGATTTGGCATTAAGGTGTCAGATATAGCTATTGAAAATGAACTTCAACGCTTAGCATCGACCAGCAATCTGTCTGTGAATGATTTTAGGAAAAAACTCATTGAACAGGGTCAAGATTATACAAAATTTATCACTAATCTCAGAAATAGAATGACAATAGAGACTCTTTTTATATCTCAATTCTATTCTAGGATGAATGTTACCGAAGAGGAAGTTGAAAACTTCATTGAAAGAGAAAACGTTAATCAATATGGAAATATTGACTATGATTTGATTGAATTTGTGATTAAAGATGAAGAAAATAAATTAAACATAGATGATGTGAATCTAGTTTATGAAAGTATATTAAAAAATGGTTTCAATAATACTAAAGTGAATTTCGGTAATCTTAATATAGAAATAAATAATATAGGCTTAATAAATCAGGATAAGTTGCCTAATATTTTCTTAGAAGCACTTTCAGAAACTTTGAATAATAAATATACTAGAGTAATTAAAAGTTCAAAAGGATACCATGTATTAAATATTGTAGATTCCATTAACAAATCCTCATCAATAGTTACAGAATATAAAGTAAGACATATATTAATAACTCCAAATGTCATGACATCTAATAAGGCTGTTAAAGATAAGCTATTAAAATTGAAAAATGAAATTAAAGATATGGATCAATTTATACTCAATGCTAAAAAATATTCAGACGATAAAGCTTCTGGTTATAAGGGTGGAGATCTAGGTTACCAAAGACCTTCTGCATTAGTTAAAGAGTTTGCGGAAGTTATGAAAAATACGCCATTAAAAAAGATTAGCGACCCCTTTCAATCTAGATTTGGTTGGCATATTTTATATGTTGAGAATATAAGATCAGTTGATGATACTAAATCTCTGGTTAGAGAAAATATTGCAAAAATGATTAGAGCCAAAAAAGCTAAGGCCGAAAGAGATGATTGGATAGCTAAATTAAAAGACCAAGCATACATTGAAATAAAAGAGTTTTAAATTTGAATAAGACATTAATTACACTAGGTGAGCCTGCGGGAATTGGACCTGATCTATGCGTATTATTATCTGAAAAACACTTTTCTAAAAATATAATAGTAATAGCAGATCCATATTTAATTGAAAGCAGCGCAAAAACTCTAAAGAAACATATTAAGCTTAATGTGCTCAACAGTATTGATTCAAAAACGAAGTCGGGGGCTTACACAGTTAATGTTTTACCTATAGAGCTAACTGCAAAAAATATACCGGGGAAATTAAATCCAAAAAATGCCGCGTATGTAATTAAGACTATAAAAACTGCTGCTCTTTTATGTTTGCAGAAGAAAGCAAAGGCGATGGTTACAGGCCCTATTAGTAAATCAGTGTTAAATGATGGGGGTTATAAAATATCTGGACATACAGAATTTTTAGCAGATGTTTGTAATTCTAAATCTGTAATGATGCTAATGAACTCATATATGAAAGTTGCTCTCCATACCACCCATGTCCCACTTCAAGATGTCGCGAAACATATTACAAAAAATTCTCTAAAAAAGACGATTTCAACAATTCATAGCGAATTGAAAAATAAATTTAGAATAAAAAAACCTAAGATACTCGTAACGGGACTTAATCCGCATGCAGGTGAAGATGGGATGCTAGGGAAACAAGATCATAAGATTATTTCTCCTGCTATAGTAGAGCTAAAGAACAGTAATATTCTAGTTGATGGACCAGTTCCAGCTGATACTGCATTCCTGAAAAAATATATTGAAAAATATGACATTATTTTAACAATGTATCATGATCAAGGTTTGCCAGTCATAAAGTTTAATAACTTCAAAAAAACTGTGAATGTTACGCTGGGTCTTCCAATTACTAGAGTTTCAGTAGATCATGGAACTGCTCTCGACCTAGTTGGTACGGGAAACATAGATATGTCAAGTTTTATTGAAGCTATAAAAGTTGCAAAGTTTATTAGTAATGCAAAGCTATAAAAAGAAATATGGCCAACATTTTTTGCATGACAAAAATATTATCAGGAAAATTATCTCAGTTGTACAACCAAAAAAAAATGATGACTTCATTGAAATAGGTCCTGGTGCAGGAGCACTAACTAATCCTCTTGTGGATAAGGTTGATAGAATAACATTAATAGAAAAAGATATAGATTTGATACCATTGCTAAAAAAGCAATTTAGTATATATGAATCAGTAAATGTATTACAAGAAGATATACTGAAATGCAATTTAATGGATCTTGTACATGATGAGACTAGAATAATAGGTAACTTGCCATATAACATATCAACAGAGATTATATTTAAAATTATTTCTATATCCTCAAAAGTAAAGGATCTACACTTCATGTTACAAAAAGAAGTGGTAGATAGAATGATAGCTAGTCCAGGATCAAAAACATATGGACGATTGAGTATTATGGTACAAGTATATTTTGAAGTGGAAAAACTATTTGATATATCTCCAAATGTTTTTATACCAAAACCTAAGATACAATCATCATATATCAAAATGGCACCTAAAGTTTATGGATTCAAGAATTCTGAGCATGAAACTAAATTCAGGAAAATTGTATTAGTAGCATTTACAGCAAGAAGAAAGATGATTAAAACATCACTTAAAGATTATATTGATAATAATATGCTAGAATCTTTATTAATTAATCCTAATTCTCGTCCTGAGAATTTAACAATTGAAGAGTTTTTACAAATTGCTAAACATATTTAAAAAAACAGTAGTATATATCTTATTTTTTTATTCATTATCTAATTATTATGAATTCTTTAGATGGTATTTAGGTGATGACCAAATGATCATTGAAGAGGCTTATCAATTATCATTACTCTCCTCTGTTCCTATGTTTATAGTAATATTTTTGATACATTTCTTTTATTATCCAAAAATTGATTCAGATAGAGCAAATGTAATTTCTTTTCCTCCAATTATCTTTTTGTTTTCAATTAATCTTGCATTTACTGTTTCAATGTCCAATATGTATTACTTTCAAATCTATGAACTACCTATGATCTTAAATATTTTCCGATCGACATATATTGGTTTTCTATTAATAATATTTGCATTGATTATCTTTTATTTTTCATTAAAGGAATTTAATAAAAATCATGAAGATCCTGTGCCAACGTCTCCATCTAATTTAATAATTGACTATGGGATTTATTCATTAACTCGTAACCCAATGTATTTAGCTCTATTGATAATGCAAATTGGAATTGGAATGATATTGAGTGTTATCCATATCGTAATTTTTACACTGATCACTTATTTTGTTCTAAAGCACTATGTAATTTTTCCTGAGGAGGAATATCTAGAAAATAAATTTGGTGAAGAATATATTAAATATAAAAATTCAGTTAATAGATGGATCTAATGCATATGATGATCGTGATTATGATCATGGTCATGACTAGACCTGGGGTCTATGACTTTTAAATCTAACATATACCTAGTTTCCGTTTTATCTCGAGCAATCATTTTGACAATTTCCCCAGCTTGAATGTCTCTTCTAGGACCCATTAGCATCATATGTGAACCGCCACTCTCTAACACCACTTCCTTGCCAGCTGGTATTATTAAATATTTATTATGTATCATTTTTGCAGTACCAGTATCACTATACTCCATTGAATGAATTTGCACCTCATCATAAACTGGCGATCTAAATCCAGTTATAGTTAAATCCTTATCGGTATTATTTTTAATAATTCCATATCCAACCGTCACTTGACTATTCGGTGGTCCCATATATATAACACCTTTGATGATCTCTAACTTCGGTCCACCATCTTTCTCAGGGCTAATACCTGACATAAAAGCATATGAATTAATAGATATAAACAGGCCCAAGATTATAGATAAAGTATTTTTCATGAAGATAATTATAGCTACTTTGGTAAAGTAAGTCATTATTATTTTTATTAATAATAAATTATGATAGATTATACTTTGTATGGATGAATTTTTACTAGATATACTCGTATGCCCGAAGTCAGGGCATGATTTGATCTACTTTGAGAAAACTAATGAGTTAGTTTGTAAAAAATCTAACCTTGCGTACCCAATTAAGAATGATATACCTATATTATTGATTGATGAAGCCAGGGAACTAAAACCAAATGAAATTGATGATATATTATGAAAATAGATATTGGAACCAAAATCAAAGATATAGCAATAGTATCTAGTGATAAAAAAAATAAGCTATCAGAATATCTCGATAAAAATTTAATAATATATTTTTATCCAAGGGACCTAACCCCGGGCTGTACAACGGAAAGTAATGAATTTAATGATAGTCTCAAAAAAATAAAAAAGCTAGGTTGGAATGTAATTGGAGTTTCTCGAGATAGCCTAAAGTCTCACCAAAAATTTATAGACAAATACTCCTTCAAGTTTCCATTAATCTCAGATGAAAATGAGAAGATTTGCAAAATGTTTGATGTCATAAAAGAAAAAAGTCTTTATGGCCGCAAATATATGGGTATTGATAGAAGTACTTTTTTGCTCAATCAAAAATTAGAAGTTTTACATGTATGGCGAAATGTCAAAGTCAAAGGTCATGTAGAAGAGGTTATCGAAACTATAAAAGAGATAAATTAATGGAACTCATACAGCTATTACTGTTCATAATAATTGTTTTGACTCTACTAAATGGATTGCTATATTTTAAAAGATTAATAAAACTACAAGAAGAAACTAATTATCTCTTAAAAAAATTAAATAATAAAAATGAATCTGAAAGTAAGAAAGATTCCAAAAGTGCGATGCCTACAGAAGATTTAGAAAAATTAAAAGCTTCATATATGGCAAATATGAATATAAATAAGTATGTCAAATAGTATATTCCAAGACATAATTGATAAAAAGATCCCAGCAGAAATTATTTATGAAGATGATTTAGTGCTTGCATTTAATGATATTAGCCCACAAGCTCCTATTCATATTCTTGTTATACCGAAAAAACCTATAACTAAATTAAGTACTAGCGATGATGGTGATCAAGAATTATTGGGTCATTTATTACTTGTCGTAAAAAAGATAACTGCTGATAAGAACATACTAGATTATAGGGTTACTATAAATAATGGTGCTGAAGCTGGGCAAACAGTTTTTCATTTACATCTACATATACTCGCTGGACGAACTTTTGGATGGCCCCCAGGCTAGGCCTTTTTCCCAAAAAATCCCATTATTTTATCTAATAGATCAGAAAAAGGATTGACACGAAGTTTTTCAGATTCAACCGCAATTTCATCAATACACTTGACTGATCTTGCTGGATAAGGCCCCTGAGCTGTTTCTTCATACAAAGCAACAATATCAAAGCCTTCCTCTAGTGTGTGTCCTATCTCAAAATTCTCTTCTCTGGACTGGACTTGTCCTTTCATTAAAGTAGGCATTTTTGCTAAATATATAGGCTCAACATTTTTTGATTTAGCAGCATCAACGAGTTTGTTATCCACTATGTTTTGTGAAGAAGATTCTATCATTACATAACTACAATGATCATAAAATTCGTTCAAATCTTCTAAACTATCCGAGTCTTTTAATCTTAAGCTTACTTTTATTTTTGTGTTGAGGTTCTGTTTTAATTTAGAAAAATTATCAAGTCCGATAGATTTAGGAAAAGTTGCTATATTTGGTTCAACTGAATTTGCAAAATTTACATAACGATCAATATCAATGTTATCATCATCTGTATCTAAGTATACCTGAGTAGATAGATTGCGTTTTGCAGATTGTGATCTAAAAATTTCAATTCTACTTCTTGCTATATCTTCACCATCACTATGAAGCACTCGAGCAATATCTACTCCATCAGTCCATTGTCTTGCAATTCCAGCCATTAGCATGGTTATTAATTCCTTCTCATCATCTGTTGAGGGCCCTAAAGTTGCGATTATAAGACTCAATCTATGTCGCTCATTTGAATTTGTCATGGTATTTCCTAAAATTAATTATTTTTTAGTATATTGTATAATGACTCTCTAATCCAATAGATGGTAATATAAAAAATATGATAGAACTGCTAACAGACCTAAAACTCATTTTTTTTGTAGTGTTTTTTTTCATAATGATGTTTTTTGAAAGCTATTATCCGCAAAGAACATGGAACAGCAGCAGAATTATGCGTCTAGGCTTCCATGGTCTAATTGCATTAATAAATACAATAATTATGAGACTGCCAACTCTATTTCTTATTATACCTGCTTTGCTTATAATAAATGAACAAAACTATGGTTTACTCAATCTTCTAGGATATAGTCTTATAACCAAGGGGATTATTAGTTTATTATTATTAGACCTTGCATTTTATTGGTGGCATCGTATAAACCATACTGTGGACTTCTTTTGGAGATTCCATTCAGTCCATCATCTCGATACCCATTTGGATGTCACAACTTCATTGCGCTTCCATATTGGAGAACTTATATTCTCATCAATATTTAAAGTAGCTCTTATACTTACAATTGGTGTGCCAATATCAATATTTATTTTTTATGAAATTATTTTATCCGCTTCAAATCAGTTTCACCATGCAAACATTAATATACCAGATAGGGTGAATACTGTACTGGAAAAATTTATAGTTACTCCTAAATATCATACAAATCATCATACAGTTAAAAAAAATAGTAGAGAGGCTAACTATAGTTCAATTTTAACAATTTGGGATAGGATATTCTTCACATATAAGGATGCTGACGATAATGAGAGAAATTATTTGGGGCTTGATGATAGATCTAAAGAATTTGGAATTATAAATTATTTTAAGCACCCTTTATCGTAAATTCATAGTTGACAATTAGAATACTATTTGGTGTAATAATGGTACGCCGTTTTGAAATTCAGCTTGCCGGCGTTAAATAGCTAAAGCGATCGGTAAACCACCAATGCTTAGCGTATGGTGGTTTTTTTTTGGTTTGTTGAT
>MDSV01098979.1_pt1 | contig 18465 bp, 16 predicted proteins | sample 810851 | NCBI WGS metagenome assembly MDSV01 (sample SAMN05326640, study PRJNA326480) | marine metagenome | isolation source: seawater | place: Atlantic Ocean: North East | collected 2012 | reverse complement strand
TTATTAAGTGAAATATCCATTTACACTCTTGAGTCCGAAATCCCCTTAAAAGAGGTTTTTAAAACCATTTTTTTAAAGGAGGAGGGAAAGCAAACAACTGTGAGTCCTAAATCCACCAAGGATGACTTAGAGGCATATTTTTTCTCGATTTTACCAAATTTTGATGAAGACCGGGTTTATTCTAGTGATATCAAAAAAGTCATCAGTTGGTATAACATTTTATTGGCTGATGGTTATGATTTTCAATTAGTTGAAGGCAGTTTTAAGGCTTAAATTTACCAACCAATAATTCAGCTGTTTTATGTGGCGGGTTTACACCAAGGAATTTAAATACAACTGGCATTTGGCTGCACCTGTTATTTTGGGTATGCTGGGTCATGTGCTTGTAGGATTTGTTGACAATATCATGGTTGGGCAGTTGGGCGCTGCTGAGTTAGCGGCAGTTTCTTTGGGCAATAGCTTCTTCTTTGTAGCCATGGCCTTAGGCATTGGTTTTTCCACAGCTATTACCCCTTTGGTGGCCGAATCTCATTCTGAGCAAAATCATAGCAAAGGAAAATCAGCATTAATCCATGGCTTTGTACTTTGTGTTTCAATCGCTCTGGTCCTTTTTGCGCTCATATTGCTAGCAAAACCCCTTATGTACAAAATGAATCAGCCGCGGGAGGTTGTTTCACTTGCACTTCCGTATTTAGACATCATATCAGTATCATTAATTCCACTGATAGTCTTTCAAGCATTTAAGCAATTTAGTGATGGTTTGTCCTTGACGCGGTATCCCATGTATGCAACCATTACTGCCAATCTCGTAAATATTTTTTTAAATTATATATTGATTTTTGGGAAATGGGGTTTTCCTAAAATGGGGGTTGTAGGCGCTGGTGTTGGAACCCTTATTTCTCGTTTTGTTATGTTATTACTAATCTGTTATTTTTTGAGGCAGCTCAAAAAAACCAAGGTTTATTTACAAGGGGTTAGGTTTTTTGTTTTGGAGCATACCATGTTTAAAAAAATAATTAGTTTGGGTTTGCCAAGTGCTCTACAGATGCTTTTTGAAATTGGTGTTTTTACGGCTGCCATATGGTTGAGTGGCACACTTGGAAAAAATGCTCAGGCTGCCAATCAAATTGCACTTAATTTGTCCTCAATGACTTATATGATTGCGGTGGGCTTAGGGGTTGCTGCCACCATTCGTGTTGGTAATCAAAAAGGTTTAAAGCGCCCTGTTGAACTTCAAAGAATCGCCAAGTCAATTTTTTTGATGGGACTTATTTTTGCTAGCCTATTTGCGTGTGTTTTTTTAATTTTTCACGAACTGTTGCCTGCGCTTTATTTGGACGCAAATGACCCTCATAACTTTAAAGACAATAGCGAGGTAATTGTAACTGCCGCAAAGCTATTAATTATTGCTGCTTTATTTCAAATTAGTGACAGTACGCAGGTTGTTTTTTTAGGTGCATTGCGAGGCCTTCAAGACGTAAAAATACCGACTTTAATTACCTTCATATCTTATTGGTTAATTGGGTTTCCAATCTGTTTCTATCTAGGAAATTCCAATCTTTATGGCAGTACAGGTATATGGGTTGGTTTATTGGCCGGTTTAACGGCTTCTTCAATTTTTTTATACATTCGATTTGATTATCTTTCAAAACAATTTATAAGCAAACACAACAAAGCATGACACTGCCAAAATTCATTTTAGGAGACCATTCTGACTTCCCGACGGCCATTTTTATAATTCACACAGAATTTCCAAGGTTTATAGTCAACCTTGAAACTGATTCCATTGAGTGGTTGGAAGATTTTGACCAGCAAGATGCTAAAGAACTACAGTCAGAAGCAAAAAATGCCATTATACAAGCCACTGCGTTTTACGATTCAGAGGTTTTAAAATACGAAAAAGACTGACTTTTATGTTTGACAATCTCTTAGAATTAGATCACGAATTATTGATATACCTCAATAATTTGGGCGCGGATAATTGGGATGACTTTTGGTTTTTAATCACTAACAAATTGACCTATATTCCAATTTACGCCTTGCTTTTATATTTGATGGCCAAAGATTTGGGTAAAAAAGGTTTTCTGATACTGATTGTAACGTTGGCCATGATGGTTACATTTACAGATCAAGTCACGAATTTATTTAAAGATGGTTTTGAGCGTTTGCGACCCTGTGCACAACCTGGTGTAGTGGAACTTCTTCGATTGGGTGATTGTTCTGGCTATGGTTTCTTTTCTGGCCACTCTTCAAATACCATGGCAGTCGCTGTTTTTGTCATTTTCATTCTAAAGTCTAGATTTAGAACCTATATATGGTTGATGATTCCATGGAGCGTAACAGTGGGTTATAGTCGAATCTATATTGGTAAACATTATCCTCTGGATGTAATGTGTGGTTTGGCCTTTGGCGTAGTTTCAGGCTGTTTGTTTTATAAGCTTTTTAAAATCTTAAAATCACGTTGGTTACAAATTCAATAGGCCATCCTTTTACTTGCAACTGCTAGGATTGTCTTTGTGCGATTTGTACTTTTTCTAAACAAGTTTAGTCACTGATTGTGGCTATTTTCAACTTCATGGGATATCTTTGCACAATGAGTTTTTCAAAATTATTAAAAAACAATTGCTCTAAGGTAACAGTTATTGCGCCTGCTACTGATTTTCAAGCCTATATGCCAATCGATTTATCAGAATCCAACAGCAATCTTCATAGCATTGATTTAAATGACGCAGAGGTTTTTTCTAAATATATCTTAAAAGCGCTTGAAATACAATCCAAAAAAATTGCCTATGGTGGCTATTTAGAAAAGAGATTGATTTACAATCGAAGCTCACATTTTAAAAATAAAAGTTCAGAAAATCAACGAGACATACACCTTGGTTTGGACTTTTGGTCTTTTGAGGAGACCGCAGTAATGGCAGCTCTTGATGGCCGCGTTCACAGTTTTAAAAACAATAAGGCCCATGGCGATTATGGTCCAACAATTATATTAGAACACCATTTGAAGGGTGTTAAGTTTTTCACACTCTACGGGCATTTGTCCTTGAAATCAATAAAGGCCTTAAAAATTGGAATCAGGGTCCATGCTGGAGAAGTTATTGGAGATCTAGGGGCCCCTAGCATCAATGGCGATTACCCACCTCATTTACACTTTCAAATTGTTAGAGACCTAGAGGGTAATTTCGGTGACTACCCAGGGGTTTGTACAGAAAAAGAATTGGATTTTTATACCCAGAATTGTCCAGATCCAAATCTGTTGTTAAAGTTGTAAAGACTTATTTTCTGTTGAGAACCCATTCGCCTTTTTGCAATAGTGGAACTGCTTGTTTGTATTTCATGGTTTTGCTTTCACCACTGATCACGTTTTTTATGTTGACTTTATCGTTGCGACCAATTTTAGGTTGTTCTCGCACAATGGTTTCAACTACAGAAGATGATCTTTGTGTATTAACACCCGCAGTTCTTGATTGTGCGGATCGCTGATCCATATTGGGGATTTCGTCTTTGCTTGTTTGAACTTTCTCGCGGCGTCTGGTTTTTGCTTCCTGAATAGTATTGGCTGTTTCTTGAGGAATTTCACCTTTAAACAAGAACGAAATCACATCCTTATTGACTTGATTGATCATATCTTTAAACAACTCAAAAGATTCAAATTTATAAATCAAAAGTGGGTCTTTTTGTTCGTGAACAGCCAATTGAACGGATTGTTTTAACTCGTCCATTTTGCGAAGGTGTGTTTTCCATGCGTCGTCTATGATAGCCAGCGAAATATTTTTTTCGAAATCCGTTACTAGTTGTTTCCCGTTTGTCTCATAAGAATCTTGGAGATCAGTGATTACTTGTAGGGTTTTGCTTCCGTCGGTAAAAGGAACAATAATTCGTTTGAATTTTTCTCGCTGATTTTCATACACATTTTTAATAACAGGAAATGCTAAATCTGCATTGCGTTCCATTTTAGCTTCATAATGCGCGAAAGCTTCTTTGTAGACCTTTTTTGTGATTTGCTGTGGTGTATTGTCTTCAAAATCTGATTTGTTTATAGCTGCGCTCATAGAAAAATAACGGATCAGTTCAAATTCAAAGTTTTTAAAATCGTTGGCCGCTTTGTTAGACTCTGTAATGACCTCTGCAGTATCGTATACCATATTAGCTAGATCTACGCGAAGACGCTCGCCGTTTAAGGCATTAAATCGTCTTTTATAAACTACTTCTCGCTGAGCATTCATAACATCGTCATATTCCAAAAGACGTTTTCTGACACCAAATTGGTTTTCCTCAACTTTTTTCTGTGCTCTTTCAATGGATTTTGAAATCATTGAATGTTGTATGACTTCTCCTTCTTTGAGTCCCATTCGGTCCATCATTTTTGCAATGCGCTCACTCCCAAACAATCGCATGAGGTTGTCTTCAAGTGAAACATAAAATTGTGAACTTCCCGGGTCCCCTTGGCGTCCAGCCCGCCCACGCAACTGACGGTCAACTCGTCTGGAATCGTGGCGCTCGGTTCCTATAATCGCAAGACCTCCAGTATTTTTAACGCTTTCCGATAGTTTGATGTCTGTTCCACGACCCGCCATATTGGTTGCAATTGTTACTTGCCCTGTTTTTCCAGCCTCGGCAACGATATCGGCTTCTTTTTTGTGCAGTTTTGCGTTTAAAACATTGTGCTTGATTTTACGAATGCTTAACATCTTTCCAAGAAGTTCACTAATTTCGACACTTGTGGTACCAATTAGTACTGGCCTGCCGGCGTTTGATAAACTGGTGACTTCCTCAATAACAGCATTGTACTTTTCTCGTTTTGTTTTATACACTAAATCTTCGCGGTCATCTCTTGCAATTGGTCTGTTGGTAGGGATTTCAATTACATCTAATTTATAGATTTCCCAAAACTCTCCGGCTTCTGTAACTGCAGTACCCGTCATTCCAGATAACTTTCGGTACATGCGGAAATAATTTTGTAGAGTAACTGTGGCGAAAGTTTGTGTTGCCGCTTCAATTTTGACATTTTCTTTGGCTTCAATAGCCTGGTGCAATCCATCGCTGTAACGCCTTCCGTCCATAATGCGACCAGTCTGTTCGTCAACAATCATTACTTTATTATCTATAACAACATACTGAATATCTTTTTCAAACAACGCATAGGCTTTTAGCAATTGGCTCATGGTATGGATGCGTTCAGACTTGATACCAAAATCTTTAAATAGTTCTTCTTTTTGTGCGGCTTCTTCTTCTTTAGGAAGATTTTTTGCTTCGATTTTTGAAATTTCCATTCCCATCTCAGGCATCACAAAAAAGTTAGGGTCTTCAGCACCTGAAAGATAATCCACCCCTTTGTCTGACAATTCAATTTGATTGTTTTTTTCATCAATTACATAATAGAGTTCTGCATCAACCTTTGGCATTTCTCTATTGTTGTCTTGCATATAAAAGTTTTCAGTTTTCTGCAATAATTGTTTGATTCCTTCCTCGCTTAGGAATTTAATAAGAGCTTTGTTTTTAGGCATGCCTCTAAAGACACGTAGCAACTGAAATCCACCTGCTTTGCTGTCTCCGGCTGCAATGGACTTTTTAGCTTCTGCCAAGACCCCAGTCAAATATTTCCTTTGAACGCTAACCAAATCTTGAATTTTTGGCTTGAGTTGCATAAATTCATGTCGATCTCCTTGGGGTACAGGGCCTGAGATAATCAATGGAGTTCTCGCATCGTCAACTAAGACGGAATCAATTTCATCGACAATGGCATAATGGTGTGGCTTTTGAACGAGATCTGCCATTGAATGGGCCATATTGTCTCTCAAATAATCAAAGCCAAATTCATTGTTTGTTCCGTAAGTAATGTCGGAATTGTAAGCTTTTTTGCGAGCTTCAGAGTTTGGTTTGTAGTAATCAATACAATCTACGCTCAATCCGTGGAACTGAAATATGGGTGCCATCCATGCGCTATCGCGTTTTGCCAAGTAGTCATTGACAGTTACAAGGTGGACTCCTTTTCCAGTCAGTGCATTAAGATATACAGGGAGTGTTGCTACCAGTGTTTTTCCTTCACCCGTTTGCATTTCGGCAATTTTACCTTGGTGCATGGCAACCCCTCCAATTAATTGCACGTCGTAATGAATCATATCCCAAACTATAGGTTTTCCCGCTGCGTCCCAGGAATTGTGCCAAATCGCTTGCGTTCCGCTGAGTGTTACATAGTCTTTGGTGGCTGTGATTTCACGGTCAAAAGCATTGGCTGTTACAGAAATTTCTGAATTTTCTACAAAGCGTTTGGAGGTTTCTTTTACAACCGCAAAAGCTTCTGGCAGGAGATCGTTTAAAGTTTCTTGTGTCTTTTCGTAAACCACATCATTTAGACGGTCAATTTCATGGTAAATATCTTCTTTTCTGTCAATTTCTGTGCTAGAATTTGCTTCCTCTAAAAGAGATGTGATTCGAGTCTCTTCTTCTTTAGAAGCTGCCTTTAGAAGCGCTTTAAAATCATTTGTTTTGGCTCTTAAAGCGTCGTTTGAAAGCTGGGCTATGGTGGGCTCAAATTCTTTGATTTTATCGACAATAGGTAAGATGGCTTTTACATCTTGCTTGGACTTATCACCAACAAAAACTTTTAGCACAGAATTAAGTAGACTCATTATTAAAATATTATTGTAATGTCTTAGTCAGGAGTTAAATTGGTCAAATATACGGCTTGTTCTTAATTTTTCATCCCTATGAATAAAATAAAAAACCTATTGAGGACTTTTAAATTGGATTGTTTAAAATTCAATATTCATCCTCATTCCACAGATAATCTTCGTCAGAGGGATAGTCTGGCCATATTTCTTGTATAGAATCATAAGATTCGCCCTCGTCCTCAATGGCCTGCAGGTTTTCAACCACTTCTAGAGGTGACCCTGTTCTGATGGAATAATCAATTAATTCGTCTTTTGTGGCCGGCCATGGAGCGTCGCTTAAATAAGATGCCAGTTCTAATGTCCAATACATTTCAAATTGAATTTAAATACATCTGCAAAAATAAATTTTTACAGCAAACAGCCAAGAAAAAAATGAGTTATTTCAATAGGGCCCGAAATAAAGCAAGTAGGCTTGGATATTTTTAAGAAAATGACAAAAACATCCAATAATTTTGTGTGTATTATTTTACATGAAGGGGCAATAAGGATTATATTAATCCCTTTTAAATTAGCCCCAAAAATTATTTGATTCAAAAAATAAAAGCATTATAAATTATTGATTTTAAATATTTTAAGTATATTTATTTAAAGTTTTTTATTATTTATAATTTGGGGCGTATACAGAAGTGTTCTTTGGCTTGCTCTTTTCTAAAAAAGAGCAAGCCTACATAATATATATCTATACTAACTTTTACTTTTGGGTTATTTACAAGTGCCAACCAATTTTTATAAGCCATATTACTAGCTCTTATATTTCCTACAAAAATGACCACATCAGAATCTGCAATGGCTGCTAATTTAAATATCCTTTGCAGATTTTCTGTTTGAAGTTGATCATAATAAAATAGTTGTTTTAATGGAAATTGAGCCTGATGTTTTAAGGGCCTGTGATTTATTTTTAAAATTGTTTTTGTGTTGGGGCAGAGCCCTTCACAGCTTTCAATTTTTTCAAATTGGAAATAAGATAATATTTTTATTAGCAGCTTTAAACTTTTATTGTTTATCCTTGTATTTGCCAATAGCTTATAAGTTTCCAATGGGGTTTTGTCATATAAACAATGCGTGATTAGATTAAAAACAAAAGGGGAGTGGATTCCATGTTGGTTGGTCGCATTCCACCAAAACTTCAAACCTTGCCAAATTTTGAGAAATCTTTTCAAAAAACAAATGAATTTATGATTGTATTTTTAAATTTTGTTTTGACCATTGTAGAACATAAATATATCTAATCGTCAAGGCAATCCAAAGGGGTATCAAAACAAAATTAAAGGACTGGACACCAGTAAACCAATGCAACAACATCAAAAACAACATTAGTATAAGAAACTTTAAATAGGCCATAAATTGTTTTTTAACCTCAGTTTTTAAAACAGTTGGTATAAGCAATAAATTGAATGCAAAAGCCCATAAAAAGTTATAATTAAAGGCGGTGGCTGTATGCTCTGTTCCAAACCACAAAAATAAAACCAATAGCCCAAAAAGCCCAGTTAAGAGAAAAATAAAGCTATCTAACAATCGATTTCGAATTTTTTTTCTCCAATCGTGGTAAGTGAAAAACAATATCAACATGGAAATAAGTCCAATTGTGATAAGAGGACTGATCCAAAACGCCACAACATAGGGATTTTGATCGCCTGACAGAACTTCAGTTTTAAGAATTAATTTCTCTTCTCTTTTCTCATATCTAGAATGATTTAAGATTTCGCTCATATTTTTTGGTAAAAATAGCTGTTCCTTTAAGCTTGTTTCCCGATCAATTTCTGAACCCAAGGCAATATCAATTCCAAAACCACCCCAAGAATTTTCAGGAATGTGAGAATGAATCATATCTCTGAAAGTCATTGTAGTGTGAGGCTCACCCGCTAAGAATATGACAGTGTCCTGCGTGACCTCATCAATTATGTCTGTTATTTTTGTCGCACAATTGTTGTAAAAAAAGTCATAGCTGTAACTTTTATTTTGAGGTTGTATATTTTGGAGTAAACTTTTAAATAATTGTTTTTTTTCGAGATAGGACAGGTTGATGGTTTGGGCAAAAACTCGCCTTTTCTGTTGTTTGTAAGTTGAAATAAAGCCCTTAAAATCGGTCCAACCAATTTCGTATGTCAATCGACCCTTGGCAAAGTTTAAATAAAATCCATCCGCTTCAAAGTCATAGCGGCCATAATCAAAGACCAAGTCGAGCTTGTTTGATCGATCTTTAATTCGCAAAGCACTGTGCCCAAATCCATCTTCTAAAACTGCACCCGGACCAATTGTAAGTATGCTTACCTCAGTGTTTTCTGACAACTCAATTTGTGCACTAATCCTACATATAAAGGTGGACCAAAAAAAAACCAAAAATAAAACTTTAAGTATTCTCATCTTCTAAAAATTCCTAAGTTAACTCTAAGTGAAAAGACGTTAGAGTAAAGAGCTACACTTTGATCACCAATGTCTGTAATGGCATAATCAATGGCAATTCCATTGTATTTAAATCCAACCCCTAAATTTGGTTGAAAACTCACCTTTTCAGTATTATCAAACTGTAATTCGTTTTGAAAATTACCGACTCCTCCCCTTAAATATACCAAGTCTATATAGCCAAATTCAAATCCAAAAGCTGGATTGATACTTACAAACGAAGTAGAAATAATATCATTATTTTGCTCAAATCGGCAGATCAAATCAAACTCTGTACTGAGACTGTAATCATAATTAAATACAAAAGTTTTTGCGACCCCCATTTGAAGTTTGGGCAGGGTCAGTTCACTTGCTTCTGGCTCTTCTTGATTTTGTCCTGGGATGGCATTTTGAATATCTTGCAAGCGGTCTTGGTCAAAAGTCCAAGCATTAAAGGTAGTTGTAATATCCCTAGCCATTAAACCAAACTTCCAATTTTTGGATTCAAACTGAATACCAAGGTCCAATCCAAACCCCCATGAGGAGGCAAAATCTCCAATGATGCGCCGAATGACTTTTGCATTGACACCATAATTCAGTCCAGTAATTGGGAGTTTTCTGGCATAGGAAAGTGTGAATCCATAATCGACAGCCGAAAATAAGTTGATGCGGTCATAATTGATATTGCCCAGTTGGTCAATTAATTTAGTGGTATCTAGGATGTCATCGACCCCGAATCGAATCATTGAAACCCCAATAGAGCTTCTGTCATCTATGGGCATTGCATAGGCAATGTAATTGTAATTAGCAATGTTGGCAAAATAACTGGAGTGCATCAGCGCCAAAGAACTGTCTTCTAAATGCACAAGCCCAGCGGGGTTCCAGTAGCCTGAATTGACATCATTGGTGGTGGCACTTACAGCACTACTCATCCCCAAGGCGGCTGCATCTACACCAATGTTCATAAATTCATTTGAATAATTGCGTGTGATCTGCGCATTGGTTGCTAAAGAGAACGAGAACAAAATAAATAAAAAACAAAGATTAAAATTCAAAATGCAGTTGCTTTATATGGTTTATAAACTCTGATGATTGGCAGATATTGTTCTTATATTGCAGCAAACAAAAATAGTTTATTATTTTTACTAAATAAATTTAATTCTATTGAAAGCTTTCATACCTAACCTTCTAACGCTTCTAAATCTGCTTTCTGGTTGTATTGGCGTTGTTTTTGCGATCAGTGGAGAATTAACCACAGCTGCCGCTTTCGTGTTTGCAGGGATTTTCTTTGATTTTTTTGATGGTTTTATAGCCCGTAAATTAAAAGTTGAATCTGCATTGGGCCTACAATTAGATTCCATGGCAGATTTGGTAACTAGTGGCTTGGTGCCAGGTTTAGTTCTATTTGAATTATTTCAACTCTCAATACAAGGCCCTCGGCTATTTACATTCATTGTTCCTTATATGGGTTTTATTGTAACCTTGGCTTCTGCTTACCGCTTGGCTAGATTTAATATTTCTACAAATCAAAAAGATTATTTTATTGGATTGCCCACACCGGCTAATGCCCTAATGATTTTGAGCTTACCTCTTGTGGTCTTCTATGATCATAACCCAATTTATAATGCAATTATTGGGAATACATGGTTTTTGTTAGGATTTACCCTGTTGAGTGGCTTTTTATTGAATGCACCTTTTAAATTGATGGCCCTAAAGTTTAAGAATTGGAAGCTCTATCCAAACAAAGAAAAATTTATTCTACTTTTTTTATCGGTAGTTTTTTTAATTATTTTTAAATATGCCGGAATCCTCTACAGCATTTTGATATATATCTTACTCTCTCTTTTAAAACCACCAAAAGATGTTTGAAAATATTCTAACCCTATTAATGTTGGTCATGTTGCAAACCGTTTTGGGATTTGACAATCTTCTGTATATTTCTTTGGAAAGTAAAAAAGCGGCCCCAGAGCACCAATCATTTGTACGTAAGGTGGGCATTGGATTGGCCATTATCTTTAGAATTATTTTGCTATTTGCCTTAGTACAACTCATTGGTTATTTTCAAAAACCTGTACTTCACTTTCCCTTTAAAGATGTTTTTGAGGGTCATTTTAATATTCACAGTTTAATTGTTTTAACAGGAGGTGTATTTATTCTTTTTACAGCCATGAAAGAAATTTGGCACATGGTCAGTTTTAAAAGCTTCAGCATCAATGAATCTGTTCCCCAGATCAGTGTTTCCAGAGTTATTGGGATGATCGTAATAATGAATGTTGTTTTTTCTTTTGACTCTATATTGAGCGCAATGGCACTCACTGATCTCTTTTGGGTGATGGCACTAGCAATTGTTATTGGAGGCGTTTTGATGATTTGGCTGGCTGAAAAAGTAACGAGCTTTCTGACCAAAAACAGAATGTATGAAGTTTTGGGATTGTTTATTTTGTTTATTGTTGGTATTATGTTGATCACAGAAGGGGGACATCTCGGCCATCTTGAAATATTTGGCGAAGCGATTGTTCCGATGAGTAAAACGACTTTTTATTTTATCATTGCTATTTTAGTACTTATTGATATTGTACAAGGGCGCTATCAGAAAAAAATAATGAAGTCTCAACAAAAAGAGGAACTTCCCAAGAATTAAAACTCTAATTTCTTTTTTCGAAGTTCAAAATTCTGTCCTAGATATACCTTTCTAACCATAGAATCATTGGCGAGCATCTCTGGTTTTCCAGCTTTTAGAATACTACCCTCAAACATCAAATAGGTCCGGTCTGTAATTGCCAGTGTTTCTTGAACATTGTGATCTGTGATGAGGATTCCTATGTTTTTTTGGGTCAATCGTGCAACAATGCGTTGTATGTCTTCAACCGCAACTGGGTCAACTCCTGCAAAAGGTTCGTCCAAGAGAATAAAACGGGGATCTGTAGCTAGCGCACGTGCTATTTCTGTTCGCCTACGTTCTCCCCCAGAGAGAAGATCTCCTCTGTTTTTTCGAATGTGTCCAAGGCCAAATTCATCAATGAGTAATTCCATTTTATGCTGCTGTTCTTTTTTAGACAACTTGGTCATTTGTAAAACACTTAGAATGTTATCCTCAATCGATAGTTTTCTAAAAACTGAAGCTTCCTGGGCCAAATAACCGATACCGCTTTGAGCGCGTTTGTACATAGGATATTTCGTTATTTCTCGATCGTCTAAGAAGATGGCGCCACCGTTGGGTTTTATCAGTCCAACTGTCATATAGAAAGAGGTGGTCTTTCCCGCACCATTAGGTCCTAAAAGACCTACAATCTCTCCTTGTTTAACTTCAAAAGAAACATTTTTAACAACTTTTCTGCCACTGTAGGATTTCATCAAATTTTGAACGCTTAGTCTCATATTGGTTTTTGAATGTTGAATATAATTATTTTGAATTTACGGATGGTTTTGTATTTCCGACTTTCTTTTTTGTTGTTTGATAACAACTTTAGATATTAAAATACTCACTTGGTACAGTAAAATCACCGGAATGGCTACAATGATTTGACTGGCGACGTCTGGTGGCGTGATAACAGCGGCAATAATCAATACAATTACAAGTGCATATTTTCGATTCTTTTTTAAAAATTCAGGGGTGACCAATCCAATTTTTGTCAAATAATAAATAATGATTGGTAACTCAAAAATAAAACCTGAAGCCAAAACAGAAGCGCGAACCAATCCAATATAAGAGTTTAGGTCGAAATCATTGTGAACTTGATTTGCTACACTGTAGGTACCCAAAAAATTGATTGACAAGGGACATATAACAAAGTAGCCAAAGAAAACCCCGATAAAAAACAACATCGACGATATTGCAATAAATCCCCTAGAATTGTTTTTTTCTTTGGTGTAAAGGCCTGGACTTATGAATTTCCAAAATTCGTAAAGTACATAAGGGAAGGCAATGACAAAACCAAAAGTTATTGAGGTCCATATGTGTGCAGAAAATTGACCGGCCATTGTTCTGCTCTGAATTTCAAATTCGAAGGCCGTGTTACAAAAACTATCAAATCCCAATAGGCTCGAAGCTTTGCACAGTAAATCATATGTAAAAAAATCGGGTTTTGTTGGTCCAAAAATTAGTGTATCAAACAAGAAGCCTTTTGCTAAAAATGCCATTAGAGATGCCGCAACAACTCCAAATGTCGCTCTAATAATATGCCATCTTAGCTCTTCAAGATGGTCTAAAAAAGACATTTCTTTATCTTGTGTCATAATTAAAGGATGCCCTCTTTGATTAAATCATGTATGTGAACCACTCCAACATAATCTCCATTTTTCATCACTAGTAGTTGTGAAATTTCATGTGACTGCATTAATTTTTTGGCCTCTACGGCCAAGGCATCTGCCTTTATGGTTTTGGGGTTTTGATTCATGATATCTGAGACCTTTAAGTTTGAGATATCATTTGTTTTTGACAGCATCCTTCTTAAATCTCCGTCGGTAATCACCCCTAAAACTGTTTTATTTTCCACAACGACGGCAACTCCCAAGCGTTTTTTCGAGATCTCAATTATCACATCTTTTACAGAGGAACTGCTTGTAACCAAAGGCTTTTCGTTCTGATCTGATAGTTCTCCAACAGTCAAAAATAATTTTTTGCCCAGTATACCACCTGGGTGAAATTTTGCAAAATCATCTTTTGAGAAATTACGTAAATCTAGCAAGCATACGGCCAAAGCATCTCCCAAAACCAGTTGGGCGGTGGTACTTGTCGTAGGGGCTAGATTATTAGGGCAGATTTCTTTTTCTACGTGAGAGTTTAAAACAAAATCTGCATTTTTCCCCAAAGAAGAATTGGGATTTCCTGTGATGGCAATCATTGGATTTGCAGCTCGCTTTAGAAGGGGTATTAAAACTTTTATCTCAGGCGTATTTCCACTTTTGGATATACAGATCAAAACATCGTCTTTTTGAACCAAACCCAAATCACCGTGAATGGCATCTGCCGCATGCATAAAAAGGGCCGGGGTTCCTGTAGAGTTTAGTGTTGCAGCTATTTTATTGGCTATAATCGCACTTTTACCTACACCTGTAACCACAACACGGCCTTTACTTTTGTAGATTAGTTTTACAGCTTTAGCGAACGAAACGTCTATAAATTCAGCAATTTTAATCAAGGCCTTACTTTGTGCAATAATTGCCTTTTTTGCTAAATTTTCTATTGTATTTTTGGTTCTTAATTCTTTCATAATTAATTGTATACCAAGGTAAATATACTTATCTTAGAATTGGATAACAAAAAAACAAAAAATTAGCATCAATATTCAATTTATTTTGTTCAAATAAAGTATATTAAAATTATTTAATCTCCTCGGGATTTTAAAATTTAATGGTAACCTCTTCTGAAAATTTACATAAAGCATTAAAATCATATTTTGGATTTGACGGCTTTAAGGGTCTACAGGAATCTGTAGTTAATAGTATTATATCTAAAATTAACACTTTTGCCATTATGCCAACAGGCGGCGGCAAATCTCTCTGCTATCAACTTCCTGCCCTAATGCAAGAGGGAACTGCAATTGTGGTATCTCCTCTGATAGCGCTTATGAAAAATCAAGTTGATGCCATAAGAGGAGTATCAGAAAGTGAAGGCGTGGCACATGTTTTAAATTCCTCACTAAATAAGACAGAGATTAAACAAGTTAAATCAGATATTATAAATGGAATTACGAAACTACTTTATGTGGCCCCTGAATCTCTTTCAAAAACAGAAAACATTGCATTTTTAAAAATGCAAAATATATCTTTTATGGCTGTAGATGAAGCCCATTGTATCAGTGAATGGGGCCATGATTTTAGACCCGAATATAGAAATTTAAAAAAAATCATTTCCCAAATTGGTGACAATATCCCGATTATAGGGTTGACAGCTACTGCTACACCGAAAGTGCAAGAAGATATTTTGAAAAACCTTGGAATGCCTGATGCCAACACATTTAAGGCCTCTTTTAACCGACCTAATTTATATTATGAAATTCTTCCAAAAACAGCTCAGGTTGATAATGATATCATTCGCTTTGTGAAAAAAAATGAGGGGAAGTCAGGTATTATTTATTGTCTTAGTCGCAAGCGCGTTGAGGAATTGGCCCAAATCTTACAAGTCAATGAAATCAAAGCAGTGCCCTATCACGCTGGATTGGATTCCAAAACACGAACTCAGCACCAAGATATGTTTTTAATGGAAGATATTGATGTAGTGGTGGCCACTATTGCCTTTGGAATGGGGATTGATAAGCCAGATGTACGTTTTGTTATTCATCATGATATACCAAAGAGTATAGAAAGTTATTATCAAGAAACAGGCCGTGCAGGCCGAGACGGTGGCGAGGGACATTGTTTGGCTTTTTACGCCTACAAAGATATAGAAAAATTAGAAAAATTTATGTCTGGAAAGCCCGTAGCTGAACAAGAAATTGGATTTGCATTACTTCAAGAGGTGGTCGCACTGGCCGAAACCTCAATCTCCAGAAGAAAGTTTATTTTGCATTATTTTGGTGAGGAATTTGATAATTTTAGCGGTGCTGGTGGGGATATGGATGACAATATCCGAAATCCCAAAGCGCAAATAGAGGCGATGGATGATCTATTAACGCTTTTACATATAGTTGAATTAACCAAAGAAAAATATAAAATTAAAGATCTAGTAAAAGTCATTACTGGAGAAGAAAATGCTTTGATTAAGTCTCATAAAACAAACATCCAACCCTTTTTTGGGACCGGTAAAGAAAAGGACGGAACCTATTGGACTGCTCTGCTGCGTCAGGCTTTGGTCAAAGGATTTATTTACAAAGAGATAGAAACCTATGGTGTAGTCAAAATGGCCTCTAGGGGCAAATCATTTTTAAAGTCTCCTAGGTCTTTTATGATGACCGAAGATCACAATTATGCACTATCAGAATCACCGAGCGCAAATACTGCCCCCAAGTCTGAAGCAGATCAAAATTTGATTAAAATGTTAAAGGCACTTCGAAAAAGTAACGCAAAAAAACTACAAGTACCGCCTTTTGCAATCTTTCAAGATTCATCCTTAGAGGATATGGCACTAAAATACCCCATAAATATTGAAGAATTACAAAACATCCATGGCGTAGGTGAGGGTAAAGCCAAGCGCTATGGCAATGATTTTGTTGATTTGATAAATCAATATGTCAAGGACAATGACATTGTCAGAATCGACGACTTGGTTATAAAGTCAACAGGATCAAATTCATCGCTTAAACTCTTTATAATTCAAAGTGTTGATCGAAAACTTCCCCTTGTCGACATTGCCGATGCCAAGGGAATGGAAATGCCCGAATTCATTAAAGAATTGGAGTCGATTGTTTTTTCCGGCACCAAACTCAATATTAATTATTGGATTGACGAATTTTTTGATGAAGACCAGCAAGAAGAAATTCACAACTATTTTATGGAATCTAAATCTGATGAAATTGAAACTGCTATCGAAAAATTTGATGGCGATTATGACGACGAAGAACTAAGGCTTTATCGCATTAAATTTATGAGCGAAGTTGCCAATTAATTTTAAATTTTATAAAGGACGTTCTTTTTTTTACAAATCATCCTTACATTTGTGCTTCAAAATTTAATCACATGGAAAACGGAATCTACGCTAAGTTCTCAACTTCAAAAGGTACATTCACAGTTGCACTAGAATACATCAAAACACCTGGCACTGTTGGAAATTTTATAGGCTTGGCCCAAGGAAATTTAGAAAATTCAATAAAAAAGCAAGGAGATCCCTATTACGATGGGCTAAAGTTTCATAGAGTGATTCCGGATTTTATGATTCAAGGGGGTTGTCCGCAAGGGACGGGAACCGGAAATCCTGGTTATCAATTTGATGATGAATTTCACCAAGATTTAAAGCACGATGCCCCTGGTATTTTGTCTATGGCCAATGCGGGTCCAGGTAGTAATGGAAGCCAGTTTTTCATCACGCATGTCCCCACGCCATGGTTGGATGGTAAACACAGTGTATTTGGCAAGACTGTGAAAGGTCAATCTGTAGTTAATGCGATTGCTCAGGGGGATTTTATTGAAAGTATGGAAATTATCGCTATTGGAGACCAAGCTAAAGCTTTTAATGCAGTAGAAGCTTTTAGAACTTTTGAGGGCGCTAGAGAGAAGCGTTTGGCAGAAGAGAAGGCGGTCATTGAAGCGGAGCTAGACACCCTAGCCAAAGGATTCAGTAAAACTGAAAGCGGTTTGCGTTATCAAATATTACAACAGGGCCAAGGCAAAAAAGCAGAGAACAACAAAACAGTGGCTGTACATTACAAAGGTCAACTCAGTGATGGTACAGTTTTTGACTCCTCCTACAAAAGAAATCAACCTATAGAATTTACTTTGGGTCAAGGTCAGGTTATTCCAGGTTGGGACCAAGGTGTTGCGCTTTTAACGGTAGGGGATAAGGCGCGTTTTGTCATCCCTAGTCATCTAGCTTATGGCAGTCGAGGCGCAGGAGGTGTTATTCCTCCTAATGCCAATCTTGTTTTTGATGTTGAATTGATGGATGTGAAAGGCTGATTAAACTCTTTTTAAATCCATAATTAAATTTGTTCATAAACTCCTGAGTTTATTTTCTGACTTTAAATAGTTATTTGTAAATTTGTTTGCGTTGAATAACGCATCATGACCCAAAAAAATACCAAATATATCTTTGTTACCGGCGGTGTGAGTTCTTCCTTAGGAAAGGGTATCATTGCAGCTTCGTTGGCTAAACTTCTCCAAGCCCAAGGTTACAGAGTCACCATCCAAAAGTTAGACCCCTATATTAACATTGATCCAGGAACTTTAAATCCCTATGAACACGGAGAGTGTTATGTCACTGATGACGGTGCTGAAACCGATTTAGATTTGGGACATTATGAACGCTTTTTAAATGTACCGACCTCTCAGGCCAACAATGTCACTACAGGTCGCGTTTACCAAAGCGTCATTGATAAGGAACGCCGAGGTGAATTTTTAGGAAAAACTGTTCAAGTCATTCCGCACATTACAAATGAAATCAAAGAGCGGATTAAATCACTGGGTTCTAATGGTGATTATGACATTGTAATCACAGAAATTGGAGGAACTGTTGGTGATATAGAGTCTCTGCCATATATAGAATCTGTGCGCCAATTAAAATGGGAAATGGGAAATAACAATGCAATTGTGATTCATCTCACCCTAATTCCCTACTTATCTGCTGCTGGTGAATTAAAGACAAAACCCACACAACATAGCGTGAAAACCCTCATGGAAAGTGGGGTTCAGGCCGATGTTTTAGTCTGTCGTACTGAGCACCATCTCAGTACATCGATCCGAACAAAATTGGCCCACTTTTGCAATGTAAAACAAGAGTGTGTGATTCAATCTATTGATGCTTCAACCATATACG
>MDSV01055478.1_pt1 | contig 18465 bp, 17 predicted proteins | sample 810851 | NCBI WGS metagenome assembly MDSV01 (sample SAMN05326640, study PRJNA326480) | marine metagenome | isolation source: seawater | place: Atlantic Ocean: North East | collected 2012 | reverse complement strand
ATCATCAATTAAAGAATGGAAAGATATTTGTAAAAAAAATAATCTTAAGATTAAAACAAGTACAATCTGCTGTTATCCTACGGATGATAATTTTATTTTAGCTCACAAAGAAGAAATAATTAAAAAGATAAACAACATAGAGAATTTCAAATTAATATTTTCTGCGCACGGTTTACCAGAAAAAAATATAAAAAAAGGTGATCCTTATCAGTGGCAAATAGAACAATCGGTTGATAAAATTATTAAGTCTTTACAAATTAAAGATCTAGATTGGATATTAAGTTATCAAAGTCGTGTTGGACCCCTAAAGTGGATTGGCCCATCTACAGAAGATGTAATTGTAGAAAACTCAAAATTAGGGAAACATATTGTATTAGTCCCCATAGCATTTGTTTCAGAGCACTCAGAAACTCTAGTTGAATTAGATATAGAGTATAAAGAGTTGGCCGATAAAAATGGATGTAAAAATTATACTAGAGTGCCAGCATTAGGTACGAATGAAAATTATATAAAAGCAATGTCTGATTTAATTATTAAAAAACAGGATTATAATTTTAATGGAAAACTTTTTCCTCCAAAAATACAATGTCCCAATCAATTTATTAAATGCCCATGTTTAAATTATGAATAGTTATTTATTATTTAAAAGTTTACATTTGATAGCTGTTGTTTCATGGATGGTTGGTCTTTTGTATCTGCCACGAATTTTTGTTTATCACGTTGAGAATAAAGAAAAAAAAGAAGCTACTGATATTTTTGAAATAATGGAAAAAAAGCTTTTCTATTACATAATGCGTCCTGCAATGATATTAACTTGGATCTTTGGTTTAGTCCTAATCTATTTAAATGGGATAGAAATATTTTCTCAACTTTGGATGCAAATAAAAATTGTTCTAGTTATTTTGTTATCAGCTTATAATGATTATCTTGGAAAATGCCTTTTATCTTTAAAAAATAATTCTAATACCAGATCTCCAAAATTTTTTAGAATAATTAATGAAGTTCCCACAATAATGCTAATTTTTATTGTTTTTTTAGTCATTTTTAAGCCAATCTAGGGTTGAAATAACAATTTTAGCATATATATTAAATGTATCTATTTAAAAACAATCCCACAACATGAATATACAAGAGTTAAAAAAAAATACTTCTGAGCAGCTAGTAACACAAGCTGAGGAATTAGGAGTAGAAAATGCGAGCACGCTTAGAAAACAGGAAATTTTATTTGCTATATTAAAAAAACTAGCCGAAAAAGGAGAGGAAATTACAGGAAGTGGAACTTTGCAAATGCTTCAGGATGGTTTTGGTTTTTTAAGAGCAATGGAATCAAACTATCTGCCCGGTGCCGACGATATTTATATAAGCCCAAGTCAAATAAGAAGATTTGGTCTAAGAACAGGAGATACAGTTGAAGGTCCTGTAAGATCACCAAAAGCTGGTGAAAGATATTTTGCGTTACTTCAGGTTAATAAAATAAATTTTGAAGATCCAGAAAAAATGAGACATAAAATAGCTTTTGATAATCTAACTCCTCTTTATCCAAATAAGCAATTATTTATGGAAGTTGAGTCTAATAAAACAGAAAAAAAACCAGATTTAACTGCAAGACTTATTGATCTAGTTAGTCCTATAGGCAAAGGACAAAGATCATTAATTATTTCACCACCAAAAGCTGGAAAAACTATGATTTTACAGAGTATTGCAAATTCTATTTCTGCAAATCATCCAGAATGTTATTTAATGGTTTTATTAATAGATGAAAGGCCAGAAGAAGTAACTGACATGCAAAGAACTGTAAAAGGTGAAGTAATCAGCTCTACGTTTGATGAGCCAGCCCAAAGACATGTCGCTGTTGCTGAAATGGTTATTGAAAAAGCAAAAAGATTGGCCGAACATAAAAAGGATGTAGTTATTTTGTTAGACTCAATAACAAGACTAGGAAGAGCTTATAATGCTGTTATACCTAGTTCGGGCAAAGTATTAACTGGAGGAGTAGATGCGAATGCTCTACAAAGACCCAAAAGATTTTTTGGAGCTGCTAGAAATATTGAAGAAGGAGGTTCTTTAACAATTATATCAACAGCTTTAATTGATACCGGAAGTAGAATGGATGAAGTTATTTTTGAGGAGTTTAAAGGTACGGGAAATAGTGAAACTATTTTGGATAGAAAAATATCAGAAAAAAGAATATACCCAGCCATAGATATTACTAGGTCAGGAACTAGACGTGAAGAGTTAATTTTTGATAAAGATGATCTTCAAAAAATGAATGTTTTAAGAAGAATTTTAGCACCAATGGGTACAATGGACGCAATTGAATTTTTAAATTCAAAGTTAAAAAGCACTAAAAATAATGATGAATTTTTTAGCTCTATGAACAAACCCGCTTAATTAAATATAATTTAATTCTTTCATTTCTTTATAAAATTTTTTTTTTATTTCATTTTCAATTTTTGCGTCTAAAAGGTTTTCCCATTTATTATCTTTACCTAGATTAAAAAAATTTACTTTAGAATTTTCAATTTTGTTAAATGCGTTTTCAGTAAAATTACCCTCTTTTTCAATCTTTTTTAAGTTATTAAAAGATGTCGTTTCGACTATATTTGATATTTTTTCATTATTAAATTCAAAATCTATATAATTTTTTAAAAAGGTTATTATTCTTTCTAATTCTTTTTTTGGATTAATTAATAAATTTTCATATTTAACAAGTAATAAATTTTTATTATTTAAAGTCCAAGAAATATAATGATCCTTCCAAGAACCCAATAGAGTTATGATCTTATTTTGTTTTTCTGATTTATTTTTATCTACACCAAGAATACTCGGAGAATTCAAAAAATTTTTAGCTGTATCAATATTTAAGGTAAAATGATTAGATATTGACGTAACAACATTTCTTGGATCTCTAACAACATAAATCGTAGCAGCTGTATTTAGCTTGTTTGTAAATACATAATTATCTATCTTACAATTGCTATTGTGTGTTTTAAAAAAATTAATTTTATTATTTAAATTTATTATTTCTTGAGCACTTATCCAATTTTTTTTTATTTCGTGGATATTTTGATATTCATTTGTTAATGATTCAAAATGTTTTCTTAGTGGAAATTGTGAAATTTTTTCTAATAGGGAAATATTAAAAATACCGTCTTTAGAATATATTAATGACGATACCATTGATCTCACCCATGTGTTCCCACTTTTGGGATATGATGCAAGCCATATAATCATTATTACTTAATTATTTAAAATAAGTTTATTTTTGAAATTCGAATATAGTATCTTTGAATATTCGTTCATATTTAAAATATTATATTTTGCTTCAAGATCAAATTTTTCAAGAGCACCCTCTCCCAATTGTTCTTCCAAAGCGGTTTTGTATTCTGGAACACAGCCCCATTCACTAACCGTAGTATCTTTAATTTCTATATGAAATTGAATTCCATAAGCGTGATTTTTATATTTAAAAATTTGATATTTTGTAATTGGAGAAGATGCTAATATTTCTATATCTTTATTATTTTCAAGACCTTTAACTTCATATGAATGCCATTGTAGACTTTTAATTTTATTTGGAAATGATGAGAATAAAGGATCATTATTTTTATTTTTTGAAAAATTAATATCCATTATTCCTATTTCTGCTTTTTCAGATTTAACTATCTTTCCTCCAGTAATTTCTCCTAGTAATTGGCACCCTAAACAAAAACCTAGATAAGGTTTTTTTAAATTAATAACAAAATCTTTTATTTTTTTTTTCTCTTCTATTAACCATGGATATTCATTTTCCATATATGTATCCATTGGTCCCCCCATACAAAACATTGCATCAAATTGTTCTAGATCGTTTGGTATTTTTTCTCCCTCATCTAATTCAATCGTTGTAATATCAACCTTGTCATCAATCATTAAATCTTTAATGTACCCAGGATCTTCGATATTTATATGTTGAAGAACTATTATTTTCATATTTAACCTTTTAATATTTTTTGCTAAAGGATTTATAAAATATTATACTAAATTTATGACAATTTATGCTTTATCTTCTGGGCAAGGAATATCTGGAATAGCAGTTATTAGAGTTTCTGGTAAATCAACCAAAAATGTTGTTAAAAAGATTACAGGAATGGATTTACCCAAACCCAGGATTGCAACTATTAGAAAAATCAATAAAATCAACACTAATGAGCTTATAGACGAAGGTATTATTATATGGTTTCCTGGGCCAGAGAGCTACACAGGTGAAGATTTAGCAGAATTTCATATACATGGAAGTAGAGCTGTTATTGTTGCTCTTCAAAATTCAATATCTAAAATTGATGATTGCAGATTAGCTGAACCAGGTGAGTTTACTAGGCGCGCTTTTCAAAATGGTAAAATAAATTTATTAAAAGCTGAAAGTATAGGTGATTTAATCTCATCTGAAACAGAGTTACAAAGAAAACAAGCAATTAAAATAATGAATGGAGCATCCTCTATTAAATTTAATTCTTTGAGAGAAAAACTTTTAAAAATTTTATCACACATTGAAGCTAAAATTGATTTTCCAGATGAAGATTTACCAGAAAATATTTTACATGATATTAGAAAAATTTCTGAATCGGCATTAAAAGAAATTGAAAATATTTTAGATGATGAAAAAGTTGGAGAACGAATTAGAGAAGGTTTTAAAATAGCAATTGTTGGCCCCACAAATGCTGGGAAATCTAGTTTAATGAATTATTTATCAAAAAGAGAAATAGCAATTGTTTCTGAGATTGCAGGAACAACTAGAGATGTTATCGAAGCCCATTTAAATTTTGATGGATATCCAGTTATAATTTCTGATACTGCAGGGATTAGAGATTCAAAAAATGAGATAGAAAAAAAAGGTATAAAACTTGCTTTAAAAAGAGCCGAAGAGGCAGATTTAAGATTGGTTGTGATAGAGCCAAAAAACCTTGATTTTACTGGATTTTTGAAAGATTTATTTGATGAAAATTCAATCTTAATAATAAATAAATCTGATTTATTAAACCAAAATTTGGACGATCAAATAAAAAAATTAGATCATATTTTAATCTCAATAAATAAAAATTCAAATTTAGATACTTTAATTTCTAAAATAAAAAAAAAATTACATAAAAAATTTGTCAATCATAGTGATATTTTGATTACCCGAGAAAGACATAGGAACCATCTAAGTGAGTGTGCTGAACATTTAAAAAGTTTTAATAAAAAAAATAATTCTTCAGAAATTGATAAGGCAGCAGAGGATTTAAGATTGGCAACTAGAAATTTAGGTATGATAGTTGGTAAAGTTGATGTTGAAGAGATATTAGATGGGATTTTTAGTGATTTTTGTATAGGTAAATAAGCCTTATTTTGTAAGGGTTTTATTCAATTTTAACTGATTTTTAATAACTGATAGCTATTTTTAAAAATATTTACTCTAATCTTGTAAATATTTTTATCAGCTATAAGTTTAAGATATGATAAATGATTTGTCTTTTGACGTAGTGGTTATTGGTGGCGGCCATGCTGGTTGTGAAGCTGCAGCAGCTTCTGCTAGGCTTGGAGTAAGCACTGCTTTGTTTACCCATAAAATTGAAACTATCGGTGAGATGTCATGTAATCCTGCTATAGGTGGCTTAGGGAAAGGTCATTTAGTTAGAGAGATAGATGCGTTGGATGGTGTAATGGGTGAGATAGCTGACAAATCAGGAATACAATTTAGATTATTAAATAGAAGTAGAGGCCCGGCTGTAAGAGGACCCAGAACTCAATCAGATAGATCATTATATCGTAAATATATGCAAGAAAAACTGTTAAACTATTGTAATTTAAAGGTTTTTTCTGATCCTGTAATAAGGTTTATTTTTTATAAAAACACTGTAAATGGTTTTGAAACTAAGTCTGGAAAAAAAATTTTATGTAAAAAATTAATTTTAACAACGGGCACTTTTTTAAATGGTTTAATTCATATTGGAGAAAAAAAAACACCCGCAGGAAGATATGATGAAAAACCTTCAACTGGTTTGAGTGAACAATTAAAAAAATACAATTTTAAAATTGGAAGATTAAAAACTGGAACTCCACCTAGATTAGATTCAAGAACAATTAATTTTAAAAATCTTGAAGAACAATATGCTGATAGTGATCCATATTTTTTTTCTTTTTTAACAAAAAAAAATTTGAATAAACAAATTTCGTGCCGGATGACTTATACGAATGAAACCGTTCATAAAATAATTTCAAAAAATATAAAACAAAGTGCAATGTACTCAGGAAACATTAAAGGGGTTGGCCCCAGGTATTGTCCATCAATAGAAGATAAAATTGTTAAATTTACTGATAAGCATAGACATCAAATTTTCTTAGAACCGGAAGGTTTAAACGATTATACAGTATATCCAAATGGCATATCAACATCACTACCAGCAGAAATACAGCAAGATATATGTAATAATATCAAGGGTTTAGAAAATGTTAAAATTTTAAGACCTGGTTATGCTATTGAGTACGATTTTGTAGACCCTAGAGAGCTATTTTTAACTTTGGAAACAAAAAAAATTCAAAACCTTTTCCTTGCAGGGCAAATTAATGGAACTACAGGTTATGAAGAGGCTGCTGCTCAAGGTCTTATTGCGGGCATTAATGCTGCAATATCAATTAAAGGACTTGAGCCATTTATTTTGGATAGATCTGAGGCATATATTGGTGTTATGATTGATGATCTTGTTACAAAAGGAGTTGCTGAACCATATAGGATGTTTACTTCAAGAGCAGAATACAGATTATCTTTAAGATCTGATAATGCTGATATTAGACTTACACAAAAAGGAATTGATATAGGTTTAATTTTAGAAAATAGAAAAGAATTGTTTAAAGATAAAAATAAAGAGTTGAAAAAAACTCAAAAAATTATGGAAAAATCAATTATATCACCTTCAAAAGTAGCAAATTACGGTATAAATATAGCAAAAGATGGAATAAATAGAAATGCTATTCAAATATTAAGCCAAAAATCTGTAAATATGCAAAAAATTAGAGAAATATGGCCTAAGATTCAGTATGTTTCACGTGAAATAGATGAACAATTAGAGATAAATTCACATTATAGTGGATATCTTAAAAAGCAAAATTCTGATATTTTAGCCTTTAAAAGGGATGAAAATTTAATCATTCCTGAAAATCTAGATTATGATCAGTTTTCAGGTCTATCTAATGAAGTTAAGTCTAAATTTAAGCAAATTAAACCAAAAACCATGGGTCAAGCCCTTAGAATAGATGGAATAACTCCGGCTGCTGTATATATTTTGTTGTCTCATGTTAAAAGAAGGTCTATTAAGCATATAGCTTGATTGATTCGAATTTTATAAAAAATATTGAACTTGAAACTTTAAATGTTTCACGTGAAACATTAAAAGATCTTCAAGATTATAGTTCATCAATAATTTTAAAAAATAAAGATATAAATCTAATCAGTTCAAGTACAGAAAAGTCAATAAATTCAAGACATATTAGTGATAGTGCGCAAACTATTGATTTTATTGATAAAAAAATAATAAAAAGATGTACAGATCTAGGATCAGGTGCAGGTCTACCTGGTATAGTTTTGTCAATTTTGATGAAACGCAAAAATCCACATTTTAAAGTAATTTTTTACGAAAAAAGTTTTCATAAGAGTAATTTTTTAAAAGAGATGTCAAAAAAATTTAAATTAAATACTGAAGTTCATCAAAAAAATATTTTTGAAGAAAAAAATTTAGAAACCGATGTAATAATTTCTAGAGCCTTCAAACCTTTGCCGGTAATTTTAGAAATTGCCTCAACTAATTTTAAAAATTTTAAATGTATAATTTTATTTTTAGGGAAGAGTGGAAAAGAAATTTTAAAAGATGCACTTAAGGTTTGGAAATTTGACTATGAAGAAAAAAGAAGTTTAACAAACAACGAGTCATTAGTTATAAAAATATCAAACTTAAAAAAAAAAAATGGATAAAAAAATTATTTCGGTCATAAATCAAAAGGGTGGAGTAGGTAAGACTACTACTGTGATTAATCTTGCAGCAGGATTGTCAATGAAAGGAAAAAAGATACTAGTAATTGATCTTGACCCTCAAGGCAATGCTACAACAGGTCTTGGTTTGTCCAATACAGAAAACTCTGAACAAACAATTTACAATGTTTTAAATGGAAATAAAAAAATTTCAGAGGTAATTAGAAAAACAAGCTTTGAAAATTTAAACTTAATAGCTTCTAATGTGGATTTGTCCGGATTAGAAATAGAGACTGCCGGAGATACTCGTAGAGCATTTAAATTAAAGGACGAATTAACTGCCATAATACACGATTCTGGGGCATTATATGATTATATATTAATTGATTGTCCTCCTTCATTAAGCTTACTTACAATTATGGCTTTAGTAGCCTCTGATGCTCTGGTTGTTCCTCTTCAAACGGAATTTTTTGCTTTAGAGGGTTTGACACAGTTAATGAAAACAATTGAAAGGATAAAATCAAATCTTAACCCTGATTTAGATATTAGAGGAATACTTCTAACAATGTATGACAAACGAAACAAGCTTTCAGGACAGGTTGAGATAGAGGCTAGAAATTATTTTAAAGACAAAGTTTATAATACTGCAGTTCCAAGGAATGTAAGATTATCTGAAGCACCATCTCATGGTATGCCCGTTCTTTTATATGATAAAACTTGCCCAGGCAGTAAAGCATATTTTAGCTTTACTGAAGAATTTTTAAATCAAGATAAACTAGTTGAGAGTGCAGCATGATCAACCCATTTAAAAATAAAAAAGGATTAGGAAGAGGATTATCTTCATTGATAGGTGATAGCAATGTAAAAACATCTAATAATAACATTTCTATCAGTTCTATAGTTCCAAATAAATATCAGCCAAGAAAAAACTTTGAAAAAAGTGGTCTAGAAGAACTCACTAACTCTATAAAAGAGAGAGGTATAATCCAACCTTTAATCGTTAGAAAGTTAGCTGATCAAGATGATAAATATGAATTGATTGCTGGAGAGAGGAGGTGGCAAGCTTCGCAAAATGCAGGCTTGCACGAAGTTCCGGCAGTTGTAATTGAAGCAGATGATCTTAAATCTTTGGAATTTGCTATTATTGAAAATGTGCAAAGATACGATCTTAACCCAATTGAAGAATCTAGAGGTTATGAAAAATTAATAAATGAATTTTCATATGATCAAGATAAAGTTGCTAAATTTATTGGCAAAAGTAGAAGTTATATTGCAAATTGCCTAAGACTTCTTTCTTTACCTAAAGAAGTAATTGATTTAATTGAAACAAATAAATTATCACAAGGTCATGCAAAAATATTAGTTGGATTAGAAAATGCAACTTTTCTTGCTAAAAAAATAATTGATAAAAAACTCTCAGTAAGGCAATCTGAAGCATTAGTTAGAATTTTTAAAACTAAAAAAGCTATAAAATCTATTTTTAAAGATCCTAATTTAAGAGATTTAGAAAATTCTTTAATTGAAAAAACTGGCCTAAATATACTAATTAAGAATAGAAAAAATAATAGTGGTTCTATATCTTTTGAATATAAGGATATGGATCAATTAAATAGAATAATAGAGATTATTAAGTCTAATTATTAATTACTAGCTTGTGTTAAAATAAAATTAGATAATATATTTAAGGAATTTGACGAATTCTTTTTAATTGTAAGTTCAGTATTGTTTATCTCTAAAATCATATATTTAATATTTTTTAGGCTCCATTTATTTATTTGTTTTCTTAAAATATCTTTGTCTTTCCAAAAAATAGGTGGTTTAAAATCAGATATAACTTTTTCTATATTATTTTTTTTTTCAATCTGTTCTTGAATTTTAAGAATTCTTTTTGACTTATACAATAATGTTCTAATTATTAAAATACAATCCTCTGAAGTAAAATTATTTTCATTTAATATGTGTGATGTTTTTTTTATATTTTTGGCAAGACAATTGTCTGTTAGTTCAGATACGTCATAATTTTCAGCAAGGTTTGTAAGTTTTAGAATATCTTGATTGGTAATTTTGCTTTTTGTCTTGGAAAAATTTTCAATTTTTTGTAATTCATTATTTAAATTTTCTCTATTTCCTCTTGATCTTTCTACAATTAAATTTACTGTTTCCTGAGATATAGATATTTTTTTTTCTCTTAAAAAGTTAATGGTTAAGCTATTTAAAATCTGCACTGTATCTGGATAAAAAGCAATAGAAACTAATTCTTTATTTTTTTCAAAAAGATTTCTTAATTTTGATTTCTTTTCAAGAATATTTGATAAAATTATAATTTGTATGTCTTCTATGCCTTTTTCAATTATTTCTTCAATTGTATCTTTTATTTTATCAGTGGCTCTTAAAATTATTATTAATTTTTTATCCTCAAAAAAAGATTTTGAAAATATACTATTAAAAAAATTATATTTATTTTCTAATATTTCTTTTTCATTATATTTATATATTTGATTTTTATAATTTTTTTCAAATTTTTCTTTTAATATTTCATTTTTATAACCTTCATTTTCTCCATGCAGAAGAAACAAACTATTTTTATTTAAATTAATTTTATTTATTTCAAAAGCTTTAAGAATCATTTTACATCATACAAATAAGCAATTATTTCATTTGATATTCTTGTTACTAAATTTTTTTTAATTTTTGCCTCATATTCGTCGAGATCAAATTTATTTGTTTTATTTTTATAATTAAAATTTTCCTGGAAAATTCTTTTTTCTATTATGTTGTTATTTTTTGACACTTCTAAATTTATAGTTACCTCCATAGTAAATACTTCAGTTTCCCCTTTTAAATTTTTTGAAGCTACTATTTTGTCAGTACTTGTATTTATTTTTAATTCTAATTTTTTAGTTTTATCTTTTAAGTTTCTGTATCTATCAAGTTTATTGATAATTATTTGGTTAGTTGCACTTTCGTTTAAAAAATCAATTTTTTGAATAGAAAAGTTAAAATTTGAAGCAAGCTTTTTTTCTGAATAGATAGGTTCAAAACCACAATTTGTTAATAGCAATAATAATAAACCGATAATAATTTTTTTAATTTTCATTATTTTATAATTAAATTTATTAATTTGTCCTTAACATATATGCTTCTTATCATAACTTTTTTATCTAAGAATTTTTGAATTTTTTTATCTTTCTTAATGCTTATAATTAAATTTTCTTCCGTTATTCCTTTTGTACACTCATATAATCCTCTTTTTTTTCCATTTATTTGAATTACGATTTCAATTTCATTATTTATTAAAAATTTTTTATTAGCAATAGGCCATACTTTATCATCTTTAATTTTTAAATCTTCAAGGCATTCAGATGAAAAATGAGGTATTATAGGCATCATTAAAAATAGAATCTTTTTATAATTATTTAGTAAGTCTTTATGGTTAATAGGCTTATCTATTTCTTTTATAATAAAATTATATGTTTCATATAAGTTTGCAATTATTCCATTATAATGAAATTTTTCCAAATTTTTTGTTATTTTATCAATCAATTCATTTGTAAATTTTGAAAAATTGTCTTTTTCTTCTTTTTGATTGTTTATACTAATTTTTTCCTTAATTTTTTGATGTAGCAACCATAGTTTTTGTATAAATTTATAAGATGCCTTCATACCTTGTTCTGACCATTGCACATCTTTTTCGGGAGGACTATCTGATAATATAAATAACCTGACAGAATCTGCACCATAATCTCCTATAATATTTTCTGGTTCAATTGTATTTTTTTTTGATTTTGACATTGACTCTGATGGTCCAACTTTTACTAGTTCTTTAGGCTTTTCTTTCTTGAAATATTTTCCATCCTCAAAAAAAACTTCATTTGGACTTAGCCAATTATTATTTTTATCCTTATATGTTTCGTGGCATACCATTCCTTGAGTAAATAATCCGTCAAATGGTTCAGTGATACTAAAATTATTATTTTCATAATTAATAGCTTGCATGAAAAATCTCGAATACAATAAATGCAAAATTGCGTGTTCGACACCTCCAATATATTGGTCCACAGGCATCCAATAATCAATTTCATCTTTATTAAATCCATAATTTAATTCATTTGATGAACAAAATCTTAAAAAGTACCATGATGAATCTACAAATGTATCCAATGTATCTGTTTCTCTAGTACAATTTTTTCCATCAATTTTAATTTTTTTCCATTCTTTTTGATGGTCTAATGGATTTCCTTTAGTATTAAGATTTATATTTTCAGGAAGTTTAACTGGTAGAAATTCTTTTGGAATTTTAATTATATTATTATTTTCATCATAAGCTATTGGAATTGGGCATCCCCAATAACGTTGTCTTGATACCCCCCAATCTTTTAGTCTAAAATTTATTTTCTTATTTCCAATTTCTTTTTCTTCTAAAATATTTATTGTTTTAACAATAGATTCTTCTGGAACTTTTAATCCATTTAAAAACTTTGAATTAAAGATTATACCTGGACCAGTATAAGCTTCATCTTTTATCGAAAAACTATCATTTTTATCTTTAGGTTTAACTACAGGAATAACTTTTAAATTATATTTATTAGCAAAATCCAAATCTCTTTGGTCATGGGCAGGACATCCAAACACTGCTCCAAAGCCGTAATCCATTAAAACAAAATTAGCAAAATAAACTGGAACTTTAATTGTTTCATCAAGAGGGTTAGAGGCTAATAATTCTGTTTTAAATCCAATTTTTTCTGCTTGAGCAATGGACTCTTCTGTTGTTCCCGTTTTAGAACATTCGTCTTTGAATTTTATATAGTTTGGATCTTTTTCATAAAACTTTGAGATTGGATGATCCACCGATACTGCTAAAAATGAAAAACCAAATAAAGTATCAGGCCTTGTTGTAAAACATTTAATGGTTTTTAATGGAATATTACCTTCAATTTTAAAGTCAATTTCACAACCAAAAGATTTGCCTATCCAGTTTTTTTGCATAGTTTTTACTTTATTTGGCCATTTTTCTAGCTTTTTTAACCCATCCAATAACTCTTCAGAAAATTTTGATATATTAAAAAACCATTGATTAAGTTTTTTTCTTTCAACAATTGCGCCCGATCTCCAACCTTTTCCATCTATAACTTGTTCATTTGCTAAAACAGTTTGATCAATTGGATCCCAATTAACATAATTTTCTTTTCTATAAACCAGTCCTTTTTCATACAATTCTAAAAAAAATATTTGTTGATGTTTATAATATTCAGGAGAACATGTAGAAATCTCTCTATCCCAATCTATTGAGAGACCCAATTCTTTAAGTTGATTTTTCATTACAGAAATATTTTTTTCTGTCCAACTTTTAGGATCTAAATTATTTAATCTTGCTGCATTTTCTGCCGGCATACCAAATGAATCCCAACCCATAGGATGCAAAACATTATAACCTTGCATCGCTTTATACCTAGCTAATACGTCTCCTATAGTATAATTTCTTACATGACCCATATGAATTTTTCCAGATGGGTAAGGGAACATTTCTAGACAATAAAATTTTTTCTTATTTTTATCTACTTTTGTTTTAAAGAAATTATTATCTTTCCAATATTCTTGCCATTTTTTTTCAACAATTTTAAAGTTATATCTTTCCATATAATTATTTACTTTTGATCATATCTGTATTTTTTCGAAAAGTTTTTTTAAAGATTTTATTCTTGATTGCCTCGTCCTTCTTTATAATCAGGATCTTTGATTAGTTCATCTTCTTTTATAATTGAAGCTTTTTTTAATATTGCTAATTTAATTTCTTGTCCAAGTGTAGAGTCTATTTTTTTTATTATACAATTATCAATTTTTTTACATACTTTTTTATGAATAATTACTTTTAAACCATCTGCCCTAATTTCGTTTGATAAAAATCTAATTGTAATTTTAATTGATTCATCATCATCATTTTCACTAAACCAATCTGTTACAATAATACCACCTGAGTAATCAACGTTTTGTAATGGTGTAAAATCAAGTAATTCCAATGAAGCTCGCCACATTTCATTTGAAGATGCAAATTCAAAACTACCTACTCCTCCTTTATTTCCAATCATGTTATTAATTCTAAATCCCTTTCCTTCTCTAAGATTTTTTTCTCTTTTTTCTTTAGCATTTCCTGGAATTTTTCTAAGATCTGGTGGATCAAAAAATTTTGAATTACCGCAACTTGTAAGCACCCCCAAAATAACGATTAATATTGGGTAAATCTTAATTTTTTCAATAATTTTAGTGAATTTCATATTTTTTTATTAGGTTTGATTATCATATATAATTTATCTTTAAAAAGCTTAAATTTATGTGATATTTTTGCAACATATATTAAAAATAAATCATTAATAATCAATATATATCATATTTTTTCGACATTCCTGATAATTATCTATCGTCTGTAAAATTGTTTTACAGATATTAATTATAATTAATAATTGACTAATAAGGAGACAATTATGAAAAACTGGAAAAAAGCTGGATTAACAGCTCTTGCTGGTTCTTTAGTTGCAACATCTGCATACGCAGGTGCTATGTCAGTTAGCGGTTCTGCTAATTTAACATACACTGCTAATTCAGGTAAAAACGACTATGATGGAGCTAGTGCAAAAGAAACTGGAACTGACGGTAACAGATGGGGTATGAATCAAACTCTAGGCTTTAGCGGTTCTGGAGAAATGGATAACGGTTGGACTGTTTCTGTTTCACAATCATTAGCAAATGGTTCATCAACTGGTATTGGTTTCACAATCGATATGGGTGATGCTGGATCATTAAACTACGAGTCAGATACTGGTGCTAGAGGTATTGGTAAAATTGACGACGTAATGCCAACTGCAAACGAAGAAGTTTGGGATGGAATTGATACTAACGGTTCAACTGCTGCAGGTGGATCAAGTGGTAGAGTATCAGGTGGAACAACAGGTTTCCACTATTCTAATACTTCAATGGATAACGTTACTATCGGAGTAGGTTATGCTCCTAAAGGTGGCGGAACTTCAGCTCAAGGTGGCGTATCTGGTGCTGGTGCTGGTGCATCTGCAGTTAGTGCGACTATCGAAATAGCTAACGCTGTAGACGGACTATCAGTTGGTGCTGGTGTTGGGGAAAAAGCTAGCGGTGCTGGTTTATCAACAACTACTGACTACACTACTATGTATGCTAAGTATACATATGGTCCAATAACTGCTGGTTACCAAATATCTGAAACAGATGTACCAGGAGCAACTGACGATGATTTAACATCATGGGGAGTTCTTTATGCTGTGAATGATAACATGTCAATTTCTTACGGTTCTCACACTAACGACGATAACAGTGCTGTAGATGAAGAAATTACAGGTATGTCAGCTTCTTACACTATGGGTAGCATGAGTTTTGCTTTCCACAGAAACAGTGGTGATAACGTAGGTAATTCATCAGGTGCAGAATCAGAACACACTGAAATCGGTGTTTCTTTTGCATTTTAATTAGTTGAATTACTAATAAAATTTAAAGGCCCTGCAATTTTTTGTAGGGCCTTTTTTTATTTATTATTATTAAATTCTTCAATTTTTTTAAACATATCTAAATAAGGACTGAACTTTTCATAAGATTTAACTGAAGTTTTATAAATTGATTGTCTAGCTTGAGCTATACTAACAGTTTTTATAGGTGTTGCTTTTTTTTCAAATTTTAAACAATCTTCTTCCCAATCAAGTTCACTGAACTTAATAAGTTTTTTGGTCTCATTTTCTTGATTATTAATTAATTTTTCATAATTTAATTGAAAAATTGTATTGGGTATTTTTTTTTCCCAAAACTTCATTAAATCTTTATACAAAGAGATATATTTAATTAAATCATCCTCGTTATTACTCCACATTATAGAGTTTATATGAAAAGCATTTTTATATATTGATAGAGCGGTATCTTTTAAATCTCTTGTACAATGTATAATTTTAGAATTTGGAAAAAGAATTTTAATAAATCCAAGCCATTGAAAATTTAAAGGATGTTTATCCAAAATAATATTTTTATTAGTTTTTATAAAATTTATACTTAAAAAGTAATTTTTGACTATTTTTTCAATAATATGATCATTTTTAGAAATATATTTTTCAAAAACTGATGTAAATTTTTCATCTAAAATTTTTTTATACATAAATTGATCAAAAATTACCACTTCTCCAGCTCCGTGTACTTTAGAGTGTGAAGCTAAGATTTGATGTACGAGTGTTGTGCCGGATCTAGGCAAACCTACGATAAAAATTAATTTTTTATCATTGTATACTTTATTTGGGAATTTTGAAAAGTCAGTTTCATTAAAAACTTTTTTAATTTTATCAAATAATTTTATTTCATTATTTATAGAATAATTATTTAATATTTTTTTTTGTAAATCATTTGCTCGTTGAAAATATTCAAAGGATTTACTATAATTTTTTTGATCTTCGTATGACTTAGAAATTGCAAAACTAATAGTTGCTTCATCATAAGGATTCAATAAATTCTTTTTTAAAATAGAAATCATCTCCATTTGATGTTGATCTTCTGTTTTATATTTTTTAATATTACTAATTAATTTATGTGCAATTGCATTATTCGGGTTATCATTTAATTCTTCTTTTAGTATTTTTTCTGATTTTTCAAATTTTCCTGAAATTTGGTAGATTCCTGCAAGATTTATTCTAATGATAGTATTTTTACTATTTATCGTATACGCTTTTTCGTAAAGTTCTGTAGCTTCTTCAATTTCATTCATATCTCTTTTTAAATTTCCAAAATTAATTAAAGCATTAATATTATTTGAATTAATCGATAGAGCTTTTTTTAAGTATAATTCAGAATTTTTGTATTGAATAAGTTGTCGATAAGTAGCACCTAAGTTAATTAATAAATTCTCATCATTTTGATTTATCTTTAAACCTTCCAAAAATATTTTTTCAGCTACATAGAAATTACTTAACTGTCTATAAGATAGACCGAGCAGATTATAAAAAGGAATTAATTCTGGATTTTTTTTTAATATTTTTTTGGATTTTTCAATTACTGTTTGAAATTTTCCAAGTTTAAAAAAATTTTCTATTCTTTTGAATTCCTTTTTTAGGAATTCCTTTTTTGAAATATTTACCATTTAATATTTAATATACTTAATATTATCTTTAAATAAAGATATCGATGCTAATCCATGAGCATTAATTAATTTGATTTTTTTTAAATTATCTTGATTTATACCACCTAAACAAATAATTTTTTTTTTAGTAAGTTTGCTTAATTTATTAAATTTATATATTCCCAAAAATTGTTTTTTTTTTTTCGTTAAAAATATTGGAGATAAAAAAATACAATCAACTCCCTGCAGTTCTTTTTGCCTAATTTCTGATATATTATGTGCAGATCCTAATATTTTTAATTTTTTATTTTTACTATAAAATCTTATATTTAAACTTTTATTAAATGAAGGTATATAAACTCCTTCTAAATTAAGTTTCAAAGCAATTTCAATATTATTTGATAAAAAAAATTTATTTCCATTTTTTTTGCATAAATTATTTATTTTTTTTATTTCATTTATGTTAATTTTTTTGTTGTAATTTCTATAAATTATAGCGATATTTTTATCTAAACTTTTGATATAGTTCTTTTCATAAGCTTCAATAAAACAATAAACTTTTGGAAATTGGTCATGCATAAAATAGTAAGCAATTTATTATCTATAGAAAGTGAATTAAAGATAAAAATAGAGAAATTAAATTTAAAAGAATATAGACCGACAATTATTGCGGTAAGTAAAACTTTTGCTATGCAAGATATTCTGCCATTAATTAATCATGGTCATATTCATTTTGGAGAAAATAAAGTTCAAGAGGCAGTAGAAAAATGGACAGATATAAAAAATGATTTTAAACATATAAAACTTCATATGATTGGCAAACTTCAAACTAATAAAGTTAAATATGTTGTTCCTTTATTTGATTATATTCATTCAGTAGATAGCATTAAATTAGCAGAGAAAATTTCTAAAGAGCAAATTAAACATAAAAAAAAAATAAAAATTTTTATTCAAATCAATATAGGAAATGAAGATCAAAAAAGTGGTATACTGATTGATCAATTAGATTTATTTTATAAAAAATGTATAGAGGATTATGGTTTAGATGTTATTGGATTAATGTGTCTACCACCTAATAATAGCAATTCATCTAATTATTTTTCTAAAATGCAGGATTTGATAAAAAAAATTAATTTAAAAGAACTTAGTATGGGGATGTCTAATGATTTTTTAGAAGCGATTAAGTATAAATCAACATTTTTACGAATTGGTTCTAAAATTTTTGGAAATAGAGTTTAATTAATTTTAATTTTTGTATTTTTTTTAATTAGTTTTAATAATATCAAAAAATCTTTTTTTTTCAGCGCAATACATCCAGCTGTTGGTTTAAAGTTTTTTGTTAAATGTAAAAAAATTGCACTTCCTT
>MDSV01232009.1_pt1 | contig 18468 bp, 20 predicted proteins | sample 810851 | NCBI WGS metagenome assembly MDSV01 (sample SAMN05326640, study PRJNA326480) | marine metagenome | isolation source: seawater | place: Atlantic Ocean: North East | collected 2012 | reverse complement strand
TTTTCTCCTTTAAATTGGGGCAATTATTTCACAGATTTAATAATTAAAAAAGAAAAATTAATGATTTATTGATGTTGAGAAATTCCAAGAGCAATCAAAACTAGGGATATAAACTCTAGATAATTTAGTATTTCCAAAATTATGGTTAAAAACATTTAGCCAATTTTCAACCTGCTGTGGTTTTTTATCCTGACTACCAACCTGAGCTGTAATAACTCCTTTAGGTTTTAAAATTCTTACAAGTGAATCCATATTTTTAGCAGCTAAATCTATACAAAATTGATCATCATTTAAATCAACAAAGATATGGTCGTATGTATCATCATTAATTGATTTAATACTTTCAAATGCATCTCCCCACACACATTTAACAGAATTTTTTTCTGTAGCTTTATTTCCTATGTCTTCAAGATGTTTGCTGCATACATGTACAACTTCAGGGTCTAACTCATACCAATCAATGAAATTAAATTTTTTTGAAATACATTCTCGGGCTACTCCACCATCTCCTCCACCAATAATTGCAGCCCTTTCATTCTCATTATTAAGGTTAAGGCCAGCTCCTACAAAAGTTGAGCTATACAAATGTTCATCAGTTGCTGCTACTTGAATTTCTCCATCAATGAATAATGATTTACCAAATTGCTCTAAATCTAAAATTTCAATATGTTGACCTACTTTAGATTTAAAATCTTCTAAAACATCATTTACAACATATGATTTTTGTAAACCAGGTGTACTATAAATATCATGATAAAGTGATTTAGTATCTCTATTGAATTCTTTAACTACAATTCTTTTATGTTCAAACTCTTTTTTAATAATATCTATAGCAACAGATGGATTGATCTTTCCACATGTAAAAAAATCAAAACTAATTATACCTTTCTCAGGAAATGTGTGAAAACTAATATGACTTTCTGCCAATAATGCAAGTATTGTAAATCCTTGAGGTTCAAATTTATATTTAGATATGTTTAAAATTGTAACCTTTGCAGCCTTAGCAATTTCATAGATTACTTTTTCGAAAACAGAAGGATCGTATTCTTTAGTTGTGCCAATAATATCTAGAGCTATATGCTCTCCAACTTTAGTCATTGGTTATCCCTTTTTATAATTTTTTGCTTTGGATAAAACTTTTCTCATTTCTTTTAATGAAAGAATTTTAGGCTTACCCAGTTTAAGGGAAGTTATATACTGATGGGATATATTTTCAACCTCTTCAGCTAATTCAAAAGCTTTTAATAAATTTTCTTCAAATGCAATCTGTCCGTGATTAGCAATTAAACATGCTTTTCTATTTCTAAGAGCTTTAATAATATTTTTAGATAAGTCTCTTGTTCCATAAGTTGCATATTTTGCGCATTTAATATCGTGCCCTCCTGCCATAGCAACCATATAGTGAAATGGTGGTATTCTCCTTTTATGAGAAGAAATAGCTGTCGCATTTGTTGAATGGGCATGAACTATTGCTTTTGCATCTCTTTTATTTAAATAAATATCTTGATGAAATTTCCACTCAGAAGATGGGGTGCCTTTTTTTTTATCAAATGATCCATCTAATTGAACAAAAACAATATCTTTATTTTTTAATGATGAGTATTTTTTTCCAGATGGAGTTATTAAAAAACCATCATTAAATCTTGCAGATATATTTCCTGATCTTAATGCTGATATTTTTTTACTGTTAAGCATCTTTGAAAATTTAATTATTTCAGATCTTAAATTTTTCATTTAAATAAATTTTCCAGACCTTCTTTAGATGCATGACATATGCCTTTCTCCGTAATTAAACCTGTCACATATTTTGAAGGAGTTATATCAAAAGCTAAGTTCATTGCTTTACTGTCATTTGGATATATCATAACTTTCTTTATTTCATTTTTTTCATCAATGCCTTCTATATAAGATAATTCTTCTGAGTTTCTTTCTTCAATAGGAATATCTTTTGCATCTTTTATATTCCAATCAATTGTTGAGCTAGGTAATGCAACATAAAATGGTACATTATTGTCATTAGCTGCTAATGCTTTAAGGTAGGTGCCAATTTTATTACAAACATCTCCATTTGCTAAAGTTCTATCAGTTCCTACAATGCACATATCTACTTCACCTCTTTGCATTAAAATGCCACCTGCATTGTCTGCAATAATTGTATTTTGAATTTTTTCTTCGTTTAACTCATATGAAGTTAAATTAGCACCTTGGTTTCTTGGTCTTGTTTCGTCTACCCAAACATGAATAGGAATTCCTTTTTTATGAGCATGATAAATAGGAGATGTAGCTGTTCCCCAATTAATTGTTGCTAACCAACCTGCATTACAGTGGGTTAAAATATTAACTGTTTTCTTTTTTTTTTTAAAAATTTCCTCTATTATTTTTAGCCCATTAATACCTATTTTTTTACAGAACTTTTCATCTTCATCACATATTTCTTTGGCTTCTTTTAAAGCTACATCTATGATTTGGTCACTATTAATTCCTGATAATTTTTTTATCATTCGATCAACAGCCCATTTTAAATTAATAGCTGTAGGTCTAGATTTAAGTAAATCCTCTGAACTTTTTTTGATGAATTCAAGATCCTTGTTCTCTTGAGCTGCTAAAACAATTCCATAAGCAGCTGTAGCACCAATTAATGGTGCTCCTCTAACTTGCATTACGTTTATTGCATTGATTGCTTCTTTAACTGTATTTATATCCTTAATAGTAAATTTATGAGGAAGCTTAGTTTGATCTATAATTTTAACAATATTTTTTTCATACCAAATTGATGTATATTCCTTATTATTAATTTTCATTTCTAAGATGAAATTCTAAAACTAATAATTTTTTAATTTTATATTTTTTGTCCATTAACAAGATTTTCAATTCTTTTTATTAATTCATTTCCTCTTATAGCAGGATGAATTTTTCTTGCATCCTTAAGATCCTGAAGGGCCTTTTGATATAATTCTAATTTAATATAAATTTGAGCTCTGCCTGACAAAGCGCCAAAATGTCTTGGTTCAAGATTTAAAACTTTATCTATATCACTTAATGATTTCTGATAATCCTCCATGAAATACAACAAGGTTGCTCTTTTATTCCACGCTTCAGACCAATATGGATCTGATCGAATAACATTTGTAAAAACTTCTAACGCATAATCGTATTGACCTTCATACATTAGCATAGTTCCAAATTCTAACTTTTTTGTTAAACTTTTTTTGTTTGGATGCTTATTCCAAATCGCCCAAATTTCTTTTTCGAGAAGATCACCTTCTTCAATGTTCTTATTTTGACTTAGTTTATCAAAAAGTTTAATAAGTTCATTAGTGTGATCTTGATCATGTGTTGAAGCAAAACAATTATTAAGAGTTAAAAAAATTAAAAAAAATACTAATAAAAAATTTTTCATTAAAATAGAACTCTGCCAGCAATATTTTTAAGTTTTTCCATAGTTTCCATAGTTCTTTTGTCAGGTGCGGTAATTATAGCTACATCTAAACAATTATTAGCTGGGTCATTTGGATCAATATGGTCTTCAAAATTATCTATTATATTTTTTATCATTAATTTTGCATTATCTGCATTACCTAAAAGGACTTTGATTACTTTTTCTACATCCACATTTTCATGATCTGGGTGCCAACAATCAAAATCAGTTACCATTGAAATTGAAGCATACCTAATTTCAGCTTCTCTGGCTAGTTTAGCCTCTGGCATATTTGTCATACCAATTACATCTGCATTCCAAGATCTATATAAATTTGACTCTGCTAATGTTGAAAATTGAGGCCCTTCAATCACAACATAAGTTCCATTCCTTTGATAATCTATATTTAGTTTTTTAATTACATCTTCACATGCATTCATCAATCCATTAGAAGTTGGATATGCCATTGATACATGAGCTACAATTTCATTATCAAAAAAAGTTTTAGATCTTGAAAAAGTTCTATCAATAAATTGATCAACTATTACAAATTTTCCTGGTTGCAAGTTTTCTTTAAGTGATCCAACTGCTGAAATAGAAATTATATCTGTAACGCCAAGTTGTTTAAAAGCATCTATATTTGCCCGAAAATTTATTTTTGATGGGCTAATATAATGACCTCTACCATGCCTAGGTAAAAAAAAAACTTCTTTATTATTGTACTTTGTTTTTAAAATATTATCCGATGGCTTTCCCCATGGCGTATTAAGATCGATTAATTCACGATCTTTAAACTCTTCAATATCATAAAGACCGCTACCTCCAATAATTGCTAATTTATTTATTGTCATGTTCAAAAAAAAAATTTATTTATACTTTTATAATTAAGTATTATGAATTTAAAAGAGTATATTAGGTCTATTCCTGATTATCCCAAAAAAGGGATATTATTTAGAGATATTACAACTTTAATTAAAGACGAAAAAGCCTTTGCAGAAACTATAAATCAAATTGTTGAAAGATCAAAAAAATTCAATTTTACAAAAATTGCTGCAATAGAATCAAGAGGATTTGTCTTTGCATCAGCTGTTTCATATATCCTAAATAAGCCATTTATAATGCTAAGAAAAAAAAATAAATTACCAGCAGATGTTCACTCTGTGGATTTTGAATTAGAATATGGTACGGCAACTATTGAAGTGCATAAAGATTCTATAAATGAATTAGACACTGTTTTGATCATTGACGACCTCATTGCCACTGGTGGCACAGCTGAAGCTGCTGCAAAATTAGTAGAAATTTCGAATGGAAAAGTTGCAGCATTTGTGTTTGTAATAAACTTGTTTGATCTTGGAGGTTCAGATAATTTAATTAAAAAAAATTATTTAGTTGAAAATCTAATAGATTTTCCAGGTCATTAAATAAAAATTTTAAACACTCATTAAAGACTGTATTTTATCTTTAAATTCAATTTTAATATATATGCATGTAACCCCAAACTTAGATGCCATAAAATATTCATTATTTACTAGCAATTTATGTAAATTAGAATCTAGTAAATCGTTTAAATTGTATGAGTTAAACTCGATACTAATAAGTTTTGGACGGTATTTAGAAAAATTAAAATCAGCTATAACTTTAAAATCATGTCCTTCAGCATCTATATTAAGAAAGTCAATTTTTTCAACATTATACTTTTCTAATAATGTATTTATTTTATAAGATTTTATTTTTATTTTGTTTCCATTTTTGCCATCTAAAGAATTTTGTTGATTAATAGGTCCATTTTCAAAATATATTGTCTCTCCATCGAAATCTGAAATGGCTGCCCTGACATTTATATCTTTTGGTCTAGATATCTTAAAAAGATCAATTGAAATTTTACTTAAATCAACATTTATACCTTTCCAACCATTAATATATAAATAATTAGTTAATGATCCTTTCACAGGATGATAACAACCAATATCAACGTAAAAACCATTTTTAAAGGATTTAAAGAATCTCCTAATAAATATATCCTCACCAAACTCTCCTAAGTGAAATTTTTTTTTTGAATTTCTTAAAATTTTTATTATTTTATAAATATAATAAAAAAAACTATTTTTAAGAATAAATTTTTTCATAAATAATTAGACCCTAAACCAAGATTTTTTTCCAATCATTGAATTAAACAGGCCAAGTAGTCTATGTAAATGTTTTGTAAAATTATATTTATTAAAAGTTAATCCAAAGAAAATAATTTTAAATAAACTTTTAATAAATGTTCCTGATAATATCTTTAGTGCAAATATGTAGCTAAAATTTTTTTTATAAAAATAGAATGATGACCACATCAAATGCCAATTTCTTAATTTTAGATATGAGTATTCTTTATCTTTTTGCGTGGCAAAAGAACCTTTTTCACCAAAGTGATCAATTATTAAATCTTTACTGCTAAAAACTGAACCTTTTTCAGACTTAACTCTTTTACAAAGATCAGTTTCTTCATAAAATAAAAAAAAATTATCATCAAAAATTTTCTTAGAATTAAATTTACTCAAATCAATCAGCATGGAACAACCCACTACCCAATCAACAGATTGAAGATTATTTTCGTTGACAGAAATTTTTGGATTATAACTTGTGCTTGAAAATAAACCATAAGCAGGTTTATTCATATTTATTTCCTCATACTGAGAACCAATTATATGAAAGTTTATTTCTTCTTTCAAATATTTTTGAATTTTTTCAAAATAATTTTTTTTACAAATAAGATCTGGATTTAATACTAATACATATCTTGTTTTAACATTGGAAATACCATAATTATGCCCACCTGCATAACCAAGATTGTTACCTGTGCATATAATATTTACATTTTGATCTAATTTTTCTATGTATTTTTTATTTTCAAATTTTTGTGAATTTTCAATTATATTTATTGAAACATCTTTGCTTATTGACTTAACACAATCAGTAAGAATATTGATGTCTGTTCTATGTGTTAAAATATTGACAGTTAGTTCAGATAATTTATTGTTCATATTTAATCGATAAATTATTAAATACCAATAATTATATACTTTTTTTTTTTATTAATGTAGAAAATTAAATGCATAAATTTATAGTCACAGGAGGTTTAGGTTTTATAGGTAGTAATTTAATTGATTTTCTATTATCAAAAAAATGCAAAGTACTTAATATTGATAAAGTTAGTTACGCATCTAACTTCTACAACGTAAAAAATTTTAAGAAAAATAAAAATTATACTTTTAAAAAAGTTAATATTGCAAATAAAAAAAAAATAGAAAAAATTTTAAATATTTATAAACCGACAGGGATTTTTAATTTAGCGGCTGAAACTCATGTTGATAGATCAATAGATGGGCCAGAAGAATTTATTAACTCAAATATAATTGGTGTATTTAACTTACTTGAAGCATTTAAAAAATATTCTAAGAATAATAAAAAGTCTAGACTTATACATATTTCAACAGATGAAGTTTTTGGTGATGTTATTAAAGGTAGATCAAAAGAAAATTGGCCTTATAAACCAAGTTCACCCTATGCAGCGAGCAAAGCTGCCTCAGACCATTTGGTTTATTCTTACGTAAGAACCTTTAAAATTCCTGCTATGATTACAAACTGTTCCAATAATTATGGACCAAAGCAGCATCCTGAAAAACTTATTCCAAAACTGATATATAATATTTTAAATAATAAAGATTTACCAATTTATGGAGATGGAAAAAACTCAAGGGAATGGATTTTTGTAAAAGATCATTGTGAGGCATTGTATAAAATATTTAAAAAAGGAAAAACCGGAGAATTTTACAACATTGGGTCAAATAAGAATCTAAATAATTTACAAATTTGCAAAGTATTATTAAAAATTTCAAGAAAATTTTTAAATTCAAAAAATAATGTGAAAATAAAATTTGTTAAAGATCGTCCAGGTCACGATTTGAGATATGCATTAAATAGCGATAAAATTAAAAAAAATATAAAATGGAAACCTAGGGTCTCTTTTGAAAAAGGAATTGAAGATACTTTTAATTGGTATTTACTAAATAAAGAATATTATAATTTTTTAGAAAAAAAAGATTTTGTTAAAAGATTAGGAACTAAATGATTAAAAAAGGTATAATATTAGCTGGTGGAATGGGAACAAGAATGAGTCCACTTACAAAAGCTGTAAACAAGCAATTACTTCCAATATACGATAAACCATTAATTTTTTATCCTTTATCTATTTTAATGTTAGCAAAAATTAGAGATATTTTAATAATAGTTAATAAAGGACAACTTGATCAATATAAAAAAATTTTACCTACCAGAAATAATTTGGGTGTTAAAATTACCTACAAAGAACAGGATAAACCAAGAGGATTAGCCGATGCATTTATATTGGGTAAAAATTTTATTAAACAAGAAAATGTTTCATTAATTTTAGGAGATAATTTTTTTTACGGGCAAAATTTATCTAAGGAGTTAGTGAATTGTGCTAAGCTAAATAAAGGAGCAAAAGTTTTTTTATATAAAGTAACAAAGCCTGAATTATATGGTGTAGCAAAAATAGATAGTAAAAATAGGATTACAAAAATTGTTGAAAAACCAAAAAAATATATTTCAGATTACGCAATTACTGGAATTTATTTTTTTGATAATAAAGTTGTCAATTATGCAAAAAAATTAAAGCCATCTAAAAGAGGTGAGCTTGAAATAACAGATTTACTCAAAAAATATAAAAATAACAATGAATTGACTGCTAACATAATCAGTCGTGGAGGTGCTTGGCTCGATACGGGATCAATAGACGATTATTATAAAACAACTGCATTTGTTTCAGCAATTGAAAATCGTCAAGGCTTAAAAATAGCCTGTCTAGAGGAAATTGCATATAATTATGGGTGGATAAATAAAAAACAAATTAAAAAACAGATTCTATTTTATGGAAATTGTAATTATTCAAAATATTTGAAAAAAATTATCTAAATTGAAAAAAAACAAAAACCTTTTAATAGCTCACTATCATAAATCTGGCAAAATTAGAGATGATTTAGTTAGTTTTATAAAGATAGCTTCTAAATCTTTTCATAAAATAATATTTATTTCAACTAAATTAAAAAAAGATGAGAGAAAAAAAATTAATAAATATGCAAGTGTGATATCAAGACCAAATTATGGTTATGATTTTTATTCCTATAAGTTAGGAATAGAAGAATTACTTAAAGATAAAAAAAATAATAAAAAAACAATTTTTTTTATTGCATCAAGTTTATTTTTTTTAAATCCAAAAAAATTAATAAATAAATTAAATAATAACAAAACTATTAATAAAAAAATTTTTAGTTTAACTAAATCATGGGAAATTGAGGAGCATTTGCAAACTGATATATTTTCAATACCAGCATCATATTTTAAGAAAAAAAAATTTTACAATTGGTGGAAAAAAATAAAAAAGTTTAAAAAAAGATCAACAATTGTTGGCAAGTATGAATTGGGACTTTCTCAATTTATAAAAAAAAATAATTTAAAATATGACTGTTTATTTAGGGATAATATTATTGATTATCCAGACAGCTATATAAAACTATTTAAAAAAAGAGTTAATAATATTTTTTTTAAAGAAAACAAAATTTATAAAAAAAATCCAACCCATTTTTATTGGAAAAGTATATTTAAAAAATTTGGAATCATAAAGATAGATCTAATTAAAACAAATCCAAATAAAATTAATTTGAATATCGTCAAAAAAAGTTTAGGTAAAAGTATTTATAATAAAGTTAAATTAGAAGCACAAAAAAATTAATTTTTTTCAAAAATCAGATTTAAGAAAAAAGTATTCTTTTTTGCCTTTTTGATCGCTGCTAAATTCAAATCAATTGAAGACTTAAAAATTAAGTTAAATTTTATTGATTTAAAAAATTTTATTAAATCATAAAAATTATTTATTTTTTGATTTAAATTTTTATGATTAATTTGAGAAGCATAATAAGTTTTATTAAGTGTAAATGGTGAGGCTGATATTATTATTATGGCTTTTTTTTCAAATTTTATATTTTTTAATATTTTTTTATAATTTGAAATATATTGAATTGAAGAACCAAAATTTAATAAACTAACTTTTTCTGAGAAGTTATTTAACTTATCAATTATTTCATAATTTATTTGATTAAGTTTAATATTTTTTTTTTGATTAAAATTAAACGGATCATATATATAAAATTTAAAATTGTTAGTTTTTATTTTATTTTTAATATTTGATAATGTGGCAATATTACTTCCATAATCTAGTACGATAGATTTTGCATTTTTATTTTTAAGTGATAACAATCCAAGACAGAAAATATCTCTTGTATGATTGTAATATGATTTTTCAACGTAATTAAAAATACTTTTATTGTTATGTCCATTCAGATATTTAGCTAAGGACATTTTTTTACGGTTGTAATTTTTCCAATTATACATAGTTTATTTTTTATTTAAATATGAAAAGAAATTATACAGATTTTCCATTGCTAGAAACAAATAAAAAATCGTTTCCATTGTTCTATCCCTACGTTTCAAAAAAATCGATTAAATCAGTGCCTAGAATTCTAAAAACTAGATGGATTGGTCAAGGTCCATTAGTGGATAAATTTGAGGACGTGTTTAAAAAAAAATTTGCAAAAACGAATTGCTGCGTTGCGGTTGGATCTGGGACTGATGCACTTCATTTGGCATATATTTTAGCTAATATAAAAAAAAATGATGAAGTAATAGCTCCAGTATTTACATGTACAGCAACAAATATCCCTCTTCTTTACATTGATGCAAAAATTAAATTTGCAGACATTGATCCTGCAACTATGAATATTTCTATAGATCATGTCAAAAAATTAATTACCAAAAAAACTAAAGCAATTATTTTTGTAAATTATGGTGGTGTACCTTGTGATTTAATTGAGCTTAATAAATTAAAGAAAAAACATAATTTAATATTAATACAAGATGCTGCACAATCACTTGGTTCAAAAGTTGGTGCAAAAGAAATAACTGAATATGCAGATTTCACTATCTTTAGTTTTCAGGCAATAAAACATATTACCTCCGGTGATGGAGGCATGTTAACTTTTAAAAATAAAAAATTATTAGAAAAAAGTAGAAGAATAAGATGGTTTGGAATTGATAGAGAAAAAAAACAAGGAGGCACTTGGGAAAACGATATAAAAGAAATTGGTTATAAATATCAAATGACTGATATTGGAGCAAGAATGTTGTTAGACTCTATTAAAGACTTTAAAAAAATTTTTTCCCACAGAAAGAAAATTTTTAATATTTATAAAAAAGAACTATCAAAAAATGAAAATATAAAAGTTATCGACACTGTAGATAAAAAATTATCAAATTCATTTTGGTTGTGTACATTAATACTTAAAAAAAACAGAATTAAATTACAAAATTATCTTAGAAAACTTAAAATTGAAACAAATCAAGTGCATTTTAGAAATGATAGATATAAAATATTTAAAAAATTTATTAAAAAAAATAATTTTCCTAATATGAAAAAATATGAGGACAACTATCTAGTAATACCAATGAATATTAAAATTAACATAAATGATGCATATTACATATCTAAAAAAATTAATGATTTTTTTAAAAAATGAAAATAGTTGAAACAAAATTTAAAGATCTATTTGTTATTGAGTCAGAAAAATATCAAGATAATAGAGGTTATTTTAGAGAATTACTTCTTGAAAAAAACATTAAAAAAAAATTAAATTTTTTTGTTGTTTCTAAATCAAAAATGAATGTAGTTCGTGGATTACATTTTCAACTTATTAAACCTCAAGGAAAATATGTATCTGTAATTAAAGGACAAATATTCGATGTAGCCGTTGACTGTAGGCCTAAATCTAAAACATTTGGCAAACATTTTAAAATATTATTAGATGACCTAAATTGCAAATCTATATTTATACCTCCAGGATTTGCTCATGGTTTTTTGGGTATGAAAAAAGAAAATATTGTTGTTTATGGGTGCGATAATTACAGACATGAAAACAGTGAGACAGGTATAATGTGGAATGATCCAATTTTAAATATAAAGTGGCCAACAAAAAAACCTGTATTATCAAAAAAAGATAAGCAAAATAAAAGTTTTAATTTTTATTTTAACAAAGATGAATAATGCTATAATTTATTGTCTTTGTCTTCATGACAAGCTTTATAATAATGTAAAAGACTTAGGTTACGTACCTGTTGGATTGGGTTCAAAAAATTTTTCAGATGGCTGGATTACAGACTCTAGTGGAGAAAATATTTCTCATAAAAATCATAACTATGGAGAACATTCATTTCATTATTGGTTTTGGAAAAACCAATTAGATAACATAGATGATAAAAGTTGGGTTGGTTTTTGTGCATATAGAAGATTTTGGCAAAAAAATAATATTAAATTAGATAGTGTTACAGATTTTAAAAATTCAGTTTTAAAAACAATACCAAGAGAGTGGGAAAATTTTGATGTTATTTTAGGTGTTCAAATGAACTTAGAGAAAATAAAATGGATAAAAGTATTAAAATATGGAAAACAATCTATAATTCGGAGTCCCAAAGCTATTTTCAAAAATGGTAGAAGTATAAGATTTCATTTTGACATGTTTCATGGCAATGGTTTGCTTGATAAAGCCATAAAATTATTAAATGATAAAGATAGGCATGATTTTCAAAAATACGTATATGAAAGAACATCTTATAACCAAGGTAATATGTTTATATGTAAATCTAAAAAAATAATGTCCTCTTACTATGAGTCAATTTTTGAATGGTTAGAAAAGTGTGAGAGTGTTTTTGGTTTTAACCTAGATGGATATAATAATATCAGAATATATGCTTTCCTAGCTGAAAGATTTTTACCTTACTGGTTTAATAAATATGCAAAAGTACTGGAATGGCCAATTTTATTTCATGACTTAAATAAAGAAAATATTTAATGAACAAAAAAATAGAATTTTTAGATTTAGGATTACAACCTCTGGCTAATTATTATTTAACAAAAAAAACACTTAACAGAACAGAAAAAAAATACAAATTAAAAATATGTTATAGCAAACAAGATAAATTAATTTCAATTAAAAAAACTTTTTCTAGCAAGATGATGTTTAATAATAACTACCCTTATAGATCATCTATGTCAAAAACAATGACAAAATCTTTTAAAGATTTATCAAGAATAATTAAAAAAGAATATAGGCCCAAAAAAATTTTAGAAATAGGAAGTAATGATGGCTCATTTATAGCTAACTTTAAAAAAAACCAAACAATTGGCATCGAACCCTGTGCTAATATTGAAAAGATAACAAAAAAACTAAAATTTAACACATATCCTGAATATTGGACAAAAAAATTAGCTATAAAAATTGTTAAACAAAATAGTAAAGTGGACTTAATTTATTCAGCTAATACAATTAGTCACATTAAGGATTTAAATGAAGTATTTAGAGCAATTAATTATGTTTTAAATAAAGATGGAATTTTAATTTTAGAAGATCCTTCGCTATTAGAATGTTTAAAAAGAAATACCTATGATCAGTTTTATAATGAACATATTTATGTTTTTTCAGCTATTGCTTTGGATAACATTCTTAAAAAACATGATCTTAAAATATTTAAGATTAGTAAATTAGCAGTGCATGGTGGATCTAACAGATATTTTATTAAAAAAAAAATAAATAAAAAAAAAATTCATATTTCAGTTCTTAAACATAAAAAAGAGGAATTGTTAAATGGGTTAAATAAACTTTCATGTTATAAAAAATTTGCAGTTAGGGTTCAAAATTCTAAAAATCTGTTAATAAAAATATTTAATGATTTAAAAAATAAAAATAAAAAAATAATTGGCTATGGAGCTACAGCAAAATCAACTACTATTTTAAATTACTGTAAAATTGATCAAAAAATAATTGATTATTTTTTAGATACTACAAAAGATAAACAAAACAAATTTACCCCTGGAACAAAAATACCAATTTTTAAATATAATGGATATATAAAAGATAATGTGGATTATATATTTTTAGGAGCATGGAATTTTAGGGATGAGATATTCGAAAAAGAAAAAAAATTTATTAATAGAGGTGGAAAATTTATAATTCATACTCCAAAACCAAGAATATTATGAAAAATATATTAATTACTGGCGCTAGCGGTTTTCTTGGCTCAAATCTAATAAAATTGTTACCAAAAAAAAAATTGAGAATTAAAGTCTTAATAAGACAACAAAGCTTAAATAGATTTAAAAAAAATAATTCACTTAATAATATTAAGATAATTACTTTTAATAATTTAGATAATCTAAATAAAAAACTTAAGTTAATAAAAGCTGATATAATTATTCATTGTGCAACACATTACATAAAAAAACATCAGTATAAGGATTTAAAAAAACTAAATGAGGCTAACATTAATTATGGAAATGTATTGTTGGAAAATTTACATAATTTAAAAGTCAATAAATTTATTAATATCTCAACTGTGTGGGAAAATTATAATGGTGTTCGAAATAAAAGTGGGAATCTTTATGCTGCCTATAAAAGAGGTTTTAATGAAATTATTAATTTTTATAAAAATATAAATCCAAAAATTCAATTTTATAACATTTTGTTAGCTGATACTTTTGGTGCTAATGATCAAAGAATTAAATTAATAAATATTCTCAAAAAAAATATTAAAAAGAATAAACAAACAAACTTGATTTCAAAAAATACTCAAATTAACCTTCTTAATGTTAAAGATGTTTCAAGGGGAATTGAATTAGTAATCAATAGAAATATCAAACCTGGCTCATATGTATTGAAAAATTCGAAATATTTCACTTTTATTCAAATCATAAATCAAATAAGTAAGCAAAATAATAAAAATGTTAAAATTAAATGGATTGGGAAAAAAAACTTTAAAGAAAAAATTCTAAGCTACAAAATTTTACCTAGATGGAAACCATTGTCGAGCAGCATTTCAGATTTAGGTAATTTAATTAATAGTAAAATATGAAAAAAATTTATTACGGAAAAGCAGTTTATAATAACAAAGAAATCAATGCAGTATTAAATGTTTTAAAAAATCAAGAACTGCAACTTATAGATGGTGTAAATGTAAAAAAATTAGAAAAAAATGTATGCAAGCTTTTTGGAAAAAGATTTGGACTAATGGTTAACTCAGGCTCATCTGCTAACTTATTAGCCTTAGCCTCGTTAAATTTAAAAAAAGGTTCTGAAATTATTACACCAAATTTAACCTTTTCAACAACTGTTTCTCCTCTTATTCAATTAGGGTTAGTACCTCATTTTATTGGAGTTCAAGAAAATAAATTTATAGCTGACGAAGATCAAATAGAAAAATGTATTAATAAAAAAACAAAAGCTATTATGATTCCAAATCTGTTAGGAAATATTCCTAAATGGGAAAAAATTTCTAAAATTGCAAAAAAATATAAATTATTTATAATCGAAGATTCTGCAGATACTATAGGATACAAAATTAACAACAAAAATACTGGTAAACTTACAGATATTGTAACTAATAGTTTCTACGCATCTCATATTATCAACGGAGCAGGTACAGGTGGCATAGTTTGTTTTAATAATTATAAAATTTATCAGAAAGCAAAATTACTAAGAGGTTGGGGTAGATCATCAGCTACATTCAATGAGTCAGAAGATATTAAAAAAAGATTTAATATTAAAATTTCGGGTATTAGATATGATGCAAAATATGTATTTTCTGATGCTGGATATAATTTTTTACCATCCGAAATTTCTGCAGCATTTGCACTGGAACAGCTCAAAAAATTAGGAAATAATATCAAAATCAGAAGGAAAAATTTTAAAATATTGACCAAATTTTTTCTTAAATATAGTAAATACTTTAAGTTACCTATAGAAAATAAGGGTGTAATTACACCTTGGCTTGCCTATCCTCTAGTTGTTAGAAAAAATAAAAAATTTAATAGAAGTGATTTACAAATTTTTTTAGAAAAAAATAACATTCAAACTCGAGTTATTTTTACAGGGAATATAATAAAACAACCAATAATGAAGAATAGAACTTTTAAAGCAAATAAACTTTGTAACAAAGTTGCAAATGATGTTATGAAAAATGGCATTTTAATTGGATGTCATCATGGAATGAGCTTTGCTGATTTAAAATATATGATGACCCAATTTGAAAAATTTTTAAAATAATATTTATGAGTGGTAGCGGGAAGTGGGATCGAACCACTGACCTCAGGCTTATGAGTCCTGCGCTCTAACCGACTGAGCTACCCCGCCATATTTAATTTAAAACTTATAATATATTTTATATATCTTTCAATAAATTAGCTTATATTCTGAAAAAATTTTAAAACTTTTTTGGTAAAACTAATTAAAGACTTAATCTCTAATTCCTTAGAATATTGATCAGACAATTTATTTCGATCTTTTTTTGTTTTTTTAATCCAGTTATTTTCGTAATTTTTAACATTAATAAGTACCTTCTTTCCAAAATCACCTATTTCACCATTCTCAACTTTTGTAAAGATAGGTTCTTTCCAATATTCACTTCCACCGCCTCCTGTATATCCAATTACCTTATTTCCACATAAAGCCGCTTCTATTGGCGGAATACCGATTCCTTCAAGGTTAGAAAACGATAAAAAAATTTTTGATTTTGAGAGTGAGCTAATAAGCTGTTTTTCACTAATATTATTTAATGAAGTTATTTTCCAATTTCTTGGTAATAAATTTTTTAGGTAGAAATTTAATAAATTTGAATGATCTGGTAATTTTCTTGGCATATAAGTTATTGAATTGGTTTTTTTTTTTATTTTAAATTTTTTACTATCTATAGAAAAATTAATTCTTAAAATCCTATTCTTTAATTTAGGAAACATTTCTTTTAAATATTTAATACTATACTCGGAGTCTGTTAAAATTAAATTTGCATTTTCATAGGCAGATTTAATCTTAGAAAAATTACTACTTGAGTTCATGTGGTAAAAACCCTGTACAAATATCGCATACTTAATTTTTTTTTTACTTAATTTTAAATCTATTGCAAATTGAGACCAAATTTCAGGAATAATTATAAAATCTGAAATTCTATTAAATTTTAGATCTTTTCCTAAATATACTTTTTGATTAAACCACTTTTTATCCGGTAAAAAACTCTTGCTAACTCTCATTTTAGTTCCATCCCAACCTGCTTTGTTGTTTTGAAAAAATTTTATCTTTTTTACAATGGAGGTTTCTAATTTATATGTTATTTTTTTTTTTAGATGAATTACTTTTGATTGAATATTTTTATTAAGATTGTTTAATAATAATGAATGGTTGTATATAACTTTTGCACCGCCTGAAGCTCCTTTTAATTCAGGCATAAGATATATTATGTTAATTTTAGACATTAAAATTTATGATTAGATTATTATAAACGTTAAATTTAATATTCAGAATTGATTAAATTAATAGAGTTCCAATAACAACTAAAATAGTTGAAATTAATATTAAAAAAATTATTTTTTTTTTTATTTCTCTTTTTTTATCAAGTTTCACTCTATTAAGTAAAATATTGATATTTGTAGTTTTAAGATTTTGTTTTTCTTCCGGTTTTAAATTTGATTTGATTTCTAAATTTTTTTCTGGTCTCATAAAATTAATTTTTAAAAAATTTATTTAATCATCAATGATTAAAAAAGACAATTTAAACCTTTATAATTTTTTATAATTATTTTTTTTTAGTGGTTTTAATAGGATTTTTGAGGGATATTTTTTCTTTTCAACCTCAATAAATATATTTTTGGATTGAAGCTGTTCATTAGTATAATCAGTCTTAATATATCCAAAAGCTAAATTCTGTCTAAAATTAAATGAATAATTTCCAGATGTTGTTTGGCCAATTATTTTATTATCTAAATAAATAGGCTCGTCATGTAGCAATAATGGTTCACCAGGTACACTTTTATTTATAGTTAACATAACAAATCTTTTAGAAATTTTTTGGTTTTTTATTTTTTGGAGTGCTTCTTTGCCTACAAAATTTGTATCTTTTTTAAAACTTATAGTAAAAGATAATCCTGCCTCATATTGATTTTCTTCGGGAGACATATCATGTCCCCAATGTAAAAATCCACTTTCCATTCTCATAGTATCCATTGCATGCATGCCACAATTAGAAAGATTAAAATTTTTACCCTTGTTTATGATCATCTCATAAATTTTTTTTGCCTCTTCAGTTTTAACGTAAAGTTCAAAACCTAACTCTCCTACATACGATAATCTTTGTGTCCAAATTTTGAAACCTTGAAAGTCTATATATTTTGCAGTTGCAAATTTAAAACTATTATCGCTGAAATCATCATTACTCAAATTTTGCATTAAAGATCTGCTCTTAGGACCAAAAATTCCAAATACACAGTAATCATCAGTTACATCTTTAATTTTTATTTTTTTAGACAAATGTTTTTTAATGTGGAATTTATCTCTCTCTCTAGTTGCTGCAGAACTTATAATTCTAAAATGATTATCATCAAGACAAACAACAGTTAAATCTGCTTCAATTCCACCATCAATATTTAACATATGAGTGTATATACATTTTCCTATTTCATGCTTTATATTTGATGTACAAATTTTTTGTAATTCTTGATGTGCTACATCTGATTTAATTTCAAATTTAGAAAAAGGTGATAAATCATATAAACCAACATTTTTAATAGTGTTATCAGTTTCGTACTCAACCGAAGGATACCAACTTTGATAATTATAACTATATTCATACTCAGCTTTTTTTCCATCTAAAGCAAACCACATAGGTCTTTCATACCCACCTGAGACACCAAAACATGCACCAAAACTTTTTAAATTATCGTGATGTGGAAGAGTTCTGATATTTCTAGAGGTTTTATGTTGTTTAAAAGGCCAATGCATACCATACAAATCACCCAATGACTCTGTAATCCTTTTTTTAATAAAACCTAATTCTGAATGAAATTTTTGAAATCTTTTTATATCATAATTAAAAATATCTTCATTAATATGACCTGT
>MDSV01137598.1_pt1 | contig 18471 bp, 23 predicted proteins | sample 810851 | NCBI WGS metagenome assembly MDSV01 (sample SAMN05326640, study PRJNA326480) | marine metagenome | isolation source: seawater | place: Atlantic Ocean: North East | collected 2012 | reverse complement strand
TGGTGGTGGGGGCGCGTCGGGTGGGGGCGCGTCGGTTGGGGGGGTCTGGTCGGGTGATTGGAAGGGTGGGGGAGGGTTGGGTCTTAGGTACTTGTTCTGATCTTTACTTTGATCGGCAACCCTTTTGGGCGCTTCAGCCGGCGGTGGAGGGGCAAAGTGTAAAGCTGGTGTTATAGGTAGTTGAGGAGGTTCGTCCCGTACATAATCATAACTCCATCCAAAATTATCCCGCAAAAAAATGTCATGTAACACTGTAAGCTTTTGAGTATATTCTACATTTGTTTTAAGCACCGTCATGAAATAGTTGATCGCTCGGATATCGCTCGCTGCCTCTCTTCTTATATCCCTGTCCTTATTTTGTATCGCAACGTGTAAAAGTTGATCCGCCGCTCTTAATTGAGTGTCCTCCTTTTTTAATTCATTCTCCGCATTCTCTACATTTTGTCCCATTTCTTCGATACGATCTGTAAGTGCAGTAGTAAGTGCAGTGACTCTATTATTATTAGTTTCCATAAAATCTCGAAGTGCAATGACTTGCCGCTCCGTCCCTTGAAGTGCTTCGATTTGCTGCCTAAAGACAGGAAGCTGTCTTTCCAACGAATCTGCTAAATTTTTGTAATCTGTAAGTCTATTCTGTAGATCCGTAACTGTAGCTTTACTTGCAGTTTGATTTTTAAAAGTAAGATGGTTATCGTTTGCTTGTTGTATCAAAGTTTGCAGGTTTGCAATTTCAGCTTTATCGGCAAGTTGTGCTTGTTGAATTGCGGTGATATTTCTACTAAGCTCTTGTGTAGCAGCCGTTGTATCTACTTTAGCACCGGAACCAATTTTTAACATTTCCGACCTTAAATCCGCATCGAAGTTGCTTAATTGACTCTGAAAATTTGCAAATCGCTGCTCTAGTCCAGTCTGTATTTGTGTTATGTTACCTTTCACGACATCTATTTGCGTCATTTGGTCTGTCGTACCTTGTATAGCGGAATTAGCTTTTGACTCAATATCTATTAGCTTATTCTTGAAATCACCCTCAGGTATTCGTCCAGACCGAAAGTCGTCTTTCACCTTATCAATGTCATCGCGTGCTTCTTGTAATGACACTTTTAACTCATTCGCCAAATCAGCACTAATTGCATCAGCTGCTTGTGCAGCTTGAATAGCAATTTTGATTCTTTGCGCCTCCTGTTCATATAGAGTAAGAGATTCCTTACGCATTCTACTTATTTTGGCCGACTCTTGCTCAATAATTTCTACCACCTGCGCAGCAGCAGCAGCTTGTTCTTTGAGTTCTTCCATTTTTTGATCGGCACCTTCAATACCTTGTGCCTTTTCCTTAATCATGTTTTGAAAGTCTGTGTTATTGTCTTTAAAATTTGCCAATTCTTTCTTCAGATCTTGTATCGCATTATTGCCTAAAACACCCCCTGTAATAGCAATAGCGATAGTTGTCAGAATGCCAATAATAGCAAGTGCATTAGCGTCGTTATTTTTTTTTGTCATACGTTTGTCCATACGTAGAAAAAAAAAATTACATTCCCAGAAGGTGTTCTGTACTTTTCTTTCTTCTTGTTTTACTTTTTTTAAGCTTCGATCGTCTCAATCTTTTTTTACGCATATTAGACGTCGATTTGCGCAGAGATTTTCTTTTATTTTTTCTTTTGTCTGAATGTCTTCTGTATATTTGCTTTTCAACACGATACCGTTGGGACACTTGTGGGAGGAAATGTGTTAAGGCTGTGTCCTTAGCGGGTACCTTTTGTATACTGTCCTTTGTGGGTACGAATTCATCGACCTTTTGCTGTATTTTTTCTTGTATCAACTCTCTAGCTGGGACATCATATCCGTCAGGACCCAAGACTGTATCTAAATTTTTTGTAAGACCTTTTTTAAAAGTTTTTCTTACAACCTCTGTAGCGTCTATAGGATTTAACACAGCTTTTATATCATCCTTCGTCTCTTCTCCTAAAAAAGGAAGCATAGTTGCATTTCGTAATATAGTTGTATTTTGTTGTCCCATTTTAGAAAGTGCAGCCATTTTATTTTTCATCGCCTGTTGTAAATTCTAGTGAAAAACTGATGTCATCTGCTTCGAAAATTGGATAGCGATCACCACTTTTATCGAAAAAATGTATCTTTATATTCGAAACCGTATTGAGCGTGTTTTCAGACGTAGGGGCCGTGTAAGCTAAATCGCTTTTTTTATATAGCACCTTCTCTACCTTATCAAGTAAGAAATTAACGTGAACGTTTTCAATCGACCTTGTTTCAGCGTCCATGTGCGCCTTGCCCTTTGTCACCCCACTCCATTCGTATGAGAATTCTCTATTTAGAGGCGTCATTGAAAGAGTGAGTGAGTCACCTTTGTGTAGTCGCATAAGAGTTGTTCCGTATTTTTCTCGTCCATTTTCCACAAAGGGGGGGGAGTCTTTATTCATTCGTAGAGGTAGTACATTTAGTTTTGTAACTGTTTTATTACACGCAATTAAGACTGATTCCGAAATAAGCGTTTCATCATTTCGTCTGACCAGGATTTCGTATTGTGTGTGTGTATTTACGCTAAATTCATATTCGATTGTACGAGTTGGATTGGATGTTTTCGAGGTATACTTGAAAACAAACGGTGTATTTTGTATAAATCTCATTTTCGGAATTAATAATGTATATTTCTTCGATTGTGCGTCAAATGATAAACAGGACGCAAAAGCGTTTTGCTGCTCAGAAGTATATGAGCTTGAAATACCGTCAAATGAGATACTCAGGTCCCAGTCGTCCGAAATTGCTGTCGCGTCCATTACATAAACAATTCCGGGGACGATTGTGTACACTCGATTTGCATCTGATTGGGCGAATGCGAAGCCTCCTCCAGATTCAGTGATAGACGTATGAAATGTTTTGATCCCTTCCGCGACCAAGATGTAACTTAATAGATATTCGTTCTTGCATGCGAAATATTGTATCTCGGAGTGATCTATGTCGCTGAAGGGCTTATAATTTTCATTGTCAAAGCGAACCGTCGTTCCATATGGAATAATTCCGTGCTTATACCAATTCAGCTGAACGGACTCGAGTGGCTTTTGTGGATATATTTTAGCAAAACAAGACGAAAACAGGAAGTCATCACCGACCTTTTTGACATCCGCCTTGTCGTCGACGTCCCCCATGTCACTCATTGACAAACTAACCGAGTTGTCATCTAAAAGATAATTCGCTATCAATAGAGACGATAGGTGCACTGTTGAAATTGTTCCGATTCCGGGCTGGTAGTTCATTACTGTAATTTCATTTCTTCCGCGCTGGTACTCTGACAGGTCAAGTTTCGACGAGTCTACGAACAAGGTCGTCGAAGTCATTTTTAAATTTTACTATACGAAAAAAAATAGTACACAATCGTAAGATGCTGCGTAATTTGAAATGGACAACGCTTTAGGTGTTCCACTAAACACTTTTCCGTTTTCTTCTGCTTTTCCGTTTTCTTCTGCTTGTCCGTTTTCTCGTACTTGTCCGCTTTCTAATACGTCTTCTCTGATAAGCTTGTGTTTGCATATCTATTCGACGACAATTTGGGCACCCCGTTCCCCCCTTCCTGAACCAATCCTCGATACAGTCTTTGTGGAAACGGTGTCTGCAACTTGTTATTGCTCTAGTCCCTTTTTCTTTACCCAATGGTTCAAGGCAAATTGAACAGTTGTCTAGCGGGTTGTGACCAATCAATCCAGGTTCTATATACATATTGGGTTGAAAGGAGGGCAACATGTTGTACGCTGTAGGCGGAGGAATTTCCCGTCGGTCGTAGTGGAAAGAATCGTAGTCGGGAAATTCGTTCACGTTTATTACCTGTTCCAGCCATGGAGTTCCAGCAAGGACATGAGAGTTACCGTAAATTGATGGACTCACTTCTACATTGCCAGGGTCAACCGTGAAATGACGAGCAATGTGACCCCTACTCCACACGTAATCAGTGACGGTACCCTGCCTGTAAACTCCGCGAGGGATACGCGGGGGATTCCCTGCAGAGGTGAAATACTCCACTCTTGAATTGATTGGAGGGAGGTCACCATAGCGTCGGGGGGGCAGGAAGCTCATATTTACATCCATTTACGATAATAAAACACAGCCGGGCTTTGTGGATTACAAGAAAAAAAAATAATAGCACTTCAAAAAATGGATAGCAGGGCTAAAAGAGAGTCCTTAATTCAAAAACTTCCTACTGTAGATTTAGATTTCCCCCTCACCCTCACAGACGTGACAGAAATGGCACCTCAAAAACTTCGCATGATTCGCGGCGGTCCAGAATGTCGAATGTACTATACGAAAGACAGAGATGTAATGAAAAGGTTGGGGTTAATAGCAAGAAATCTGTGTAGAGGAACTGGCCTTGGTGGGGATTTTTTTAGGCCTGTCCCTAAGTTTACTCAAATGCTCATTGCAAAAGATGACGATAAAGTGTGCGGCTTCCTTGCGTTTATATGTGATATACAAACTTCAACAGGGTGGAAAATCTGGGACGGCACAGATAACAAAGGGGCTGCACTGAGATCTTATATATCCCTACTCTGCTCCCCTGCAGCGTATTCTTACGGCTACTACTTGCTGATGTTTTTTTTCGAATATTGTAAACTTCAGTTGAAAGTCGACTTTGTATGTTTGCAAAGTGTATCTAACAGAGTGAATTGGTATACTGATATAGGTTTCGTCCCGTACGATCTGGATGATGGTTATACACCCGGTAAAAACAGATTTCTTGCTTATTACTTCAACAACCCCCCCGTGCGACCAAAAACAGACGCGTTTGTAATTGACCACGAAGGGCTTCTGTATTTTTCTGACTCCAAAAGGGGTGATATTGTTGTACATATAAAAAAAGTTGAAGCGCCTAGCTTTAAAAACATAGATATACTGGACATAAGATATGGTTCTGTTAAATATACATACACAACGGCGGAGATAATAGTTGAAATAAGACCAGCAATTAATTTTGATGACGTTTTAAATTATCGAGCTCGAAAATTAAAAAAACGTAAACGCTCAGATAATTATCGAGATCGAAATTCAAAAAAACGTAAACTCTCAGAGAATGAAATTCTTGACGCTGAGACTGAAGCCGAAAGTACAAACTCAGAGCAAGAACACAGTCTGCAAGGAAGAAAAAGACGATCAAAACGATCTCGAAAAGATCGAAAACGTTCAACAAGAAAACGCCGCAAACGTCAATAGTTCAATCTTCAGTTACGAAACCAGTATCAAACTGAAGCAATACGGCCCCTGAAAGTATCAAGGCGCACGCGAAAAGTGATCCTAGACGCTGACAGAATGACTCGCCAAGAGCTTCTAAAAATCGTTCGTACTTTGTTTGGTATAATCCCTTTACAAGCGATAAATTGAATCCCAGTCTACTCGAAATTTTTGCAGGATGCCGTTCGATTTCGCACCCGTATAGATGTACAGAATCAAGAGCGTTTAAAACTTCTTCCTTCACTGTATTCCCGATGTGAGACGCACATGTCTTGCAAATATAGTTATGAAGAATCATATACCGAAGTAGATCTGGGGAATTTGTATAGTCAAATAAACATCCCTTCTGTCCATAGTGTCTTTCGCTCCTAACAAATTCAGGGTACATCCACTTCAGACTTATTCGCATTAAGAATTTGAACGTGAATTCGACTACGCTAGGAGGTGATAGGGCTCGTTTGTGATGGCCAGTCAAGATGACTGCTCCTCTGCATTCATTTCCCTCCTCTCTGCCCTCACCGTTCGTTCCATCAATCTGGAAAAAATGTTCGTCTATATGCTTACTAGGTGACACGAAAATGTATTTGGAAGGAATCTGTTCGTCACTGAACATATTATTCTCTTTTCTATGAAATAAAAAAATCTCGTTTGCAATTTCCTCAAGGACGTGGTTCATTCTATCTTTAGGCAAACAAACGTCCTTTGTTTTTATTAAGGTGTCTAGCAAGTCAATCGCTTCGTTGTCTAACTTAACTTTAATTTCTGGCAGTTCGTGTATCTGGAATTCAAAGAGATTCTGCTTCGTATTTAAGAGGAGAACTAGATATATCAAAGCCTTTCTTGTATTTTTCCAATCACCTATTAAGATGACACCGATTTGCATCGGGTATCTTTGTTCCATGTTAGTCGAAGAGTAGATAAAAACTTTGCGTTATCGGGAAAATAAAAAAAAAATATATGTATAAAAAATAAAGATGATAGCAATACTAGCGTTTATTGCCATTCTTGGAGTTGTTTTTTATTTTTACACGAGTAAAAAGTCTACACGCGCAACGAGTGCATACAGTCGAAGTGATGTCATTGAAGAGTACACTGCAATGATATATGCAACTGGTGATCAAACTGTGGATATAAACGAGGTAGGGACAGCTGAAAAGTATAAAAAAATAATCAAAGAAGAAATGAAGCGAGCAATTGATCGCTTTTTTCAAATTGTCGATGCACGTTATGTTAATTTAAATGACGCAGAATACACTGATTTTGTAAAGACGCTGTCTCTCCCGAAAAATGCTGAAATATGGGATGTTAAAATAGTTTTGATCGGTCTAAGTTTTTCCATTCGCACTGTATACTATCCTGGCATGTTTGAAACATTGAAACCACCGGCAGAATACAAACAGTGGGAGGAAAAGTTAGGAGGGAAAGAACCTATTGGTTGCTCAAACTTCAAACGAAGTCAAAAATTCATACACCAACCTAAAGGGAGCTTTGAATGTGATAAATGTCTTATGAACGCTTATAAAGTCGATTCAAGTGGAAGCGCAAGCTTCCAATCTGTCACAGATCCGTGTCAGGAATATCTATTTAATAAACTCAGAGGGCCTATAAAATACGCACTCGATCGATTTATATCTATTTACCCAGCCGATGAACCGCAAGAGCCACTAGAAATGGCCAAACAATTACAGGCAAGTGGAATTTTAGATGTCTCATACTCTGAATTTATGACTCAAATGGAAAACGGATTCCAAGATTATCTCATTCCAAAATCAAGTTGATGAAAAAGACCGATATGTTTTTTGTTACAATTGTAACAAAATGTCTTGGACGGATGACTTGGTCAATTCCCTAAAAAAAAAGACAAAGGAGAAAGACAGTGATGAACCAATGAATGCCTTTGATCAACTATTCAAGTCACTAGAGAAACATTACAATGTCGGTACTCAATTGCGTCCTTTGATAGGTACAAGAACAAGTACATTTTACACTCAATTGGATCGACTTGTTGTACACCTTGCAGATAATGTACGAGATGCAAGCAAGGAAGCCAGTAATCGCATAGCAATTGCAATATTTTGTGCCATCATAACAATCGGACTCTTTACAATTGTATCAAGAGAGCACTCAACTGAAAAACAGAGAAGAAAAAGTAACAAACAGCGACGTAAAAAATAATTGTTGCCAGTGAGCACGGACTATTACATCAAAATTTCTAAGACCGGTGACAAAGATGGTATACCCTCCAGTCGGATACCCCCCAGGAGCTCTAGTCACAAGTTGCACCACGCAAATTAACAACTTCATTCAAGTAGACCTTCTTCAAACACAATCTACTATTGACACAAACTGGGTTTCAAATCAGTTGTTACAAGCATATTCACTAGCTATGAAAGCGGGTAGAAAGACAGACGACGCAACAATTCAAAAAACTGTATACGAAGACACTATAAAAAAGGTTACTTTAATGTACATTGATGCGAAGCGCTACAGAGATGATACATATGATTTAGAGAGACCAACGACCAGCGTCTCAAATTCTAAAGTGACACACTTAATTGATCGCCCGATTTCCGTTCGAAAACAAAGATTTGAAGGAGAGATTTATCGTAATCCGATTGATATTAATTGATTTTTTTTTTTATCCATGAACCTAAAATACAGCCACTATGCCTATACTAAAGAGTGATTACAATTCTGAAAATGAGATCGATAATGATCTTCACCCTGTTCTGTTCGACTGTGACGGTCTGCCTTACGTAGTCCCTGAAGATGAGAATTTACTCGCTGATCATTTTCAGCAAAAGTGGATGGACCAAATAGATGACGACCTTGTTCACTTGTGGAAATATATTCAAAATTATATATATAACAGATCTGTTCCAGTATTGGAAAATGCACAATATATAGATTTTTTGCGATTTGTGGCGAGACATTCAATAAAATATCCAATGCAAATCGATGATCAGTAAACTGGATTGAGAAGAGCGTGTTGAGATGTTAATTCTACATCGGAAATAAGGTTTTCACTACTTACACAGTCATTAATTTCTAACACACTCTCTCTTATATTATCGTTTCGTAGGTCGTTTTCCTCAGCGACGAGAAATTTATCAAATTTTCGTTTTTTTGTGATAGTGCGTGGCTCCTTTTCAGGTGGCTCGTCGTTTACAGGTCCAAGCGTTCGTATTTCTTCAAGATCACTAATGAATTTCTGAAACAGTGGTAGGTTTTTAGCAAACCACATTCTATCTCTTGGAACAACAGTGACTTCCATTTGAAAAGGATCGAATTCACCGTTTGTAGGACGATACTGCACGAAGTGGCAGACGTCCAAATCAAGACATTCCATAGATAGTTGGAGCTGGGGCATGTAGTGCACGGGAACTTCCTTGGTGATCTTGCGCACGAGAGGACACTACGCGTGAGTTTGTAACACAACACACAAAGGTTTTTATTTTCTGATATTGTACATAAACATGAGTTTTACTGACACCCCCGTACCAAGTGTACAGTTGTCGAACAAAACATTTTTTAGTCGCGAAATCAAATTGCCGTTGATGCCTGCAATTAAACTCTGGATGTTGATCCTTATTGTTATTGTAATAATCGGTTCGGGAATTGGTACTTGGATGTTAAGCAAAGTTTACTCCGACTCGAAAGTTGCTGCAATGAGAAGGAGAATCGCTGCATCGAAGCGTAGAGTATTACTTTCACGCAGGAAGAAAAAACTATACGGGAAAACAGCGGCGTGACCTTGATTTCAATCAAAATTCCATCCTTTGTCACTCGATCTGGACTTGCACCAAGAAATGGATGCACTGGATGCATTATTAATCCAAGTTCGAAAAATGGCGCCAAGTGAGGATTATTACACATATATATATCAGCTGCATGATCTTCATATTTTATCCCATGTTCTGTTGCGGGAGTCGATTGAAATTCACCTTCTCCTTTGGGAAGTACACCAGCCTTTTTTCTTAATAGAAAAGATCTAGTGCAATGTTTATTTAAATCCAGAGCTGCGGCTGCATCACTGGCCGTTAAAGAACTTTTGCGTTTTTTGAACCATTCATCTGACCTTTGCTTGTACTGTTCAGTGAAGAGAAGTTTCAAGACTTTCTCATGAATTACACATTTTGGAAGCTTTTCGACAACCCCATCCAATTCAGTGGAAGGGATGTATCGCAATTCCTTCACGCTTGTCATAGCTTTTGCACTCTAGAGCCTTATCGTAGATTTAAAACACAAAAAAGGAGATTATTTTTTTTGTGATTCCGTCTGCTAAAATGGATAACGATCAAATTCGATTTCTGTTGCTTGGGATCGTTATAGCGGCGTTCATTCCTCAATTCGTCACAATATTGTGCCTAAAAAAGGATGGACGTTCAATCGTTTCAGCGGATACTGATTGCGGCACCGATGCTACATTTGACGGTAAAAGTTGCATTTGTGTAGACGAGAATAAATTTTGGAACGGTAAGGAGTGTATAGCGGAGTCTGAAGTACCCAAAAAGGATACAAAAAGTAAGAAAAAAGAAATTGAAACAGAGGAAAAAACAGAAGAGTTCGTACCGCCATATCTGATTGGAAAAAATCAAGTAGAAAGAAAAGAAAAGTCAAATTTTGAGGAAGGAAAATCTGTCAATTTTTACGAAGGAACGGCTGATAGCTTTTCGTTCAAACCTGCGGACTTTTATCTACCGCATAAGCACGAGAGAGCTCCTGGTGTCTATCCTGCATTAGAAACGTACAACCAGGTTGGGTACACTGACATTAATGACGTTCTTCTGTCAAGTTCACAAGCAGCTTTAAATGCCAATCAATTGTTACCATTTCTTTCTAAGACAAAATCAGTCCGTCTCCCAGATCGTAAATATAATTTAGATATAGATCGAACCGAAGAAGTGGGTGACATTCCAGAACCAGAATCTACACTTCACTACGGTATTGATCCCCGAGACAACTCCGCCGACTACGCTGCAAACTCACTAGGAATGTCTGTGAATTACCCATTCACGCAATTGACAGATTTTGCGGGTGGAGACTTAATGACTTCTTTCCAACCAATTAATCATATTCACAGACCTTTCATTTTACCTGAAATGGTTAACAAATTACCTGAGAGAACGAACGAGAGAGTTTTGAATGGAGACATTAGTGTGAAAAAACCACCAAACCCAGCCGATTTTATGGGTTCGACAAAAATGGGTGAAGTTCCCAGTCAAGTCCCGTACCCAGTCCCATCTACGGGAAAGGATTCAAAACTATACTGGCAGAGCGAAATACCGGAAAGAAACGATCGAGGTGTAGAGGAACTGCAGATCTGGCAGGTCGGTAATCCTCTCATGAAAGTTCAATCGGATGTTGTACCCAGAAATAGAGAGTTCCGAAATAGAAGGGAAGCTCATATTCCGGATACAGTGAAGCACGGATTTTACGGCGAATACCTAAATCCGCTGGACAATGTGACGAATAATAACAAAGCATTTTATGCAACAAACGGCGATTTAGATTATGCGCAAATGCGAAATATTAGTGATAGAATGACGAGGGAACACGAGGACAGAATTCTCCCTGATCCCAGACCTTCAGGCGGTAACGTTGACATGCATCCTATTCACAATACAGAAAACATCAGAGCTACGTCAAATAAGGTTTACGACAATTCATCCAATATACACCCCATTAGGGAGTCATCTGATAGGCACACAATCGCAATGCCGGACAGAAGCCAGAATGTATACCACAGTAGGCAACTGGATGTATTAGAACCGTATGAAACATCTACGCTGATGTTTGCCCCTGAATCCCAAATGCCCGACAGAAGCGAAATTATGTCTTTTGGACCAGGTGACTTCAACGGATTCTAGCACACCTGGGGAAAACGTTAAGGATAAAAAGTGAAACGTTAGTAGACACCGTACGAAATTTTCTAAACAGCGTAATCAAAACATGTTTGTTTTATGGGGTATAGGTGCTCTCATCTTTGCACTTACCCTCCTTGTCGGTCAAACGCTCTTTAATAAATTATCCGCCGACTATAGACATAGGGCCGATAAAGAATTCTACGAATATTCTACTACTGTCCCCTTCACAAACGATATTTACGTCAGACAATTGCGAAAATTCCAGCTTGTTAGTCCAGCGATGACGTACGAGAAGTTTGATTACGTTGGAAAGAAAGCAGTCAACGGAATTCCACTCGGTGTTATAAATTATAGTAGACGTACTCCGTTTAGAATAAAAAAAACATCAGATACCGAAAGAGTGGTGAAAGTCGCTAACCGTCAAGATGATTCAATCGAGAAAGACATTGCACCAGTGTACAGTATTCAAAAGCAAGACCCTCTTCTAGATTTACCCACTGGAGAATCAGGTGTAAAAAAAGGAGACATGGTTCTTACCTGACCAAAGTTCCGCACGTTCTAGCCGTTAAGCTTTGATATTTTCGTATCTCTAGACATTTTACCAATACCTGTCAGCGAAGCAATGTACTCGCCGTCTTCATCCGCATTCTCGTCCTCTCGCACTTTCTTCATGCGATAATGGAACTCCCACATTTGACGCTTACCAATTTTGAAATCGTCTCCATGTTGCCCTGCAACATACCAAAACAAATTGTCCTCTATCTTGTTCGAACGCGACATGTTATTTACAACTAGACATTCAAATCCCGTGGTGCAGTTGTTCATTATTTTGTTAAAGATCTGGAACGAAGGTATAAATCCAGCAAAGTGTTTATATAATTTTTCCCTATCTGCCAGCTGATTATTTCGTAGTATAAAAACAAAATCTGTATTAGCCCTTAATTCAGGTGGGAGATCTAAAACATACTGCATAGTTACCAGTAAAAAAATCGACCAATGTCTACCATTAAAAAATGTTCCTCTCACTTCTTTATTGCTTCTCATAATCTTACTATACATACAATCTTCGAACAATGCGAATGATGTGATTGGCTCCTGGAGCTTTGAATTTATTCTGCGCTGTTCGTCGATAAAATTTTTGTATATATCAGCATTAAACTCGCTATGAATAGCCGTATCGCATATATGTTTTCCCCAAAAGTTATTTGATTCTTCGGTCGCACTAAAGCATATACCAGCGTCGAATTTTTTTCGCAAGTGGTACAGAATATCCGCGGAGAGAGTTGATTTTCCTGTCCCTCTTTTTCCAATGCACATCACTACGGCATTCTTAGGGATCAGTTGAGGATTAAATTTTCGCAATTTAATTGTTCCAGATTCCATATTTATCATTGTCGTCGTTTTTTTTTTTGGGAAAAGTTTTGTTTTCGGCGGCGCATCAATTGGAGAGCATTGTTACTGTAAGTCCTCGCATATCAACAGTGTAGGGATTATTGGAATTGGATATGTGATTGATCTTATGCAAAGATAGTCTCCTATATTTACTTTCTATCCAATCGTATATGAAATTCTTATCTACCGTCAAGTAATTTCCAGTATATTTCTTCGGGGTGTCATCGCGTATATTCCGCGTCGACAGTACCCCTGTAAACCTATTATGCAGTGTCTTATATTGTAACTGGATATAATGGGTTGGGTTCATTCGATTCTCATCCGGACCGCTTCCCGAAAATTCGGTGTAAGTTGATGCGTCGGATTGTCGCTGTTCCAAGGTCAGTCTATGTATATCACCGGTAGCGTATGTAAATCGCATTCCAAATGCAGTATCACTATCATTGTTTAAATAGAACCAAGCTTCAAATTGAGCTGTATGTGGGATGCCTCCGATTGCAATAGTAAAAATCAGATTACAATTTTCCCCCCCTCGAAGAAGTGTAAGTTGATTTAAATCGACTTTCCCCTTTATCATGTAGTCTTTTGCCTGGTCAGCTTCGGAAAAATAGACGGAATTACTCATTCCGAAAATCATTCTACTTGTGGCCTTTAGATGACTTTTCTGGAAAAGGTTCGAATTGCATAAATGAGTTGTGAGTAGAAAATGTAGCAGTAGTGAGTCTTCGTTTGGCTCTAATTCGTCTACTTCAGATTTCATCGTGGAAATTGTACTCTCCATTGACTTCAACTGCTGTAGTACATTTTGACCAAATCCCTGCAGCGGTGGAATAGTGAAAGTTGACACCCCTTCTTCCGTAGTGTAAGACATTATCCCGTTGTGAGGAGTGATTCCAGCGTCTGTAATATGTACAATCGTGTAATAAGTTTCATTTTCGTCTTCTTTACTCCATGTCTCTGTTGTAACATGAGGCTGGGGCTGTATTACCGGACCGATTGTCGCGACTTGAAAATTTACAATCTGATTGGCAAGTTCGATGTAGTCGACAGGGGATAGGGCAAGTTTTAAATGTTCGTGTATGACGTCAAAAATATGTGTATTCATCCATTCCTCTGCAGAGGTTCTCGTCGAGAACAGGGGCCATCGATTATCTATAGATAAGAAGTCGTCAATGTTATTCGGGTCACCAAGCTGATTAGCAATCGTGGAAAAATCACCCAGTGCACCGCCTTCTGCCATTTTTAGTGTGACGATGTCGGACTTTATGTTGTCAATATCGCTTTCAGCAAGATCTACTCTATCTTTTGTGCTCTCCACTTCTGTGCTTAGTACATTGTGATGAGAAAGTAAACTTGTATCACCAAATGCATCAAGGTCTCCTATACACTGCATTAGTGTTTTTCCAACGGCTAGATTTGTGCCGATGTTTCCGTCGTTTTGAAGTGGCCCTATAAGATTACCTTGATAGGCGGCCAGTGACGTAGAATTTGTATTAATTGTAGATTCAATTGTTTCAATCCGTCCGGCCAGGCCAGTAAGAGCTGAAACATCACCGAAGACAGATGACAAAGACCTCGTGCCCAATTGACTTTGTAGAGCACTTGCACCTAGTAGACTGTCATAATCAGGAACATTATCAAAGCTAATTTGAAGAGACTCCATAGAATTTTCTAAAGTTGAAATGCGCCCTCCAAAGGCTTGCGAGGTATCAACTTTCGGTGTAAGTGTATCTACACTGTTACGTAATCTGACAATCTCAGCCTCCAAGTCGCTGATTCTCATTTTTTGTCTTTCAAATGCACTTGGAAGAATTGTGCCTACTTCTGGTGTAGAAAATGACAGGGCTATCAAATTTTCCAATGCATCTAGACGTTGACTAACGCTAAGATCCATTTTGTTTTTGATAATGAGAATTTTTAAACATGAGTTTATTGCACCCGGCTGCGTCCCCTATTTTTTCTTCCCTGTCGTTTTTTTTTTTGTGAAGTGGGAGTTCGTGCAGGTGGCTGAAACCTTTTATTTAATAATTTTGGTCTAGCAGATTTCTCGATTGTGCTTGGTGCGTTTCCGTAAAGAAAAATATATTCGTCACCATGAGCTAAGCCGGCCTGTATCAACTTACTAAATTGATAATTACTTATGTTAACGCTACCGAATCTGTATTTCTTTGTCTTAAACTTCTCCACAAAATCCTCATATGAAACTTTTACACCTGGATCCCCTTCAGAATCCATTACACACCACGACTGATCGTGTATTTTTTTCGCTCCCATTGCATGCGCATGTCCACATATAATACAAGCCTTACTGACAAGCAATGCGTGCATGATCGTACGAAGATTGACTAAATGAAGTGGCATGAGAGGAATGTATCGATTTTCCAAAGAGTTTCTGGTTTTGAATACAATATAGTTATAATCAGGGGTAATTCTTTTCAGTAACCAAAACAGGTACTGTCTACTCATTCCATTTCGCCTTCGATCAACCCACGAAAGCCACTCATCGCTTGCGATTTGTAAATTTTTAAGATCGTATTTACGAGAAAGCTGCAGCATTTCCCATATATGTTTTTCATACTCTTCATTTAGATGCGGAATTTTGTTTGAATTTATACAGATCCCCAGTGAGTTGTGAATCGCATGATAACCGCACAAATTTCCCATTTGCAATTCACGATCACCACATGGTCGCTCATCAAAAGAGTACCTCAAAGCCATTTTTAAAAAACGTATATACATTTTTTCCGTCGTCCTTTGACAACGCCCCCGGCTCTAGCGAGAATGTCTGTTGCATTATTTCCTCACACCACTACGAGAATTATATCGTTTGACATCGGTATAAGACACTTATCTTTGTGCTTGGTAGATCGCACGCAACCAGCAATTACGATTATGAAATGGCAATTGTATTCTTTGAAAGGGAAGAATATATCTGAATATACAAGTGACCTAATCGATCAAATGAGAAAAAGCTTTTTCGGTGTCATTGATTACGTCTTGATTGAACAGCAAGTCAGCAGAAACACGCAGATGAAGGTGCTTTCCCACGTACTTCAGGCGTACTTTATGACAGCTCATTCAGTTCCCCCAGAAAAGGTTATTTTTTTATCTGCAAAACGACGCTTCAAAACAAAGTCTCCGCACTACAATATCATTGTAAATTCTGCTCGGTGTGAATTGGGTCTAGGAGAAACGGATAAATTAGGTCGTAAAGACATTAAAAAATTAGCGGTCAAAATTGTCACAGACAAAGAAATTACACTCGATCCAGTGTGGCGTGATTTTTTTGCCAAGAATTCTAAAAAAGACGATCTAGCAGATAGTTTTCTCCAAGCATACACTTGGTGTGTTGACGGTAGTTCATGGAGTGATCTAATGCAAATTGATTAATTTTTTTTCTACACTACAGCAAAGAGATGTATAATATGAAGAAATTTGAAAACCAACTGAATTTTGTAGCCGGAGTTTCATGGTCGGACGCATATTGCCTTTCTTATGAAAGGAGGTAAAACCATTTCAAGGGGCAAAAGTGGATATTCAGGTGGAAGGGCTTTATCATATTCACATTTGACTACTCATGCAGAAGTACAGGCCCTGCATCGCGCAAAATTATACAAGCGCAAAAAGCATGAAAAATTAACACTTGTAAGTCTTGCATTTGACGGAAGAGATTTTCTAATGAGTAAACCATGCTATAATTGTTGCAGAACAGCTATGGATTGTGGAGTAGATAAAATTGCTTGGTTTGAAAATGGTTTTATGCAGTACGGAACTCCGAAAGATGTAATGGAATCTGCTATTTTTTCCAGTGGGGATAGAGCGGTGCATCAAGGAAAGGTCATCTAATGTCACGTTTTATAAAAACCAGCAGTACCTATACTTTTTCCAATGTGACCCCATGAAATCAGAATAGTGTTACCGTCGATTGGAGACTTTCGAACTTTATATTCAAGAGACCTCAAGTGCTTTGTCAATGCTTTTCGCACCGCGCGCGCGTCGAATAGAGCGTAACCAAGTAAGTATTGTGGTATTTGAAAAGTACATTCGTTAAAGTGAAATTCGGAATACCTCTTAATTGATTCCATGCACAAATAGAAAATGTGCACTCGAACGGCTTCAAAATTCGTTACGATTTCACTTGATGTATGAAACGCTTGTCGTGCGGTATAATTCATTTTGCTGTAAACCTTTATATTAATTTTCAGGCTTTACATATAGCCTGAATCGTGTCAGATAGCAAAATGCAAGCTCTAGATTCATTAAATCCCAGGATGATAGGCCTCCAATTTCAGCGTAATAAGAATTTGGGGATCCCTCATCCTCGTGGTATTTCTTTGCTATCAATAGAGCAATGAACATCTGTTTATGTGCTGTCGTAGTCTGAATAGGATACACAAAATTTAGACGTTGAAGGTATACCTTTGCAATACTATAGGTCTCTTCGTCTAGATCCATATATGTAGTAAGTCTATGCATGTACTCCCGTAAAGTCATGGAGGGAATTTCAGTACACTGAAATAATTCACCATACTTCATTAATCGCGACGAGGGTGTGACGTGTAAATTTTTAATGCATGCGTCTTCTACATATGAAACAATCTCCATCTAGAGCATATTCCGTAACTCATCACACTCTTTATTGATAAGCGACACCATTGTGTCTCTTTTCTGGCCAATACAGCTTATATGTGCTGATTTTGATAGTTGTGTATCTACTTGATCTTTCAATTTCGTGAGAAATTTAAGAACATGAGATATGTGTTTTTTGACCTCCGGATCTACGGTCGTGTCAGCGGGAGGCGCGACTACTTTTTTGGATGGAGAAGGCGGTGGTGTAACAATGGGTACTACTTGGGGAGTCACTTCCGGTGTTACTACTTTGGGAGTCACTTTCGGTGTAACTTTGGGCTTAGGCAATTTCGGAGGCATAGTTTACGGCGAAGGTAGATTTTTATTTACGGAAAAAAATAAAACTCTATCTCAGATCTACACATCGGGCAGGAACTCTTTCTACCGCTTATTTGGGAAAGTGAAAACCATCGATCAATGCACAATTTATGAAATTGATTTTTACACGTTTTACAGTTCCAATACGCTTGCTGCGATGTAATCGCTTCGAAACATATGGGACAATCATCTCCTTGTAGACACGGAGACGCTGGTTCAAACAAGTCGTCTAATTTTATAAACGAAGTCGTGTCGTGTAGAACAATGTGATGTATGCCAATGTTGAAATCGTTTATCAGACATAAAATTTGATGTTTACATCGATTGAAATTATTGACGTAGTCAGGGCACGTACACGACATTACATTTCCCAGGCATACTTCGTACATCATCCCAGTACTTCCCCGAACAACATAGTGGCGCACATCAGGAGACTCGAACATTTTTTCATATGACATATTTTGGCTCAGAGCGCGTTCTATGCGAGACCAATTTTGACGTGACATTGCTAAGCAGACAAAATCTTAGAGCCTGTATCTTGGCCAATGGTTTTGTGTCGATGGTGTACAGCATTAGTCCAAAAAGAATGCATAACTGTTCCCAATTTATGAATCAAGTCATCGTTCAATTCTCTCATCTGAATGCTAAAAAGCTCTCGTTGCTTTTTCACAATTTGCTCTACATTGTTTGACCCAGGCGTGTTGTCTAGACTAAAACATAGAAAAATCCACATAATACACATTGTGATTGTCATAGAACGTTTCTCGTATTCCGCTGCAGTATTCTTTTCTAATTGCTTACTCCAATGTGTGTGACTAAAAATTATCAACAAAAGACCACTGACAAAAAGAAGTTCAAAAGCAAATGGATAAGAGAAGAGTATTCGAATAGCTTTAGTAGGACCGTAAGCAACGATAAAATCCCAAACACGATTCAGGATTGCCATTTGTAAATCAGTAATATTTTATTTTCACATCGTTTGAGATAACTTTTTAAGGAGGTCTTTCTCATTTATTTCACTTTTTTTTCTTAAATA
>MDSV01246969.1_pt1 | contig 18473 bp, 4 predicted proteins | sample 810851 | NCBI WGS metagenome assembly MDSV01 (sample SAMN05326640, study PRJNA326480) | marine metagenome | isolation source: seawater | place: Atlantic Ocean: North East | collected 2012 | reverse complement strand
CGCAGCCGGCGGCGGCGGCGCTGCTGGCGGCGTCGCTGGCGCGCCTCCGCGAAGTCGCGCCGCGCGCCGCGGCGGCGGCGCTGCGGCGCGCGGACGCCCCCGCGAAGCTGGCCGCGGCGGCCGCGGCGCAGTTCCGGGCGTGGGGCGTGCACCCCGCCGCGGCGGCGGCGGCGACGGACGCCTCCGCGCCGGAGGATGGCCGTCCGTCCTCGAGCCGCGCGACGAAATTTTTCACTAAAAAGGCGGCGCGCGCTTCCTTTTTCGTGGATGACGCCTTTTTCGAGGTTGGCGACGCGCGCGGCGCGGACGGCGCGCGCGTCGCCGCGCAAGCCGCGACGCTCTCTTTGCTGTCTTCCGTGCTCGAGGATGGCGACGACGCCGGCGCCGGCGCCGGCGCGCTGACGGCGGCGCCGCTCCTCGACCTGCTCTTCGAGCTGCTGTGGCGCGGGAAGGAGGCGCGCAGGTTCGCCGTGAACGCGCTCGTCGCCGTCATCACCGCCCCCCGCGCACGCGAGCACACAACAGTCGGCGCCGAAAAAAACGCGCGCGCCGCGGGGACCCGCCCGGCGGACCGGGCGGCGGAGGACGCGTGGGACGCGCTGGTCCGCCGGTTCTTGCAGACGCTGCCCGCGGCGCAAAGCTCGGCGGGTGCTGGGAGAGCCTCCCCCGGGGACGAGGGCGACAAGGCCGAGAGAGAGATCACGGAAAGAGGACAGGGCTTCGGGGCTCTGTCCGACATACTGGCGGGCCTGCGCGCCGCGTTGGCCGGTCCCGGGGGAAACGCGCTGCGCGCGCGCCTGGCGTCCCCCTCCGGCGCGAACGCGTCCCCGGCGTACGTGCAGGTGGTGAGCCTGTTGGTCGCCGAGCGCGGCGCGGCGACGGCGGAGAGCGAAGCGGTGGCGCTGGAGTGCGTCCGCACGTTGCGGAGCCTGCTGTCCGGATCGGAGACCGCCGCGCGCGCGTTCGAAAGGGACGTGGGGTACGAGACGTTCGCGCGCGCGCTGGAAACGGCGCGGGGCGCGGAGCCGGTTTCCGAAGCGCTCGCGCGGAGCGTCTTGGAGCTCGCCGTTGACGCCGACCTAAAAGACGCGTCGACGCCCGACGCGACGGGCCCCGCGCGCGCCGTTCGCAACCCGGGCGCGCTTCCCGTTTTCCTGACGCTCCTGCGGCACGCGCCCGTCTCGGTGGCGCGCTGGGGGCTCGGCGCGCTCGCGGAGCTCCTCGAGAGCGCCGTGCGGTCGCGCGCGGCGGCGGACCAGTCAGACGCGCTCGGTTTCCTGCTGGAATGGTTCGCCGAGGCGGCGTCTCTTCGGAGCGTCGCTTCGACGCTTTTAGCGTCGGGCGCGCCGCGCGACCAGACAGACGATGCGGTCCTGGAGCTGCTCTCCCAGTGCATCGGGCGGTGCGCGTCGCACTCGCTCTCCGCCCGCCACCTCCGCGGCGCGTTCAGGATCCTCCGCGACGAAGACATCCGCGCGGACGCCAAGCGCCACGTCCTGCGCGCGCTCCGCGCGGCGGCGAAGCGCGAGGGCCCGGCGGCGTACTTCGATTTGGCCGGCGGCGCGTTTTCCGGGGACGCGGCCGGCGCGGCGGAGGAAGGCCCGGGCTGCGTGGTGCTCCGCCGCCCGCCCGCGTGGCCCAGCGGGCGCGCCGGATACACGTTCGCGGCGTGGATGCGCGTCGAGAGCTTTGGAGAGCGTCCCGCGACGGCCGCTCGCGACGAGAACTTCGACGACGGGTCCGACTCCGCGCCCCGCGTCGCGATGTTCGCGATGCGCGGCGCGTCTGGGATGGGCGTCGCCGCGGAGCTGGGTCCCTCCGGGGTGGAGATGAGCGTCCTCGAGCACGCCAAGGGCGAGCGCGTGCTTCTGGACGCGAACGTCCGGGAGAAGCGGTGGATGTTTGTCGCCGTCGCGCACGCGCCGGCGCGGCCGCCGCTGTCGTCGGCGACGGCGCGCCTGTACGTGGACGGCGAGCTCGCGTGCTCGAAAAAACTGAGGTTTCCGCGCGTCGCCGAGCCCATGACTTCCTGCGTGATCGGGGCGTTCGACGCGTTCGACGCGGCCGCGGCCGCGGTCGCGGTCGCCACCGTCCACGCCTCCTTCGGAAGTCGCAAGGCCCCGACAGAACCTTTCCGCGGGCAAATCGGCGCTGTGCGCTTCTTCGACGACGCGCTCTCCGCCGCGGCGGTGGCGGCGGCGGCGGCGCTCGGCCCGGATTACCTGGGCTCGTTTTCCCCCACGGAAACCGCGTCGGGGGTCGCGCTGACCAACCTCGGCATGAGCCACTCGGAGGCGCGGGAAATACGCGAGGCGCTCGCGCCGCGGCTCGTGCTCTCGCTCAACGCCGCGGCGGCGACGGGGCGGAGCTGCTTCAGCACGGTGGCGGACCCCGGCGGCGGCGTGCTCGCCGCGCTCGGCGCCGCGCGGGCGCGCGTCGAGAGCCGGATCAAGGAGGGCATCGCCGGCGGGGTCGCGGGGGGGGTCGCCGGCGCGATCGCGGGGATCGTGTCCGGAGACACCATCCCCGGGGACGCGACCCGCGAAACCTCCCCCGTCGCTGCCGAGCTGGTGGGCGCCGCGCGCGTGTGCGCGACGCACAGCGCGAAGGACGTCGTGCACTGCCTCGGGGGCGTGCACGTGCTGTTCCCCCTGCTGGCGCCGGAGGCGCTCTTTTCGAAGAGCGCCGGCGAGGAAACCTCCGCGCGCCGCGAGCCGGATCCCCCGGGTTCGGGTTCACTCGGACCCACTTCGCGCGCGCGGCCGACCGCGTCGAGCGTCGACGCGGCGTCGGATGACGCCGCTCTCTCGCACGGCCGAGGGCTGGTCAAGGACGCGGTCGACCTGCTCGCCGGCCTGCTGGAGGGCTCGCGGCTGAACCGCGAGGCGCTGCTCGCGTCGGGCGGGTTCGCGCTGGTGGGCCGCCTGCTGAAGATGGACGGCGGCGCGCGGCTCTCGCCCGCGCTGCTTCCTTCGCTGGAGCACCTCGTGCGATCGGTCGGTCCGTACGCCTGGGCCGGACCGGGAAACGACCCCGACCAGGCGGCCGTGCGCCTGCTGCTGGATCCGCAGCTGTGGGGTGCGCCGCGCGCGCCGCCGGAGGCGCGCGCCGCGCACTCCGCGTTTCTCCGGCGGCTGGCCAAACGTGACGCCGAGGCGCTGCGCGCGCTGCTCCCGCCGCCCGCGCTGGTGGACGCCGCGGCGGGGACGAGTTTAGGGACCGGAACCGAGACGACGCGCGAAGAATCGCGCGATCGCCGGCGCGCGCTTCTGGCCGTCGCGGGCTCCCTGCTCCCTGGCGCGGTGCCGGCGCTCTTCTCGGAGACGGCGGCGGCGGCGGCGACCGCCGTGGAGGACGCCCGCGCGTCGCCCGACGCCGAGCTGGAAGCCGCGATCGCGACGGACGTGCTCGACGCGCTGGTGGAGTGGCTGCAGCCGGAGCACCCGGCGAGGAGGCAGCTCGCGGTCGCCATCGCCGCCGTCTGCGGGGGTCCGGCCATGGTGCTAGCGCCCATGGCGAGGCCGCACGCCGAGACCAGGGCGCTGGCCATTCGGCTCCTCGCCGCGCTCCTGCCACGCTCGCCGCCGCCGGCGGAGGCGCGGCCTGGCGCCGCGGGCGCGCCCGGGGGCGGGGGCGGCGCCGGGGGGGGGGTCGGACGCGCCAGCCTAACGCCTGCCACGCCCTCCGGGAACCTCGACAGGCTCGCGGCCGCGCCGGGGGCGTTCGTGCACTCCATCTCGTCCGTGATGTCCTCCAACTTCCCCGCCGGGGGCGCGGGGGAGAGAGCCCCGGGCGGCGGATCGGCGGCGGCGGGGGGCGGCGGCGCCGGCTCGCGGTCCCTGCACGCCCCCCCCGGCCTGTTCGCCGCGGTCGCCGCGTCGTTGCTGCCGTACCCGCTGACGCACAGCGTGCGCGCGGCGCTCTTCGAGCTCATGCTCGGCGGGCAGCCCGTCCCGGCGGGCCGCGCGCGCGCGCCGCCGCCCGCGCGGAGCAAGACGCGGTTCCCGCGCGTCTCGTCGGCGGTTTCCAGCGCCGCCTCCGCCGCCGGCCGGTTCCTCGGCTCGCACTCGCGCTCGTCCAGCCTGTCCGACGGCTCGGTCCCGCCCGGCTCGCTCGGTGGAGAGGCGTCCCCGCTGCGCCTGGACGGCGGCGCCGGCGCGGCGACGTCCGGCGTCCCGGGGATCGTGCACGCCGCCGCGGCGGGCGTCCTGCTGCGTCTGCTGGAGAAGTGCGAGGACGCGGAGGTGCGCGGCGGCGCGCTGGAGACTCTGCTACGCCTGGTGGAGGGCGCGCCCGCGAACGCGCACGCGCTCCTGACGCAGGCCGGGTGGCAACAGTGGCTCATCCCCGTGCTCGGCGAGGCGGGGCCGAAATCGAAACCCGCCCGCGCGCGAACCAGCGCGTCGGCCACCGGCGTGAGCCGCGACGAGCTCTTGACGAGCTCTCGAAGCTCCGTCGAAGCGGAGGGCGAGCGGAGGGCGAGCGTCGAGGCGTCGGACGACGACGAGAGCGCTGCGGAGCCGTCGGCGCGCGCGACGACCCGGCGTCTGCTCCGCGCGCTGCTGTCGCACGCGACGCTGCGCGTCGAGCGGGGGTACGCCGCGGTGGTGACGACCGGGGACGCGATCGCGGCCGCCGCCGACCGCGGCCGGCTGGACGGGCCGAGCACCACGCGCGCGCTCCTCGGGGACCTCTTCGACGCCGTCGCGTCGGCGCCGCCCGCCGCGCGGTTCGCGGCGACGAGGCGCGCCAACCTCTTCGGGCTCCTGCCCCTGGCGGAGGAGGCGGCGGCGCGCGCGGCGGCGGCGGCGGCGGGGGCGGTGACGACGTCTTCTTCTCGCGATTCGTCTTCTCGCGCGGGTGCGTTCGGGGAGGCGGACGCGCGCGACCGCGACGCGCTGGTCGAGGACGACTGGCTGATGCTGGACGGGACGTGGCGGGTCCTGGAGGAGCTCGTCGACGAAAAGCAAAAGACCGATCCGACGCGCGCGGCGACGGAGCTTCCCGGCGAAGGCGCGGCTCGGCTTCCGCCGGGCGGAATCGGGCCCGCGGGCGACCGCGAGTCCTCGGCTCGTCTCGCCGCGCTGCAGCGCACGGCGTTTCACTTGGCCATCGTGTACGTGCACGCGGCGCCCGCGGAAGCCGCGGCCGCGGCGGTGTCGTCTCTCGAGGCGCTGTTTCCCTCGCTCCTCCGCGTCCCGAGCGGGAACGCCGAGACAGCGAGAGCCTGCGCGGCGAGGTTGCACCTCTTCCTGACGTCGCTCGTGCGCGCCGAGGCGACGTTCGCCGGCGCCGATCCGGCGCGCGCGCAGCTCGCCGCGCGCCTGGCGCGCGGCGCCGCGTCGGTCGGCGGCGCGCTGCTCGACCGTTCTCCGGGCTCGACCTCGTCGCTCGCGTCCCTGGGAAGCGCAGACGGAGCCGCTCCCGCCGAAAGCCCCGCCGGGGGCCCCGCCAGGGGCGGGCTCGCCGACTTGCGCGAGCGCATCTCCGAGCAGAAAGCCGCCGAAGCCGCCGCCGAGGACGCCCGGGAGGCTCGCCGCGCGGCGGACGCGCGGCGCGCCGCCGCGGTCGCCGCCGCGGACGCCGCGGCCCTCGCGTTTTCGCGCGAGCAGCTGGACGAGCGCGCGCTGGTGGAGCGGCGCGCCGCCGCGCTCGCGGCGCTCTGCGAGCGCGAGCGGGCGCGGCGCGCGACGGCGCGCGCCGCGCGCGAGGAGGAGGCGCAGACGCTGGACCGGCGGTGGCGGAACCTGCGCCGCGAGCTTTTCGGCGACACCGGGCCGTGGGCGCGCCGCGCGCCGCACGCGCTCGACGCCGCGGCATCGCCTCGGGTCAAGTGGAAGCTGGACAAGTCCGAGGACAGCTCCGGGCGGCGTCTCCGCCTGAAGCGCAACTACCGCTTCGCGGCGTACCGCGACGCGCGCGGCGACGGGGACGCGCGGGCTCCGCCCGCGGAGCCCGCCTCGGCGGACGCCTCTGCGGATGCCGAGGCGCGGTTGCTGCTCGGGGATGCGGTGCGGCGGCGGAACCACGCCGGCGAGTGTTTGGTCGGGGAGGATGACGAGAGGTATGGAGTGGAGTGCGAGAACGATGAGGACGAGACGGACGCGCGGGCGCGCGACGGACGAGACGCGCGCGGCGACGGACTTGACGCGAATGACGCGGCGGCGGAGCGTCTTTCGTCTGTCGAGACGCGCGCGGCGCGGGACGACGCGTCGCTCGCCGACTTATCCCCCGAGGACAAAAAGAAGGTTCTGCTCAGCGTTCCCGCGACGCTGGTCAACGCGAAGCGCGCGGTTGTCGGTCGCGTGGACATCTCTCGCCTGTGGGTGCACTTCGTGGCGGACGAGCCGCGAAGCGCGGGCGCGTCGGACGAAGACTTTGCATCGCGGAGCGCGGAGGAGCTTTTGAACGCGGGGGAGATTCCCCCGAGCAAAAAGCGGTTCCGGCGGTGGCCGACGTCGCGCGTCGACGAGGTGCACCACGCGCGGTACCGGCTGCAACACGTCGCGGTGGAGCTGTTCCTGTCGGACGGCCGGAGCGTGTTCCTGGCGTTCGCGGACAAGAAAACCGCGCGCGACGCCGCGTCGAAGATTGCCGGGAGCCGCGCGGACATCGCGCTGTTCGACCGCAAGAAGAAGCTCGAGGCGGCGCGGGTCGCTCAGGAACGATGGCGCGCGCGGAGCGTGAGCACGTTCGAGTACCTCGCGTCGCTCAACGCGCTCGCCGGGCGCACGCGCAACGACCTGACGCAGTACCCGGTGTTCCCGTGGGTGCTGGCGGACTACGTCTCGGAGACGATCGACCTGACGCGCCGGGACCAGTTCCGGGACCTCTCCAAGCCCGTCGGCGCGCTCGAGCCGAGACGCCTGAAGCAGTTTGAAGAGCGCTTCGCGATGCTCGCCGAGGATCCCGAGTCGCCGCACCCGCCGTTCCACTACGGGTCGCACTACTCCTCCGCCGGGTCCGTGCTCCACTTCCTGCTGCGGCTGGAGCCGTTCACCGCGCTCGCCAGGCAGCTGCAGGGTGGCAGGTTCGACCACGCCGACCGCCTGTTCCGCTCGGTGGCGAAATCGTGGGAGGGGTGCCTGGCGAGCACGGCGGACGTCAAGGAGCTCACCCCCGAGTTTTACTCGCTCCCGGAGTTCCTCGTGAACGCCGACGGGCACGACCTCGGCGTCGCGCAGGACGGCGCGGCGGTGCACGACGTGGCGCTCCCGCCTTGGGCCAAGGGCTCGCCGCACGAGTTCATAAGGGTCATGCGCGAGGCGCTGGAGAGCGACGTCGTCTCCGCGTCCCTGCACGAGTGGGTCGACCTCGTGTTTGGGTGCGCGCAGGTTGGCAAAGAAGCCGTCCGGCGCAAAAACGTGTTCCACCACCTGACGTACGAGGGGAGCGTCGATTTGAACGCCATCGCCGACCCCACGCGCCGCGCCGCCGCCGAGGCGCACGTGATGAACTTCGGGCAAACGCCCGCGCAGCTCTTTCGTAAGCCGCACCCGCGCCGAGCGCCGCCGCCGTCGCCCCCGCCGGCGCTGCGGTACGCGCCCGGGCGCCTAGACCTGGTGGGCGTCGTCGAGCCCGCGTCCGGCGCCGGCGCCGGAAACACGTCCCCCGCGGCGTTCGTGTCGGCGGACGCGGTTTCTTCCGTCCTTCTTCCGTCGATGACGAGCACCGCCGTCGCTCCCGCGTTGCGCCAGTACCGCATCGTGGCCGTCCGCGCGGACGGATCCGTCGGCGCGCACCGCCTCGCGTTCGACGCGAGCGCGCGCGAGTACTCGCTGGAGTGCGATGCCTTTGGCGGCGGCGGGTCCCTCTCGCGGCGCCCGCCGGCTTCGCCGCCAGCGTCGCCCTTCGCCGCCGACGCCGCGGCTTCTTCGTCGCCGAAGCGGTTCGCGACGCTCGTCGGCGGGCGCGTGCTGGTGTCTTGCGGGCACTGGGACCACGGCGTGCGCGCGGCGGCGACCGAAGACGGGCGCGAGCTGCAGATAGCCACCGGGCACAGGGACCTGGTGACGTGCCTGGCCGTCGCGGAGCTCGGCGCGGGGGCGACGCGGCGGCCGTGGGCGAAAAACGCGAACGCCGCGGAGGCCGACTCGGCGTCCGCGCTGGTGGTGAGCGGGTCGCGCGACACCACGTTGTGCGTGTGGGAGGTGTCCCCCCCCCCCGGCGGCTGGGGTGCGGCGCTCTCGAGGTCGGGAAGCGCGAAGCAGCTCTCCTTCGCCAGGGGGGGCGGGCTGGGGGAACGGCCCAAGCGCACGCTCTTCGGGCACGACGACGCCGTGACGTGCGCGGCGGTCTCCGCCGAGCTCGACCTCGTCGCGTCCGGCGGCGCGGACGGCGCCGTTCTGCTGCACGCGCTCCGCGCGGGGAGATTCCTCCGCGCGGTGCGGCGGGGACGGCCCGCGCCGAGATGCGCGGGCGGCGCGGAGGCGTCCACGTCGCAGAAGACGGAGGGCGACGTCGGCGCGCCCTCCTGGGTGGCTCTGCTCGAGGGGCGCGTCGGGCCGGCGCGGATTTTGGTGTACGGGGGGGACGCGCTGGCGCTCTCGTCTTTCGGCGTGAACGCGGACGCGGACGCGCCGCCTCTGGCGTTCGCGTCGCTCGTGGAACGCGCCAACGCGCTGTGCGTGACCCCGGACGAGCGATTCCTGGCGCTGGCGCAGGAGCGAGGCTCGGTGGCCGTGCGCGCGACGCACGACCTGTCACCGTGGGCGCGGCTGGAGGGCCCGGGGCCCGCGGTCACCGCCGTTCGCGTCGCCGCGGACGACGTCTTCGTCGGCGGGCTGCGCGACGGGCGAATCGCCGTCTGGGCGCCCGCGCGGGTGTAGGGCAGAGTCCGGGGAGTCTTTCAGAGGGAAGAGCGTCGGGAAGCGAGCGCGCGAACGGCTGCCTCTCTGTGCGAGGCTGACAAAAAAAAGAGGATAGCTACTAGCTAGCGAGCTAGTGAAGGAGCATTTTTCAGGAGCATTTTCCAGACTCGCCCGCGCTACCACGCCCTGGCGGCGTCGTTCTTCTCCCCCTTCCCCGCGCGCTCCTCCGCCGCCGGCTCGGTGTCGTCCGGCCGGCCCGTCATCACGCTTTCCTTGTCCATGGTGACCATGCCCAGCCGCGCGCCGGAGGGCTTGCGCACGAACTTGGGCGACGTGAAGCTCACGTCCACTTTCCCCCCGGTTCTCATCTTGGAGTGGAACGCCGCCAGATCGGCGGCAAACTGCATGTCCTCCGTCGCGGCGGTCTCGCCGGGCTGCTGCCTTAAGATGACGTGCGCGCCGGGCGCGCCGCGCACGTGGAACCACACGTCCTGGTCTTGCCCCAGCTTCAGAGAAACAGCCTCGTTGCCGGTGCTGTTCCGACCCACCAGAACCTCCTTGCCGCTGGGCGCGCGGTACCGGCGCACGTTGCTCATCGCCGCTTCGCGCGCCAAACGCTTCTTGTTGTTTTTGTTCTTCGCCGCGCTCGCCGCCGGCGACTTCTTGCCTTTGCCCTTGCCCCGACCGCGCGCCTCCTCGCGGATCTGCGCGGCCGCGCCCTTGCCGGCGGGCTTGATCAGCTTCGCGTCCACCAGCTCCTGCGCGATCTCCTCCAGCGCCAGCGCGTCGTCCGCGCCGCCGCCGGAGAGCTCGGAGAGCGCGAAGTCGATCTGCTCCAGGTACGCCTCCTCGGCCGTCGCGGCGGACAGCAGCGGCTCGACGGCGCTCGCCGCGCGCTTCCGCTTCCTCGCCTTCTTGTACAGCTTCTCGGCGGTGGCCTTGGCACCGACCAGCGGGTCGATGGCCACCGAGCGCGCCTCACCGGTTTCGAAGTCGTACACCTCGATGACGCTCGAACCCTCGACGTATCCGTGCAAGTACACCATGATCTCATCCGCCTTCGTTTTGGTCGTCTCGAAATCCGCCGCGTCGGCGATTTGCTTCCGGAACGCCGCCGTCTTCCGCTTAGTCTTCTTCAGCGCCGCCCGCGCGCCCTGCGTCACGCGGTCCTTCTCGCGGCGGAACACGTCCGTGTCCTTGGCCTCGCCGTACACGGACGCGAAGAGCGCGCCGACGGGCGGCACCGGCATCGAGCGCGCCCTGTCCTCCTCGGAGACGGCGTCGGCGTTCGCGGAGGCGGCGGCGGCGGCGGCGGCGAGCGGCGAGGCGCCGCGCGTCTCCGCCGCCGCCGCGGCGGAGTGCAGGAGCAGTTGGCCCTCGTCCTCGCGCCACCGAGCGGTGGCGAGCAGGTCAGCGAGCGGGTCGGGATCAGTCCCCGCAGACAGAAGATCGCTCCGTTCGTTGTTGAGCGTTTCGATGGATGACACGACGGAACGCGTCGTTCGCGCCCACGCCGTCCACTCGGCGTGCGCCGCGTCCCAGTCCTCGTCGGCGAGGTCGCCGATGGCGACGCCGGCGTCGAAGCCGGCGTCCTTCAGTAACGACCGCGCCAGCGCGGGGGAGATCCCGCGCCACGCGCGCACGAGGCCGTCCTGGACGGTCGCGACTGTATCGGACCGCGGAGCCGAGTCGTCGTTCGTCTCGTCGCGTTTCTTTTTTCTTTCGCCGCCCGCGCGGCGCTTCGACGCGGCGGCGGTCACCGCCTCTCTGAACGACGGCAGGTCCGCCGCTCGCCCGTCGCCGAAGGCGTCCGGGGAGACCCCCGGCGCGGGCGGCGGCGGCTGGTACGCGAACCCCGGAGATAACGGACGGACGGAGGTTTGGCTCGAGCCCACCTGGTACGCGCACGCGACGATCGGATCGCCGTCGTTCTTCGAGGCGTCCCGCGAGGCGTCCTCGCGCGTCGCGGCGGCGCGCGTCAGCATCGCGTTTGAGTTGCGGCCCTGCGTCTCGACGTGCAGGCGGAACGCGACGGCGTCGCCCGGGCGCGCGGCGAACCCGAAAACCGCGACGCGTTCCCAGGGCTCGGGGACCGAGGCCTCGACGAGGATCAGGTTCCTGAGCACCGCCTGCGCCTGCTCGCCGAACGAGAGGTTCTCGGTTTTGTGCACGCGCGGCGGGGGCGGACCCAGGCTGACCCTCGCGGCGTCGGGGTGCCAAGACACGTGCAGCGCGGTCTTCCCCTCCAGCCCGCGCAGACCCAGCACCAGCGTGTACGCGTCCGCCTGCACCGCCACCTCCACCTTCGTGGGGACCGCGAGCGCGCGGATCTCCGCCACGGAAGCCACCAGCGCGGTGTAGTCGAACGCGGGGAGCTTCTTCCTCGCGAGGGGGGCGGGAGGCGCAGCGGGCGCATCCGCGTCGGCGGAGACGCGCGCGGCGGTGGCCTGCGCCCGCAGTTGGCACCGTCGCGCGGGCGCGCGCACGGCGGCGTACGCGCGGCTCAGGTACCGCGCCGGCGCGGAGCTCGACCGCAGCATCGCGACGGGGCCCCCTGCGACCGCGGGCGACGCCGCGTGCGCGTGCATAGCGCAGTGGCGTGATCGACGAAACCACGTGGCGATATCCTACAACTGCCGTCTGACCGGCGACGTCGGCTGCCTCCCGCGGAGGAAAACGAGAAGCGACTTCACACCGGGGGGCGCGTCCTCCGGTGTGACCACCCCGAACAATGCGCGGCCCGACGGGCCTCACGAAGGCAGCACATATCGCCCTTGCCGGGGGGATCGTGGCGGTCACCACCTGGGACGTGAACCGCCACGTCGCCGCGAACACGGTCCCCGTGTCTCCAGAGCAAGAAGCGGAGATCCACGCATGGAAAAGGGCTCTCGCCTCACGCCTCGAGGAGGCGTCCTCGGCGAGCTCAATGCGGTTCATGCAGACTCTGGCATCGCGGAGAGGCGGGGGGAACGAGACAAACGGGGGCGCGAACGCTCGGGGCGACTCGGGGCAGGCAGAGGGGAGCGTGGAGCGGGGGGATCGAGAGCGACCGCGTCGGTAGCATTTCCAGGCTCTCGGACGCCAACGACGACGCACTCGAAGACAAACACGATCGTTCCCCGAGCAAAAATAACTCTGTGTGTCTGCAGAACTGCATTTTCCGATTTTTTTCCCGTTTTTCTCGTCGACCCGCCTCCGTCGCGCGAAATTCGTGGCGCCGATCTCGCTGGCGTCCCGCGAAGGGGCCAAACGCCGTCGAATCGCGCGAAACGCGTGATCTCGAACGCGTCCGCGTCGGATTTCGCGCGGTTTTCAAACCGCCCCTTTGGCGCGCGGGGCGCAAAGAACCACGCGCGGCGCCCCTGCCGAGACGATCCACATGTCGTCGACGATCCCTCGACGGGCGTTTGTGACGCTGGTTCGCGATGCTCTCGCCTCCGCGAACGCCTCGCGGCTCGCGCGGCCGCTTCACGCCAAGGTGAAGACCCAACCGCCTCAGCGAGATTCGTCCGCGGACCCCGCCGCGTACCGGATCGCCGAACCGACGCGGTCCGCGAACGCGCCCGCCCCGCTCGCGAGCTGGCGGGGCGGGTCCACGATCTGGCGCGAAGGAGAACGCGCACGAGGCGCGTCCAAGCTCCCCTCGTTCCGGTTCCCCGAGGCGCTCTCGGCGACCGACACGACCGAACGCAGCGCGTACGCCTCGGACGTCGCCTCCGCGTCCTCGCGCGCGGCCTCCCTCGAGACCGACGCGAGCGAGACGCTGCGCGCGTACGCGGCGTCCCGCCGCGACCCCGTCCTCGCGGATGCGCTCGGTTTGGAGTTCAATCAGCGCGCGTTGCGTTCGTTCCACTCGCCCATGCGCAAGCACCTCACGCTGGACCCGCTGATCAGCGAGTACTCCGTGGACTCGCCGGAGGGCGTCGCGCTCATGTCGCTCGCCGAGGCGCTCATCCGCGTGCCCGCCGGCGCCGGCGCGTACATGCCCGACCGCCTGATCCGCGACACCATCGGCGCCGGCCACCTGGACTTCATGTCGCTCCTGCGCAAGGACAAGAGCGCGCTGGTGAACGCCTCCGCGGTGGCGCTCGCCGCCGTCCGCCGCGTCGTCGGCGAGAATGGTGGCTCGTCGCCGGGCGTCGCCGTCGGAGAGCGGGCGAGCGACGTTTTCGACGCGCCTTTCCTGGACAAGAACGACGCGACGCGCGACCCGAAGCCGCGATTCGCGGTGGACGCGCCGCTGCGGTTCGCGGTCAAGCGCGCCATCGGCTTGCTGTCGAACAAGTTCACCATGGGGGACACGATCGGCAACGCGCTGCGCAGAGCCCGGGCGAACGAACGCGCGGCGTGGGCCAAGACGGGAAGAGTCGTCTCGCACTCGTTCGACGTGCTCGGCGAAGGCGCGCGGACGGAGACGGACGCCGCGCGGTACCTGGCGTCGTACGTGGACGCCGCGTCACAGATCGCCTCCTCCGGCGTGATGTCGCCGCAGATGAGCGTGAAGCTGTCCTCGCTGTCCCCGCGCTTCGACGAGCTCTCGCGCCGCGAGTGCGTGGACGACCTGGCGAGGAAATTGGCGTCGGTGGTGCCCGGCGCGGCGTCGCCGCTGTGCGTCTTCGTCGACGCCGAGGAGCAGCGCCGTCTGGAGCTGACGCTCTCCGTGGTGGAGGCGACGCTGCGGCTGAAACGGCACGACCCGCCCGCCGCGCTGGGCGTGGTCGTGCAGGCGTACGGCCGGCGCGCGATGCAGACGCTCGAGTTTCTGCGCGAGCTCGCCGCGAAGCACCCGGCGACGGAGCTGCGCGTGCGGCTGGTCAAGGGCGCCTACTGGGACGCGGAGATGAAGGAGGCGCAGATCGCCGGCGCCGACCAGTACCCGGTGTGGACGGAGAAGCGCATGACGGACGCGTCGTACCTCTCCTGCGCGGCGTATCTGTTGGAAAACACGGACGCGCTGCCGAAACCGGCGTTCGCGACGCACAACGCTCGGACGGTCGCGGACGTGCTCGCCATGGCGGGCGGCGAGACGAGGATGCGCGGCGACGGCGGCGACGCCGAAAAAGCGGTGGGCGCGGCGTACGAGTCGTTCCTCGCCGCCGGGTGCGAGTTCCAGCGTCTGCACGGCATGGGCGAGAGCTTCGACTACGCGGGTCTCCCGACGCGCGTGTACTCGCCGGTGGGCCAGCCGGACGACCTGCTGGCGTACCTCATCCGGCGCCTGCTCGAGAACGGCGCCAACTCCAGCTTCCTGAAGAGCCTGGCCAACGGCCGCGAGGACCTCATGAACGCCGACGCGCTGGCGCCGCTCGCGGCGCCCGAGGAGGCTCGGGCGCCGAAAGCGAGCGGCCTCCCGGCGTCGCCGCGCGACGTGTACGGCGGATCGCGCCTCAGCGCGCGCGGGGTGGACTTCGAGAACCCCGGATTCCCGGCGGCGTTCGCGGCCACGGCGGCGTTCGAGCCGAGCGCCGAGGGCGTCGTCGCCTTCGCCGGAGCGTCGGACGCGGCGTTCGCGGCGTTTTTGAACGACGTTCGGGCGTCCAAAAAGGCGTGCGTCGCGTCCGGGGACGCGATGTCCGCGCGAGTCTCGCGCCGCGCGAAGACGCTGGAGCGCGCTGCGGACCTCATCGAAGACGACACTCGCGCCATGGCGAAGCTGATCATGCAGGAGGCGGGCAAGACGCTGGTGGACGCCGTGGACGAGGTGCGCGAGTGCGTCGACTTTTTCCGCTTCTACGCGCGGCGCGCCAGGGAGACTTTGACGACGCCGACGACCCTTCGGACGGTCACCGGCGAGTCGTGCGCGCTCCGCGCGCAGCCGCGCGGGCCGTGGCTGTGCGTCGGGCCGTTCAACTTCCCGTTCGCCATCGTCGGGGGTCTCGCCAGCAGCGCGTTCGTCGCGGGGAACCCCGTGGTGATCAAGCCGCACCCGGCGACGCCCAAGTGCGCGTTCGCGCTGGCGGACGTTTTGCGCCGCGCCGGCGCGGAGGACGACGCCGTCAGAGTGGTGGTGGACGCCGCTGGCGAAAAAGCCGGCGAAAAAGAAAAAGAAAACGCGGGGTCCGCGCTCGTCGCCTCCGGCGCTTTCGCGGGTGTCTCCTTCGTTGGCTCCACGAAAGTCGCCGCGGACATCAACCTGCGACTCGCCGCGACGGCCGCGGAACGCGACGCGCCGCTCGCGCGGCTGGTGGCGGAGACGGGCGGGCTCAACGCGCTGGTGGTGGACGCGTCGGCGCTCCCCGAGCAAGCCTGCGACGCGATTCTGCGTTCGTTCGCGCAGTCCGCGGGGCAGAGGTGCTCGTCCGCGCGCCTGCTGATCGTTGACGCCGGCGTGAAGACCGAGCTGCTGTCCATGCTGAAGGGCGCGCTCGAGGCGTTGCGAGTCTCCGAAGACGTCGCGGACGTCTCCACGGACGTCGGGCCGCTCATTTCCAAAACCGCCGCCGACGCCGCGCGCGCGCACTGCGCGGCGCTCGAATCCGGCGGCGGCGTTTTGGTGGCGAAGACGCTGGGCGAGGACGACGGCGCTTTGTTCCACCCGCGCGTGTACGACCTGAACCCCGACCCGAACTCGGACCCCCGGGACGGTTTAGAGTTGGTTTCGAAAGAGGTTTTCGCCCCTGTGCTGCACGTGGTGACGTACGACGGCTCGCGCGAGGCTCTGCGCGGCGCGCTCGAGGCGATGAACGAAAAGGGCTTCGCGCTCACCGGCGGCGTGATGACCCGCTGCGAGTCCACCAAGGCGCTCGTCACGGACACGCTGGACTGCGGCAACTTCTACGTCAACCGCGACGTCGTCGGCGCGGTGGTGGAGTCGCAGCCCTTCGGGGGGCACGGCCTGTCCGGGAACGGCGCCAAGGCGGGGTCGGAGCACTACCTCGAGCAGTTCGTCGCGCACAAGGTGGTGTGCGAGGACACCACCGCCGCGGGCGGCAACCTGGAGCTCATGAGGACCACGGGGTGATCGACGCGCGAGGCCCGTCGGAGCGAAAACGCACCACCCCAACATTGGGGTGGTTGTACCACCAAGATGTAACACATAGACTATACGACCTGTACCGCGTCGGTCACTTTCCGCTTGGGCGTCACCTCGGCGTCCTCGACGCGGCGCACGAAGACGGCGTCCGAAAACGCCGTCCTCGGCGTCGCCTCGACGTCGTCCGAAAAAGCCTTTTCGTTTCGCCGCTCGCGGCTCACCGCGACGGCGATTCGTCCCCCGTCCTCGCTGAACGCGAGACACGCGACGCCCGCGGGGTACCGCGCGCTCTGCCACAAACGCTTCTTCTTGAGCCCGTCCCACACGCACACGTATCCGTCCCCGCCGCCGGTGGCGAACGCGCCGGTGAAGGGATGAAACGCGACGGCGTTTACGCCGAAGGGTCGCGGCGCCGCGGCTTCGCGAGCGAGCTCGTCGCCTTCTTCGCTCGCTTTCGTCCGGTGGCACTTGAACGCGTACTGCTGCGCCTTGTCCCCTTCGCTCTCCGCGAAACGCTCCCACGCGACGCGCCCCTCCACGGACGCGTTCACGAAGCTCTCGCCGTCCGGCGCGCACGCGAGCGCCCGCGTCTGGTGCGCGAGCGTCGATTCGCGGTCGAGAACGAAGCCAGCCCCCTCGAGGAACGCGCTCGGGGACGCGGCGACCATCTTGCCGCCAGAGGTGGCCAGCACCAGACGACGTCGGGACGCGTCTTCCGGACGGCTTAGGGCCATGGCGTGCGCCTTGCCCGGGAGGGATGCTGAGCGCACGAGCCTGGTCTCGGCGGGCAGACGCGGGTCCCACGCGCGCATCGTGCCGTCCCACGACGCCGAGAAGATCACGCCCGTCTCCTCGTCCCAGACGACGCACCGGACCGCGTCTTCGTGCGTGCCGACCACGGACGACGTTCCCGAGTTTAGGTCATGGTACGTCACGGCGTTGCACAGCCCGCCGGTGACCACCGCTCGGTCGTCGGCGCCGGCGAAGCACGCGTCGAGCACGGGGAAGTCCGAGTCGAACCGGTGCCGAAGGGTCGAAGCGCCGCTGACGGGATCGACGTCGTACACGCGCGTCGTGCCGTCCCAGCTCGTCACTAGCAACGCGCCCGATTTCCGCCCGAACACTAGGCTGCTAATCCCGTCGTCGGGCGGATCCCGGACCTCTATGCCAAGGGTGCCCAGAGTCGCGGTTGTCGTCGCCATGCGATCGCTTCGGAAACGCCAAAACGTGCCGCGAAAGTGACGGTTATGGTTTCCCAAGCGCGAAAGTCCCCTTCGTCCCCTTTTCTCGTTGTCCTGTTTTCCGTTTTTCGTCACTGAAAACACATATTTAGTTTATAAAATCACAATGTTATGACTGTTTGCATGTACCGTATGATGAGCATCGGATTTTTTTTGGCAGGGATTATTTTTCTCCCTGGGGAAAAAGCGAGGTCGTCCTTCGGGTCGTTTCTTCGTTGGCAGTGTGGAGCTTCGCGGACGTCGGGCTTCCCGGCGGTGTGCGCGAGTCGCGATGGCGCCCAAGTACCGCATGGCGGCGGTGAAGGAGGCCCCCGTGTTCCACCCATCGGCGGAGGAGTTCGCGGACCCGCTGCGGTACATCGCGTCGATTCGCGCGGAGGCTGAGCCGTGCGGCTTATGCCGGATCATCCCTCCCGAAGGGTGGGCGGTCCCGTTCAATCAAGACCCGGCGACGTTCGCGTTCAAGACGCGGGTGCAGACGGTGAACGAGCTGCAGCTGCGCATGAACAAGGGCAAGAACAAGACGTTCCGGGTGGAGTACGTGGAGTTCATGAAGGAACACGAGAATGTCACCGTCTCGCGGTGGCCTGTGTTCGGAGGGAAGAAGCTGGATTTGCGCGTGCTCTACGAGTCCGTGGCGCGACACGGCGGATTCGACGCGGCGTGTCGCGCCAAGGCGTGGGCGGCGATCGCGGCCGGGCTCGACGCCGGGGACTCGCGGGCCGCGGACGCGTCCGGGCTCAAGCAGCTGTACCAGAAGTGGCTCCTGGCGTTCGAGAGGCACAAGAAGCAGCGCGGGGAGCTGACGCCCGCGGGGAAGGCCAAGGAGGCGGCCGCGACGAAGAAGGAGCGGGAGGAGGAGCGGAAGCGCGAGAAGGCGTCTCAGGCGGCGGCGGAGCGCGCGGCCGCGCAGCACGAGCCCACCTCAGCAAAAGAGGAGGATCTCCTTGAGGCGCTCTTCGAGCTCGGGAACGTCGCGGAACCGCCGCCGAAGCGGCTCAAGCTCGAGATGGTGCGCGCGCGTCGGACGACCCGCGATCCCCGCGTGTTTTCTTTTTCTTTTCGCGCGATCCGCACGCGCGACGCCTCGTCGCGTCTCTCGCGTCCGACCGGGTCGCCTGGGGCGTCTGGCGCCGAGACAGACTCGTCATGGTCGGAAAAACGCACGTGTCCGCCGCTCGACGCCTCGCGCGCGATGCGTGGCGCGTTTCTCGCATCCCCCGACCCGCGCCCCCGCGCTGCGGTTCGCGCGTTCGGCTCTTCTCAATCGCCTCTGACCAATCCCTTTCCCCGTCTCGCCTTCGCGTGTCCCCCGCGCAGGGCCTCGAGGAGGTGGCGCAGCAGCTGGAGACCTTCGGGTGCCAGAACTGCGGCGGCTCCGCGCACGAGGACTCCATGATCCTCTGCGACGGATGCGACGTCGGGTGCGTGGACGCCCGGCCCCGCTCG
>MDSV01108410.1_pt1 | contig 18473 bp, 16 predicted proteins | sample 810851 | NCBI WGS metagenome assembly MDSV01 (sample SAMN05326640, study PRJNA326480) | marine metagenome | isolation source: seawater | place: Atlantic Ocean: North East | collected 2012 | reverse complement strand
GTTGATAGGCTGGGTGTGGAAGCGCAGTAATGCGTGCAGCTGACCAGTACTAATAGCTCAATTGGCTTGATTTATGCACTGAAAAAAATTTTTAATAGATAAAATAATTATTATTGTTTTCAACTTAATAAATAAATTTACTTTTTCTCAATTATAACAAAGTAATGCGGTAATATTAGCAAGTCAGCAACTTGCTGACCATTTATTATCATTGTTTTGTTTAATTTCTTCTCATTTTTATTCTGAATATTTTTTTTTGAAAAAAAAATGTCTTTTACAAAAGAAATTTTTGATTTAGGAGATAATTTTTTAATAACTGATTCCAAATAGTCTCGAGAGTGTACATCATAATATTCATAAACTCTGGGTTCTCCATGGCTATTAAACTCATCCTTGGGTTTAACCTTTGTATATTTAAACCATTTGGAGTTTAACACCATTTGAATTCTATAAGATTTATCGTGAACTGGAGTTCTAAGAATCAAATATTTTTTTGTTCTTTTTAACATTTCATTTATGGGTTTTTTTATTTCAGGAATATGGGTTAAGACATTTGAACATATTACAATATCAAACAATTCTTTTTTAAATGGAATATTTTGTGCCCAGCCAATTTTAAAATTTGTATTTGAAGAATTCTTCCAAACTTTTTTTGCTGCATTTATATGAATTTTCCAAGGATCTATTCCTGTATAAGTATATTTTTTTTTTAAAAGTTTACTAAATGTTTTGTTAAAGTGTCCAGTTAAACAACCAACATCTAAAATAGAAAGATTTTTTAGTTTTATTTTGTTAATTATATTTGCATAGGCTTTTGCAACCTCCATATCTGGTAATTTTCCTTTAGATCTTTTAATAGAAACGTTTAAATAGTCTTTATTTCGTTCACTGATATCAAAGCACTGATTATATTTTTTTTTCACTGAACTAAATCTTGTTTATATTTTTGACTTTCCTTATACCATCTTATGAAAAACTGTTTTACTTTTTTATAATTATCTTTTTTAATTTTTCTCTTATTTATTACATTGTTCCTTTGTGCAATTATTAATAAATAATCGCTGTCAATGTATCTATTAACATATATTGGTTTAAATTTATTTATTAATAAAAGATTCATTAAAGAGTTTTTGCTAAAATGAAAAGGATGAATATCAGGATTACCTTTCCCAAAATACATTTGTATTGGTTTTTTAAATGGAACAAGCATCCTACTACTCTCTGCAACTACTATGTATCCATTCTTATTTAGAAGATTGTGTGCAACTTTTATAACATCCATACAATTAGATGTATTACAAAGTGTCCACATAAGAGTTACTAAATCAAATTTTTTTTTAAAATTTTTTTGATTGTAATCTTCAGCAGTCCCAACAAAATTTTTAATATTTTTTTTTTTTAATAACTCACAATTATTTTTTGATGGCTCAATTCCAAATAATTCACAATTAATTTTTTTATTTTTTATCATTTCTAGAAATTGACCTTCGCCAGCACCTAAGTCACAAACTTTTTTATTTTTTAAATTTATATTCTCTAATATTGTTTCTAATACGTATGTGTGACGAGCAATAACTGCAGGTATTTTTGAAGTGTATTTTTTTCTTGAAAATTTATTACCAAAAATTTTGTCCGACCAGGTTTCAGCAATTTTTTTTGAAGACCTTCTTTTAATAACAGAGACTAAGCCAGAGTGCTTTGATATATTTAATTCATATCCACCACTTAGTTTTTTTGAATAAGGAACAGGTATTGTTTGAGAAACCCCGTTAAAATCGTTAATAATTTTTTTAATTTCATCCATTTTATTTAATCTCAAACGTTTGAATATATTTATTTCCCTCTAGTCTCCATATTTCTTTATTACGATGTCTATCTACATTTTCATTAAACTCAACCAAGTTACAATCTAAGTACTTAAGAACTAGGTCAATTTTTTCCTCTGGAAATTCTCCATCAAATTTATTTACAACTTTCAAAGCTTCATCTCTAGTCATATGTTTGTTTTGTACTAGTCTAGAAGCATCTCTTAAAGACCTACCAAAACCGAACTTTATGTATTGCATATAATAATAAAGTGGGTCAATTAAATCATCCATGCTATCGTAATTTTGAAATGTTCCTGAAATTCTTTTATCGTTTTCACGGAAATTATATTCATTTTTTACAAATTCATAGTTTTTGTAAACATCCCATTTAAAAAAATAAGCAAAATAATATGCTTTAATATTACTTTTTTTTATTTGACTTTCTTTAGGGCATCTATACGGAGTTAAATCATTTATCGTAATTTTTTCATCAATCCAATTATAAGGATCATCTCCAATTTGATTTTCTAAAACTTCCTCGAGATCTCTAATTTTATCAGAATTTTTTTTTATAATTTTACCACCATACTCACTTTCACCATGCTCTGCATAAAATATCAGTTTTATATTTTTTTCTAAAGCCACATTTAATGGCAAAGCATTAATTCCTGCATCCCAATGTACTTTTGGGTTTCCTCTCTCTAAAAAAAATCTTTTAGATAAATATTTAGATACACTTTGGTTAGGTCTCAAAAATATATTATCAAATCCTTTTTTTATTAAAATTTCTCGGTTAAAATTTCCAATTTCGCTTGGTATCAAAGGTGAAAAAGTTACTAATAATGGATTCATTTTATAAGTAAATTTTAATTTATAAGCGATTGAACTTGAATCTTTTCCACCACTCCATGGAACTATACAATCATACTCACCATTTTTAGATCTATTCTCGTTACAAATTTCTTCAAATTCTTTTTTTCTAGCCGACCAATCAATATCATTTTTTTTTTTAATATAAACGCATGCATTGCAGATACCTCTATCATTAAACTTAACTCTAGGTCTTGAGCTTGGCATTAAGCAGCTTTTGCAAATTTTTATTTTTTCCATTTATTCTCTTATAAAGATTGTGTCTTTAATATAATTTTTTAAACTTTTAATACTTTTTTCAGTAAAATGAAAAATATTTGTTAAAGATGCTGCAGAAACATACTCTTCTGATAAAGCTTTTTTTATATGCTCCCAATTACCAGCGCCACTGGAAATAATTAAAGGGATCTTTATATAGGGTCCTAATGTTTTTAAAAGTTTAAAGTCGTAACCAGTCAAAGAGCCATCTTTGTTTACAGATTGTAAAAAAATTTCCCCTGCATTTTCGTTTTGTATATCTTTTAAATAATTAATTAAATCAATGCTGCTTTGCTTTTGTCCATAATTTTCCATTAATACATATTTACCATTTTTAAATTTTACATCTATGCTAATAACAATACATTGTGATCCAAATTCTCTAGCAGCATAGTTAATTATTTTTTGATCTTGGATAGAAGCTGTATTTAATATGATCTTGTCAGCTCCATTTTTAAGAAGTTTTTCAATATCCTGTAGTTTTCTAATTCCACCACCAACAGTAACAGGAATATAAGCATTTTTAGAAATATTTTTCATTTCATCTAAAAATAATTTTTTTTCATCACTTTCAAATATATTATTTCTTGAAATATCAAGGATAACTAATTCGTCTACAGACCACATATCAACAAAATTTAAAGTATATCGATAATCTGGATGAAATTCTTTAGATCTAAATAGAATACCATTGTTTAGCATCAATGTCGTTATTATTCTTTTAGCAACCATATCTAATTTTCAACAAAGTTTTTTAAGATTTGAAGGCCTTGCTGTTGACTTTTCTCTGGATGAGGCTGGATACCACATATATTTTTAATTCTAATCGCTGATATAAATGGTTTACCATAATCGCATTCCACTAGATCCGTTGCATCATTTGGCATAAGATTATCTTTTTCCACACAATAAGAGTGATTAAAATAAAACAATTTATTATGATCAATTTGATCAAATAAACTATTATTTCTGCCTTTAATTTTTATTTTGTTCCATCCAACATGAGGGATTCTCAAATTATCTGTTTTAATTTTAATAACTTTCAAATTTATCCATCCAAGTCCCTCATTAAGTCCAAATTCTTCACTGCTTTCACACATCAATTGAAACCCAAGACAAATTCCTAATATTTTTTTTTTATTTTTAATAACTTCATTGGTTAATATCTTATCTAAACCAAATTTTTTTAAATTTTCTATACCTTTATTAAAAGAACCTACTCCTGGTAATATTATATGATTTGAATCAGAAATAATATTTTCATCTCTACTTATAATATTTTTGAACTTTAATTTATTCAGAGCATTCTGAACGGAAATTACATTTCCTAATCCATAGTCAATAATACAAATCATATTGTGTTTTTTTCTAAAAAAATTTTTAGATTAATTAGTGAAAAAATAAATTTACTATCACTATTTGAAATAAAATTGCTAAATTTAATTTTTGAAATTTCCTTAAGATCTATAAATTCAGATAACTCTTTAGACTCTGACAAAAAGTTATTTAATTTATTGGAACTTAATTTTGTTACACTATTAATATTTGAATTGAATCCCCTTTTTTTTCTATCCTGTCTAACACTATTATTAAGTATTCCTTTCACAGCTTGTCTCAAAATATATTTTGTCATACCATTTTTAATATAATTAGAATTTTTAATACTGAGACAATAATTTACTAAATTTTTTGAAAGGAAGGGACTCCTATTTTCTATAGAACATTGCATGGAATTAAGGTCATCCTCAGCTAGGATAACAGGAACTGATTCATGAAATAATTCATTTAGCAATCTATTTTTTAAAAGATTACTTGTATATTTAGTTTCAAAAAACTCAGGTAGACTGTAATTTTTTAAAAAATTTTTTTCGAAGCTTTTTGATGAGTAGATATGATCTCTAAAATTACTATTATTACTAAATAATTTGAAATTTTTTAAAAAACTATTTCTTATATTAGGTAATGTGTATTTTTTCCAACTTTTTACTTCATTTAAATATGACTTATTTTTCTTAATTTCATTTAAAAATAAAATTGAATGATCATAATAACCTGTAAACAATTCATCCGCTCCAGTTCCAGATAATATAACCTTAAATCCTGAAGCTTTTGCTTTTTGAGAAATTTTAGAATGAACATAGTAAGAAATGGTAGATATAGGTGAGTCGTGATAATTAATTAATTTTTCTAATTCATCAAAAAAAATAAAATCCTTTTGTTTCTTTAGAGGTATAAATTCAGTTTTACAGGATGTATCTTTTTTTGTTAATAAAATATTTTTTGACTCATTGTACCTAGAGTCCTCATCTATTATTGAAAAACAAGTAGGTTGGATATTGAATAATTTACTAGACAGGGACACGAGAGCAGAAGAATCGACCCCACCACTCAGACAAAAAGCAATTGGAACATCTGATCTTAGTCTTATTTTAAGACTTTCAGTTAATTTTAATTTAACCTCTTCTATATTTTCATGGATATTATCTGAAACTTTATTTTTAATGATATTTTTTTTGTTCAAAAAAAAGATTTTTTTAATCTTTAGAGAATCAATATTTACAACCAAGTTAGTTCCGGACTCTATCTTGTATATATTTTTAAAAAAACAATGATTATCTTTATTAATTGATTTGTAACCTTGATACAAATATTCATAAATTTTTTTTGGATTAATTTTAAGTATTTTCGGATTAGAGCATAAATACTTTAAATATTTTACTTCGGAACCAAAAATAAATTCTTTTTCATCAAAATAATAAAATAATGGTTTTTCACCAAAATTATCTCTAGAAATGAATACTTCTTTTTTATTTTTATCAAAAATTGCAAATGCCCACATTCCATCAAAGTATTTAACACAATTTTTCCCCCAATGAGAATATGCTTTAAGTAGAACCTCTGTATCAGAAGAGGTTATAAACTTATAACCCTTGTAGATAAGCTTTTTTTTAATTTCTTTATAATTATATATTTCTCCATTAAAAATTAATACATAGTTTTTAAATTTGTAGGGTTGATTAGATCTTCGATTGATATCAATAATACTTAATCTAGAATGAAAAAATCTTAAATCACTATTAGCGTCTTTATAATTCATAGCGTCTTGATGATCAGGACCCCTATTAAACATGAGGTTTTTCATATAATTTTTTTGTTCGTAGTATGAGTTTTTTATAATCCGATTAGAAATGATTCCTGCTATTCCACACATTATTTTAATTTTTATTCTTTTATTTTAAGTAAAAAGTTTTTTTCTTTTAAGAACCAATCACAAAAAATTTTTATACCTTTTTCAATTTTTGTTTGAGGTATAAATCCTATGTTTTGACGTAAAAATTTTGTTGATGCATGAGTTTTTACAACATCTCCTTTTTGAATTGATAAAAATTTTATTTTCGCTTTTTTATTAAGGTTTTTTTCAATTAAATTAATTAATTTCATTAATTTTACAGTCTTTCCGCCTGCAATATTAATAATTTTGTATTCCTTATTTTTTATTTTTTTACTTAATCTAAATACACAACTAATAATATCATCCACAAAAGTAAAATCTCTCAAATGTTTTCCATGGTTATAGACCTCAATTTTTTTTCCAAGAAGAATATTTTTATTAAATTTAAATATGGACATATCTGGTCTACCCCATGGGCCATAAGCAGTAAAAAATCTTAAACCATAAGAAGAAATTTTAAACATATCGAAATAATAATGAGCAAGTATTTCGTTATATTTTTTTGTAGATCCATAAAGTGAAATTTGTTTTGAAGTATGCATTTTTTCATTTAGTGGAAAGTTTTTTGAATTTCCATATACTGATGATGATGACGCGTATATAATTTTTTTTATATTATTTTTTCTCATGTTTTCTAATATGTTGTAAAAACCGTTTACATTAGTATCTATATATTTTTTTGGATTTTCTAAAGAATATCTTACACCTGCTTGTGCTGCTAGATTTATAATTAAGTCAATCTTATTTTTTTTAAAAAAAACATTTAATTTTTTTTCATTAACTATATTTAATTTAAAAAATTTAAATTTTTTAGATTTTTTTAATATATTTAACCTTCTTAGTTTTATTTTAGGGCTATAGTAGTTATCTAAATTATCAATTCCCAATATTTCAAAATTTGTTTTATCTAAAAATCTTTTTGAACAATGATATCCAATAAATCCAGCACAGCCAGTAATTAGTATTTTCATTTTTTTAAGCTTGATAAATATTTTGCAAGTTTAATATCATGCTCATTTGATATTTTAAATGATGATATTTTATCAATAATTATATGTCCCAAACTAGATTTTTTTGACCAACTTTTTTTTTTATAGTTTGAATATTTGTATAAGGATATTCCACCAACTTCTACATAAATCAATTTTTTTTCTAATTGTAGAGTTTCATGTTTTGAGTTACTCAAAAGCTTAAGTCCATTTCCATCATGACTATAAAATTGGTCTTCAATATTTATATTTGTTGATATTAATTTATCAGTCTTAAATATTTGAATCGAATTTATTGCTTTATCTATATAAAATGTATCCCTTAAAGGATATTCAAAATTTAAGATAAGTAGATAATCTGGTTCTTTTTTTTTATAAACTGACTTAATAGATGAAATGACTGCATCGTGATATAATGTATTTTCTATAGCCAAATCGTCTTTTCTTTTATGAAAAAAAATCCTTTTTTTGTATTTATTTTTTACCAATTTCATTAGTTTGTCGTCTGATGTTGATACAATAACTTTATCTATATTTTTTGAATTTAATGCCTGATCAATTGTATAGAATATTAATGGTTTTTTATTTAATTTTTTAGCAGATAAGCATTGGCTGTAAATCTCATTGCCTCTAACAGGAATTACACAAGCACATTTTTTGTCAGATTTTAAATTATTATTAACAAATTTATCATAGATTTTACCTCTAGTTTTTAAAAGCTCATATTTATTATATGACAAACTACTATTATGTTGTCTGTAGTACCATAATGGTTTGTTAATATTAGATACTTTATATCTGTTATAGAATTTTAACCATAAATCATACCCATCTTGTCTATCGAAATCTTCATCATACAAATTGCTTTCAAATAAATATTCCTTTCTTATCAAGGAGCACGCCCCATGTGCTGGGATATCCATCAATTTAACTTTTCGATCAAAGTTTAACATCCTATTTTTTTTAATAATATTTCTTTTTTTATCAATGATGAAATAATCACTAAATACTAATCCTATATCTCTGCTAGACTTTATTTTTTTATAAAAATTTTCAAGAGCATTCTTTTTAAGATAATCATCTGCATCTAGTCGCATTACAAATTTACCATTTGCAGCTCTGATTGCTGCATTACAAGATTTTATAAGACCTTTGTTTTTTTGATTTATAATTCTAATTTTTTTATGTTTTAGATATTTTTCTAAAATATATTTTGAATTATCTGTTGATCCATCATCAACTATTATCACTTCAAAATTTTTAAAAGTTTGATTTAAAACACTTTTAATTGAGTCTTCAATATAATTCCCATAATTATAATTTGTAATATAAACTGAAATTTCAATCAAATTCATTTAATTTGAATTATCCCCATCTTCCTCTGTAAAGTTTTCTAGCTTCTACTTCGCACTTTAAAAAATTTTTACCTCTAAATTTATTTGATTTCTTATAAAATTTAATAAAATTTTTTAAATCATTTAACTCCTCTGGTAAAATTGCAAATTTATTATCCCTACCAGGTAGCTTTCTATTTATGGTAAAATGTTTTTCTATAAAACTAACATTATAATTAATTGATATTTTACTCGCTTCTATTCCTAGTGAATGGTCACTAAAACCTACATTCTTATAATATTTTTTTAATAAATTTATTTTTGGTAAATTTAAATCTTCTGCATTACAAGGGTATGACGATGTACAGTGCAAAATTATAAGTTTTTTTTTATTTATAAAATTATTTATTTTAGTTAATTCCTTAAAAGTCGCAGTCCCAGTAGAGATAATAACTTTTTTAAATTTATTATTACAATAGCTTAATAATTTATAGTTCGTATTTTCCATACTTGGAATTTTAATAATATCATTATGAATTTTTGAAACTAATTCAGCACCTTCTATATTCACTACAGAGGTAAAAAAATTAATCTTTTTATTTTTAGAAAATAAATATAGCTTCTTGTATTTTTGAAAATCTAATTGTGCTTTTTTATAAATTTTTAATCTACCATCGTGATCCCATGGTCCTGGTTTTAAATTTTTGACGCTGAATATTTGTGTTTTTACATAATCAGCCCCATTTTTTTTTGCAGACAACATCATTTTTTTTGCTAGATTTAGATTACCCATATGATTCCATCCAATTTCTGCAATAATTTTGGTCATTTTATTTAATTTTTTGACATATAAGGGTTATATATAATTTAAACAATCTATAGACTTTATATACATAATGTATCGATTTTTACTAGAAAAAATTAAATCTAAAAATATTTCTATCCTTGTTGTAGGCATGGGTTATGTGGGTTTGCCTTTGGCATTAAGATTTTTAAAAAATAATATAAAAGTTTTAGCTATAGATAATGACAAAAAAAAAATTTCTAAATTAAAAAAAGGAAGTTCTTATATTAAAGATATAAAAGATAATGATTTAAAATATTTCAAAAAAAATAAATTAAATTTATCTAGTGATTTTTTACTAGTTAAAAATGCTGATGTGATTATTTTATGTCTTCCAACGCCTTTACTAAAAAATAAAAATCCAGATATGTCATCGTTATTTAATGCTGCGAAAAAAATAAGCCCATATTTAAGTAAGGGTAAAATTATTATTTTAGAGAGTACAGTTTATCCAGGAGCCACAAAAGATATTATTAAAAAATTAAATCTTAAAAATTTGAAATTAGGTAAAGAAATTTTTGTTTCTTATTCTCCAGAAAGGGAAAATCCTGGCGATAAAAGTTTTAATTATCAAAAAACACCAAAATTAGTTAGTGGTTATAGTAAAAATTGTCTCAATATTTCAAAAAAATTATATTCTTTAATAGTTAAAAAAGTTATTTCTACAAAATCTATAGAAATAGCAGAGACCTCAAAACTATTGGAAAATCTTTACAGGTCTGTGAATATTGGATTAGTAAATGAATTTAAAATAATTTGTAATAAATTAAAAATAGATGTTGAAGAGGTAATTAACGCCGCATCAACAAAAAATTTTGGATTTCAAAGATTTGAGCCAGGTCCAGGTATGGGGGGCCATTGTATTCCGATTGACCCATATTATTTATCTTGGGCTGCAAGTAAAAAAGGATATCTTCCAAAATTTATAAAAACTTCAGGAGATATAAATTCTTTAATACCAAAATGGACTATAGCTGAAATAATTAAATTTTTTAAATCAAAATCAATAAAATATTCTAAAAGATCAATTTTATTAATTGGGATAAGTTATAAAAAAAATATTAGTGATGATAGAGAATCACCTGCATTTCTTTTAATCAAAATCTTAAAAAAAAATAAAATTAATTTTGATTATTTTGATCCTTATTTTAATAAAATTTCAAAAGGTAGAAATTTTTCAGATGACAAGTATTCCATAAAATTGAATCCAAAAAATATTAAAAAATACTTAGCAACATTAATTGTTACCGATCACGATAATATTAATTATGATTTAATTTGTAGAAATTCAAAATATGTTTTTGATACCAGAGGAAGATTAAAGAATTTTAAAAAAAAATATAATAATATAATTTCATTATAATTTTTTTGTTATTATATACTCATCAATATTTAAATGAGTTAATCCACTTTTTTTGAAAGTTTTAACTGCATCTTTTGGAGAATAAACTATTGGTTCGCCGTGCAGATTAAAAGAGGTATTTAGCATTCCTCCAATGCCAGTAATTTTTTTAAATTCTTTAATTAGTTGATAGTAGTTATAATTTGTGTCTTTTTTAACCATTTGAGGTCTAATTGTTTTATCAAACGGATGGCAAGCAGCTGCAAGATCTTTTCTTCCCAACCTTGTAGTTTCAAAACTCATCGTCATAAAATAAGGTTTATGTTTTTTTGTGTTAATTATATATTTGTGCAAATCTTCTTCCAAAATACTTGGCGCAAATGGCATCCAAAAGTCTCTTACTTTTACCTTTTTATTAATTATATTAATGACATCCTGATTTCTTGGATCAGCAATTATTGATCGATTTCCTAAAGCCCTTGGCCCAAATTCAAATCGCTCTGTAGAAAATCTTGCAACTATATTTCCTGATGCCAAAAGCTTAGCAATCTTTTTTGAATTAGCCTTAACAACTTTAAGGTTTTTATCTTGAAATATAAAATCATAATCTTGCTTTTCAAAACTTTTTCCAATGTACGGGTTGTATATTCCAGAAATATTTTTTTTTTGAAATTTAAATTTTTCAAGCATCACATAGCATGCACCTATACTTAAAGACTCATCTCCAGGACCCGGTGGTATAAAAATAGAATTTATATTTTTTTGACTTATAATTTTTTGACTAGCCTTAATATTTTGGGCAACACCCCCAGAAAAAATAAAATCTTTAATATCATATTTCTTAGAGATATTTATAAACCATTTAGTTAATAAGTTTTCAGTAAATTTTTGAACAATAAAACTTAGAGTATCGAATCTATGCTGATTTAATTGTTCTTTAAAATAAAAAAAATGATCTCTTATTTTTTTTTTATAATAAAATTTTATTCCTTTTACATTCAAGGTATCTTCTAAAACTTTTAATGGATTTTTATAATATGGATTTTTTGTTGATCCATATCCTGCCATACCCATTACTTTAAATTCATGTTCTGTAGGTTTCATTCCTAGGAAAAGTGTAAAATATCTATAAATTCTGCCTATATTGCCAATATTTGTTCTGTATATATTTTTAATTTTATTATTTTTAGCAATCCATATACTTGCGTTTGTATTATCACCACCACCATCAGCAGTAACAATTGCAACTTTTTTATTTTTAAAATCAGATGAATAATATCCATAGTATGCATGACACTTATGATGATCATAAAAAAAGATCTTATTTTTATCTATATTTAAAAATTTTGATATTACTTCACGTCTTGCTTCCTGCATGCCTTTAACATCATCTTCATGTTTTATTTTTTTTTTATTATAAATAAAGTTTTTTATAATTTTTTTTTTAAAAATTTTTAGATAACTTATTTTCCTTTTTTTATAAAGGATTGGATACCAATAATCATTTTGTTCTTTAAAATAGTCCGAGATACCGAATGTAGTATTTCTTTTTACGTAAAAATATTTTGGAGGTAAAAATTTAGTTGATACTGCAACATAATCTAAATCTTTTTTTTTTAATTTTAGAAAATTAAGCGCTTCTTCGATTGAGAATTTTGGAAATCCATATTCATTTTTTTTTCTCGTTACTTTTTCTTCTGAAATAGTGCAAAGGTTTTTTCCATCTTTAAATATAGAACAGCCAGAGTTATGTCCATCATGTATTCCTAAAATTATCATTTTATTTTATATACCTTATAATTTTTGAAGTTTTTATAAAATAATCATAATTAAATTTTTTATAAATTTTTATAACTCTATTAAGATCTTTTTTATTGTCTAGTGACAAGCTTTCTTTTATTTTATATTTACTTTGTTGAAAATTATAAATTTTAAAATCTTTTTTATTTCTATAAAAATAATTAAAAATATGTTCATTATCAGATTTAATAATTTTCTTAAAAATATTTTTAAAGATATTAAATTTGATTATTTCAAGAGTCAGTCCTTTAATTTTGTTCTTTGATAAACAGTTTGTTAAAATATCATATTTATTTGTATTAAATTTATTAATCATTTTTTTTAATTGGATATAATCTAAAAATGGTCTATCAGAATTCATTCTTATAAAAGCGTCAATTTTAAATTTTAAGCAACAGTCAATAGTTCTCTTTCTAACATTATTTTCACTTCCTCTAAAAACTTTGATTTTGTTTTTTTTGGCAATATTTAAAATTTTATCATCAATTTGATTTTTTGATGTAGCAATTAATATTTTTTCTCTTGGGAAGATTTGCAAACATCTTTTCAGAACAATCTCTAAAACACTTAAATTTCCTATTTTAAGCAAACCTTTATTTTTAAGTCTCTTTGAGTTTAATCTTATAAAAATTATTAAATATAAATTCACTAATTTGATTATTTTTGATTGAATTGAGCAGTTATAGCATATCTTAAGCTTCCATACTTACAAGTTATTTATTATATTTTCGGCAATATTAGAAATATTTTTTTCGTATTTGTATTTATTCTTAAAAAAAATATAGTTTCTTTGTTTATCTATTTTGTTGTTGTTAATTCTTTTTTTGAATAATTTTAAAATATCATTTTCAATATTATCTATATCATAACATAATCTAACTGAGTCCACATTTTCAATGTTTTTATAGTTTTCTACTTTTTTTATAAAGTTAAAATGACTATAAGTTATTTTTTTATTGTGGGAGAGAATTAATACTTTCTTTCTAAAAATTAGAGATTCAACAATCATAGAAGTTGGGCCAGATATTACCAATTCAGCATTTTTAATAAGTGCGGGATAATAATCTAAATCAGGCTGAAAAATTGTTTTAAAATTTTTTTTTTTATAATTTTTTTCTAATTGAGGGTCAATTTTAATATTTGAATACTTATTGAAATCGAAGTACTCAAAACCTTTACGCCAAGGGTGTGGCCTATAAATTATTTTATACTTACTAAATAAACTGTTATTTTTAATTATTGAATTAAGTTTAATTAGTGCCTCATCTAGTTCATCCCAAACCCAACCCTCTGTAAACAAAATATATTTGAAATTAAAGGGACTTTTTAGTTTTTTAGTCCTTATGTGGAAATATTTATCAAACCTAGGAGTTCCTAGTCTGAACAAATTTTTTTTGTTATACTTATGTCTTGATTTTGCAACTTTTTCACCTTGTTCGCCCCAAGTAGTCAAAAATTTTGGTTTTGGTTGAATTAAAGGTTTTGTAAACATGTTATCCCAATTATCTATTAATCCCAGAGTATAGATTTTTTTTTCTTTAGATATTTTCATAATGCTTAAGATTGCCTCATCTTCCATGCTTTGAAACGGAAAAATTATCAACTTAGGTTTCACTTTTTCAATTATATCAGCAATATCTTTATTATTTTCAAAGTTTTTTAAAAAATAATTATCTTTAATTTTAAAAAAAAAACTTTGCTGAAAATAAAAATAAAAATTCCTTACAATTAATGCAAGCAACCTTTTAAAAAATAAAATTATACTTTTGAAAAAACTTTCACCTTTAAAAAATAATTTTATTTTTGATCTATAAACATCAGCAATAAATTTGAATGACGGATTATTAAATTTATTATTATAAATTATTCTTTGTATAAGTTTTGATAGACTAATACTTTCTTTTTCATTTTCTTTATAAAGGTGTATATTTTTTCTATTAAATTTAAAATATCCAACTAGTCTAGAATTAATCAGAAATTTACACTCAAACTTTTTTTTTATTAAGTTGAATGCATTAGTAGTAATATAGTTTCTAACAATTAATTCGTTAGAAATTAATATTAGAACTTTTTTTTTCATAAAAATTAATCAATAATGGGATATATTGCTTCAACAGAAGATTTAAAATTATTTAAGTTAAAGTTTTTACTTTTTTTTACGTGATTTAAAAAATAATTTATTGATTCATGTAAGCTATCATCCCACATTTTGCTGAATTTTAAATTTTTAACTTTTATTTTAGGTGGAAATTTATACCTATTGTTTTTGTCAAATACATCTCTTGGATAATGAATAGTTAATTTTTCACCATCATATAAAACTATGCAATTTGTAAAAAAAATTTTCATATAATTCATAAAAGGTGTTGCGTAGCTATTAAATATATTAACGAACACTTTTTTTTTTGTTATTAAGCTTAAATTAACTGTATCAAAATTTTTTTTTAAATTATTTTTTGCATAATTATTCTCATATCTACTAAATTTATCAATTTCCCCAAATAGATCGGTAGCAAATTTTATAAAATGGCACGTGTTCATTTCACCGACTCCTCGACATTTTTTTTCTTCAAACCTCCAATTGTTATTTTTTTTAAATGCAAGGCCATGATTTGTAGAAATCAACACATTTACAGGTTTACCAAATTTTTTGATTTTCAAGATTTTTTTTAATTCATAAAATAGTACCGAATGGTTAAAGTTATAATTTATTAATGTTTTTTTTCTCCAATTTTCAGGGTACTTTAAAAGTTTTTTACTTTGTTCTTTTTTAGATACAATTGGTTTTTCAATTAGCAGATATCCTTTATAATTTCTAAGTTTTTTTAAATAATCATAATGCGTAAATGTTGGACTTGATACAATTATTCCATCAAGATCAAATAGATCATTTAAGTTATTTGTTAAAATTTTTAACTTTTGAAACTTTTGCTTTTTATGATAATAAATTTTTGATAATTCAACTCTGGGTATTTTTTTTATTATCTTTATTATCCTATCTGCTTGGCCATTCAAACCTATAATGCCAATTTTTTTCTTTTTTAATTTGTTATTGGGCATCTATCACATGGATTATGTAGACATCTTTTTTTATTTAGATGATTTTTTCTAAGGGTATTATATTTTTCATTATTCCATATTTCTTTCAAACTGCTTTCCTTAATATTTCCTACACTTAAATTTGATTTATAATCAAAATCACATGGATTGATGCTACCATCATACCACACATATGTTCTTGTCCATAAATTCATACAAGGTTCAGTAATTTTATTTTTTTTATTATTATAGCTATCCCATCTAGGTGATGCTTCTTTAATACTGACTTCATCCACTAGTTTTTCCCAAAAGTTATTCATCTGATTAATATCTTGTTTATCGTTTACCTTTACACCAGCAATTCTTGTTACGGTCTGTACTTTGGGGTATTTTTTTGATCTAATTTGATTAAATAATTCTATATTGCTTACCACTCTTTCCCATTTACCTTTAACCCGTATACTCTCATATGTTTCTTTGGTTCCTGCATCAACTGAAAAAACTACTTCACTAAAATTTGCAGATAAAATTTCATGAATTTTTTTTTCAGTCATTACAGTTGCATTTGTATTAAGTTTACAATCAAGTATTTTTGAATCTTCAATAATTTTTGCAATTTTATCAAATTCCTTATGAAGAGTTGGCTCACCTCTTGAAGCTAATGTTACAGCGCTACATGAATTTTCTCTAACTTCTTCTATGACATCCTTAAATAATCCTACCTCCATACTCCCATTAATAGATTTATTTGAGCTAAACGACTTGTCTACTTGAAAACACATAATGCACCTTAAATTACAAATAGATACTGGCTCTATTAATACATACTGCGGAAATTCAGTAACTTTTTTTTTTAGTGGTAATATTTTAAAATTATATCGATATTCAAGATATTTAAGCCAATTTTTTTTTTCATTTTTTAATAACCAGTTTATCTCTTGACTAGTTATATAAAAATCTTCAGTTTCTCCATCATATTCATTTATAAATCTTAATTTATCTTCTTTAATCTCTGAAAAAGCTTTTTGAATTTTATTGTATATATTTTGATTTTTTTTATAGTCACTTTGACTATTTATTAATCCAATTACCTCATTTGCAACAGATTTATAATCAATTTTTAAAGAAGATAGAAAATTTCCATGTCTGGTAATTTGCTTATTATTTAGTGCCATTAGTATTTTGGAAAATTAGGGATATTTTTATCACCATCATTAGAATATATTTCATACTTTTTTCCACCTCTAAAATTTTGTTTATACTTTTTTAATAAACTTTTGTTTATTTTAATACCTAAATCCTCAAATGAGTCGATAATTAGTTTTCCATTTTTTATTCTTGTTTTCCAATCTAAAATATCAGATTTGTGATCAAAATCATAAATTTGATGAATATTTACCTTATTATTAGTTCCTGTTGTAGATAAGATTTTTAGAGATGTTAAATAGTGAATATTTGAGCCCCCGTGAGCTCTACAACATACTGATAATCCGTTATCATTTAGAAATTTTGAAATGTACCAAAGGTTCCTTAAACCACCAGCTTCGAAAATATCTAAAACATAAATATCAGCCACTTCATTTTTAATGCATTCAAATATTCTTTGTGGAGTTGATAAAAGTTCATTTACACCAATTGCAAATTTACTTTTTTTTCTTATTATTTTTAAAGCCTCTAATTCCATCACTGGTTGCTCAATACAATGTATGTTAAAATTTTCCTTTTCAAAATATCTAATTGCTTTTAGAGCAGTATTTGTAGTCCATGCACCATTGACATCTAGATGCATACTTATTTTATTACCAACTGCTTTTCGTATTTGATTTAACATATATATATCTTGCTCTAAGTTTTTGTTATTTTTTGCAACTTTAATAAATAAATTTTTATAACCTTTTTTTATTAATCTTTTTGCGTCTTTACACATTTCATCAATTTGACCAACATCTAAATTAACAGAAACATCAAATTCATTGCTAAGTTCACCCCCAAAAAAATTTTGTAAAGAAATTTTTTTTTCTTTTGATATTGCATCATAAATTGCAGTTTCGATTCCTGCCCATGCTGCTGAAGCCACATCATTTAAGTGGCCTGTTCTTAACCAGCCTCCACCATAAGTAGATCTTTTACAAATTTTATTAATTTCCTCTAAACTAAATTTCTCTAAATTAACGATCATATTTTCTATAGTTACTTTACAAATGTTTTCGTCAAAAAAAGATACGACTTCACCAAATCCTTTAAAGCCATTCTCTGTGGAAATCTCAATTAAAAAAATAGTAGTTCCATTTCTTTTGCTCCATGTTGTTTTCACACTCCTTTTTAATGGAATTGATAAGTTGTAAAGTTTTATATCTTTTATTTTTGTCATTTTTTTTCAATGATATATTTAGCTAATACAAAATCCTCTGGTTCATCAATATTGATTAAATATTTATCATTATTAATTTCATAAAACATCTTTTTACCATAAATTTTTAACAAAGAGTCTTTTTGTTTCATTTTTAAATTCAAATTTTTTCTCAGTATTACATCACAATACCCATCATGTTTAACTAATTTTGGTAATCTTTGAGATTGAAAATATTTATAAAAATTTTTACCCTTTATAAACTCATCTACTTTTCCATTCTTTAAAATTTTATACATCCAGTAAGGATGAGAATGCCCAATATATCTTGCAGATCTTACAGATGAGCAAGAATATTTTACTAATTTTTTAATACATTTATTTATTAATGATTTTTTTCTTAGTGGAGTAGTAGGTCTTAAGATTACAATTATTTCGGGTTTGAAATCACTATTTTTTTTAAGCCAGTCGCAGACATGCTCTATTACAGGAGTATCTGAAACTTTATCCCCAGAAATTTCTTTTGGTCTTAAAAATGGTGCAAGATTTCCAAATTTGTTCGCATAATTTCTAATTTTTTTACTATCTGTAGATACTATAACTTTGT
>MDSV01222340.1_pt1 | contig 18478 bp, 18 predicted proteins | sample 810851 | NCBI WGS metagenome assembly MDSV01 (sample SAMN05326640, study PRJNA326480) | marine metagenome | isolation source: seawater | place: Atlantic Ocean: North East | collected 2012 | reverse complement strand
CTAAAAATGTCGGAGAAGTCAGATTAGAGTTACAAAAGATTATGCAAAAGCATGCAGGAGTTTTTAGAAATGACGTTTTATTAAAAGAAGGGTGTGATAAAATAAATAAAATATATAAAGAATTTGATAATGTTTATATCACTGACAAATCGAAAATATTTAACACCGAATTTATAGAACTTTTAGAATTGAAAAATTTATTAGATAATTCGATTGTTACTATGCATAGTGCTAATTTTAGAAAGGAAAGTCGTGGAGCTCATTCACATGAAGATTATCCAGAAAGAGATGATAAAAACTGGTTGATACATACTATAGCTCATATCGAAAAAAACAATATAAAACTTTCTACTAGAAATGTAATAGATAAAACCTTAGATAATGAAGTCGAACCTGTACCATTAGCAAAAAGAGTATATTAATTAATGAAAAATTTTTAAAAACAATAGATATTATTATTTTTAAATGTTTTAATAATTGTATCATTTTTTCTTAATGAGAATATGTAATCTAATCTTTCTTTTATACTTTCTACGATGTAACTATGTTGGCTTTTTTCAAAACCAGTTAATGCTATTCTTAAACACCCATTATTAATTAACATAGGACACCCAAGTCGTAGTGTTAAGTCCCTAAACTCGTTATCAGATATATCTAATTGTTTTAATTTTTCATTGATATCAAGTGTTATAAATGGTGGTCCGTCAGGTTTAATCCAAAAATCAAGCCCCCATTTATTTTTATTGGATTCTATAAATTCAAGCAATGGTTTTTGAAGATTATTTTCTACGCTTCTAATATAATCATTATCCAAAGTCTTATAATAATAAGGTAGATCATGAACGAATGTAGAGGTAGGACCCGTAGCCATTCTCTGATAATGATCTATTAAAAATGGGAATGAATTTTTATCAGAAAACCAAAAAGCAGGTTGACCGCTAGCATAAATAGATTTTGAACTCGATAATATAGCTATATACATTTGATTTTTGTGTGGCATACCAAAATCTCTATAGATTTTTCCTGGATCTCTGTTGACTTTATGATATCCTTGATATGCTATATCATGTATTACTGATAAATTTGGAATATCTTTTATCAATGTATGTAGTTGCTTTTCTTCTTCGTCATTCATAGAAATTGCTGTTGGATTATGAGGACATACCAAAAGAAGTATAATGGGCTTATTTATATTTTCAATATAGTTAGCCTGTTTTCTTACTTCATCAAATAAAGCAGAATATCTTTTTCTTACATCTACTTCTATAGATGAATGCCCGTAGTTCATAACAGCCGCATCAATAGTAGATTTATAATTAGGTTTGTGAGAAACTAATATACTAGGTTTAAATAGTCCAAATATATGTTGTAAAGCCAACTTAGATCTCATAGGTGAAATAGCAACCTTATCTTGTTCTATATCACAGCCTAATTCTTTAAATATCTGAGATACGTATTTTTTTTGATTATTATTCAAATAAGTAATATATCCTCTTGAACTAGTATCATAATTTTTACGTGGCTCAGTTTTTCTATTAACACCTCCTATTGTTAAATTTAAAAACGGTGGCTTATTATCGGTAGGCAATGATTCATAGAATTGTTTATATTCTGTCACTTTTTTCATATAAGATATAGCATGTTCCCCCATTTTATCTAGATTTTCTAAAAAAGGTTGTGGTATATGAACTTTATTTTTTCTAGGTTCTATGGATTTAATTTTAACTAAATCATGATAATTTAATTCATCTTGTTTTCTTATATTAGCTATAGCACTTTCAATATTATCATTATTTAACCATGGAATAGGAATGAAATTTTTATTTTTACTAATTATCTTTTTTATATTATTTAGCTTGTTTGAATATATTTGTGATTTTAATCGGTTACCTAAAATCATAATAATTATTATAAATATTTGTATTTAAACTGTTTCGCGAAATTGTTTTCAGTATTATAAAACTATATCTAGTATATAATTATAAGTTATAATATAATATATTAATTAAAAGCTAATTAATTATTAATAAATTTATCTAAAGAAAACAATTATATAATTATTATGCAAGGTATAAAACAATTTAAAAATTTAATTAAATCAAACATAAAGAAAAGAAGTAAATTAAATATTCCAGCATTAGCGCTTTCGCTAGAAGAAGTAAATAATTTATGTTATTTACTGGAAACAAATAATTATAAAAAAAAACATTATAGTTTTCTATTGGATCAATTTGAAAACAGAATTATACCGGGAGTAGATGAAACAAGTTATGTGAAGGCAAATTTTTTGAATAGATTATGTAGAGATGAATTTACATGCGAGATAATATCTAAAAAACATGCTGTTAAATTATTAGGTACCATGCAAGGAGGTTACAATGTTGACATATTAACAAATTTATTGGACGATAACGATTTACAATATGAAGCATACATGTCGTTAAAGAATACTATATTAATATTCGATCATATACATGAAATAGAAAAGAAATATTTAAATGGAAATATCAATGCGCTTGCTTTGTTAGAGTCTTGGGCCAATGCGGAATGGTTTAATAACAAGAAAAAGCTTGATGAAAAAATAACAGTATCTGTTTTTAAGGTTCCTGGAGAAACAAATACCGATGATTTGTCGCCAGCGGAAAATGCTTGGAGTCGTCCTGATATACCACTTCATGCTTTATCGATGCTTAAATTTCCCAGACCTGAAATTATACCCGATGTGGAATATGAAACCGGACCATTGACAAAAATAAATAATTTAAAGAAAAAAGGCTATCCAATTGCGTATGTAGGTGACGTAGTTGGTACAGGCTCTAGTAGAAAAAGTGCTACAAACAGTATTTTATGGCATTTTGGAGAAGATATTCCATATGTTCCAAATAAAAAAACTGGTGGATTTTGTTTTGGTAGTAAAATAGCGCCGATATTTTTCAATACAATGGAAGATAGTGGAGCGCTACCTATAGAAATGAATGTAGAACCATTAGAAATGGGGCAATTAATAGATATTTATCCTTATGATAATGTTACAAAGTATCACAATAGTAATGAAATTATAAACACTTGGAGTTATAATAATGAAACTATATTGGATAGTGTACGTGCAGGTGGAAGAATAAATTTAATCATAGGAAAATCCTTAACAAAACGAGCGCAAGATATATTAGGATTTAAATATCCGTCTGTATTTATCGAAAGAAATACGACCACTATTAAACCAAAAGGTTATACATTAGCCCAAAAAATAGTAGGAAAAGCTTGCAATAAAGATGGTATAAATCCAGGAGAATACTGTGAACCTAGTGTTACAAGTGTTGGTTCACAGGATACTACAGGTCCAATGACTAGAGACGAATTAAAAGATTTAGCATGTCTAGGGTTCTCAGCTGATTTAGTAATGCAGTCGTTTTGTCACACGGCAGCTTATCCAAAGCCGGTAGATATAATCACTCACAATACATTACCAGATTTTATAAGTAATCGCGGAGGAATTTCATTAAAACCTGGCGACGGTATTATACATAGTTGGTTAAATCGAATGTTACTACCGGATACGTTAGGAACCGGGGGTGATTCACATACACGATTTCCAATAGGAATATCTTTTCCGGCAGGATCAGGATTGGTTGCATTTGCCGCAGCAACAGGAGTAATGCCTCTAGAAATGCCTGAATCCGTCTTAGTAAAATTTACAGGTACTATGCAACCGGGTATTACATTAAGAGATTTGGTACATGCGATACCTTACTATGCAAAAAAACAAGGATTACTAACAATAGAAAAGAAAAATAAGAAAAATATTTTTAGTGGCCGCATATTAGAAATAGAAGGTTTACCTGATTTAACATGTGAACAAGCATTTGAATTATCGGATGCTAGTGCAGAGCGCTCAAGTGCAGGTTGTACGATTGCGTTAAACAAGGAACCTATCATAGATTATTTAAATTCCAACATAGCTTTATTAAAGTGGATGATAGAAAAAGAGTATAGTGATAGGAAGTCTATAGAAAGAAGAATATCAAAAATGGAAGATTGGTTAAAAAATCCGGTATTATTGGAAGCGGATAAAAATGCGGAATATAAAGAAGTAATAATGATAAACATGGATGAAATAACAGAGCCGTTGTTATGTATACCTAACGATCCAGATAATGTATTACCTTTAAGTGAAGTAAGTGGTGAAAAAATAGATGAAGTATTTATAGGCAGTTGTATGACAAATATAGGACATTTTAGAGCTACGGGAGAATTGTTGAAAGATGTTAACCATGCATTATCTACTAAGCTGTGGGTTGCTCCTCCTACAAAAATGGATGAAAAAATATTAAAAGAAGAGGGTTATTATTCTGTTTATGAAAAGGTTTCTGCAAATATTGAAATGCCTGGATGTTCTTTGTGTATGGGTAATCAAGCAAGGGTTGCTGATAACGCCAAAGTATTATCTACATCAACGCGTAATTTTCCAAATAGGTTAGGTAAAGGAGCGGATGTTTATTTGGCTTCCGCGGAATTATCTGCAATAACCGCAATAGTTGGAAAAATTCCAACAGTGGAACAATATAATCTTTATATGGATAAAATAAATAAAGATCATAATAAAATTTTCAATTACATGCAATTTAATAATGAAACATTTAATAACAACATATTTTAAAATCCAGTAGTTCGTGGTGCATATGCACCTTGGGCGACAAGAATAGCTGTAGAGGTTCCAACAACAACAAGGGTTAAAACCCAACCAAGAGCGGTTTTTAAAAATACTATTTTATTTACACCTGAACAAGTTTTATGATCTTCTAATAGTCCTACTCCTACGGTTGCGCCTACTTGACAATGTGTAGTAGATAAAGGAATTTCCAATCGACTTCCCGTTATAATAACAAGAGCGGATGCTAATTCTATGGATATACCGCGAGACGGTGTTATTTTGCATAATTTTATTCCAATCGCATAAAAAAAGAGAATACACCTCCTACAGTAACTATCCATAAGTACATTTATAAATAGTAAAAAAACTTTTTTATACTATTTATACTATTTATACTATCAATTATTTGGCTCAAGTTTTAATAATTTTTTGTTAAATTTTTTGGTGTGCCAATCTTTAAATGTTTCGGGACCTTCTGGTCTATTAACAATTTTATAGAATGGATTTTTATGCTGAATAGTATTTGCTACATATAAGTTATAAGTAAAAAAATCGATGTCTTTATCAATATGTAAACCTAAGTCATATAATCCATGTATAGCACCATGTCGTAGAATGCGTTTTTTTTCTAAAATATGATAATATTTTTTAGGTATAATACAAAAAACATCTGAAATACAGAAATTACCCTTTTGATGCATTCTAAATTTATTATCTACAATACTCATTACATTAGGAAATATAATTTTATCTTTAATAGGTAAAAATTTTTCTATAAGTTTTGGTTTTAATAATAGATCTAGTCTACATATAAATATAAAATCATACATAGTAATATCTACATTATCTTTTGTTATTTTAATAGCTTGATCTACAGATTTTTCAGTATTTGCCGATCTATTTTCCTTACACGAATTTTTATCCATAAAATTAGCATGTATAGGTTTTTTATAAAATGATAATAGTTCTTTTTTGTATTTAGTATCATATGTATTAATTACTATATCTACATCGTATGTATTTAAAGAATTCAAAAGATCCATATGTGATACACTTGCTTCTTTTTGAAGCTGAAGTGAGCCTTCTCCATCTTTACCTCTATGAAGTCCACCAACTTTAGAATAATTTCTAAAACTTTCTCCAAACAAAACAAATAATCCTTTCATTTAATTTATTAGTTTAATAAATTATAAGTTTTTTAAGTAAATAAACTTATAATCACGGTTCCCTAAAAATAAAGTCAAAATAATTAATATTATGTATTAATTTATCTCGTAATCTCTCTACAAAAATTTCTTGATTTCTACTGTCACATTGTTCAGCACATTTTACAAGTACCGTGTCTAGTTTCATTACAAGTAAATGGAAAATTTTTTCCAAATACTTAAAATCACCAATAATAGCATTATCGTATCCAGAACTGCTACCACCTATAGATTGCATTTTGCACCATTTATATTTTAAATTAGATCTGTCTAAATAACTGCTACATATTTTAAAATAAGACTGTAGCATATCGTCATGATTGAAACCATGCCATGTACTAAATAATCTAGTTTGTATCATATCAAATCGCATAGAAAAGATAGTTTTATCTCTGTCTTCTGGTTCTAGTTTAGTTAAACTGGTGTATAAATTATGAATAAAATATTTCCAGCTTTTAGTAGGCATTGTACAAATGTTAGTTAATTGTCCGTGTGTTCTACCGTTCAGTTTAGTTTTTTCTTCGTCTTCTAATGTAATTTTTTTAAGAATACTACTAAATTGTTTAAAGTAAGATCGTATAAGTTCTTCTGTAACTTCTAATTGTTCAGGTGTTTTTTTCCAACTATACATAGATGCTTCATGCCTCCATGTTTTTTTGCATTCTTTACTCGTCCATGTATGGACGTACATGGTTACTTTATATTTTTCAGAAAGTAATTTAACAAAATCTTCTAAATGGGATCCTGTATCAAATGCATCGCGAATATGACCTCTTACTATAAATACAATTTCTTTTTTTCCTGTAGGTTTTTGTATTTCTGCTTTAGGTAATGTTTTCATATTAGGTTTTTTAGAAGGCTGTATAGTCATATTTTTAGGAGGAAGAGGAGCATGAGGAGGAGTAACTATATTGGTTGGATTAGATTTATTTATATCTATGCGGCGTGGTGCATGTTGATTAGTTCTAGGTGGATTTCTTATTAAAAATGTTTCTACAGTTTGTCGTTCTTTAGATTTATTAGTTAATATATTTCTTCTATGATTTTCATTATTATTACTAACAGATAAATCTCTCGAGAAAATATTTAAAATATCATTTTTTTCTTTTTCAGAGGTTTCAACAGGTACTTCTTGGTTGCTTATATCGGTAGAATTTTCCATTATATAAAAACATTAATATATAAATGAAGGAAATAAAACTAATTAAAGGATGTGGAAGAACGGGAAACTTTATTATTTGTTTATTAAATGCGATTGTTTATGCTATTAAAAATAATTACGATGCTATTGATTTTTCTAATATACATTGGTCTCCTTCCCCAAGTATAAGCAATACAATATTGAATTCTTTTTTTAAAGAATATAGAATTATATTGTCAGAAACATCAAAACAAGATAAAGGACTGGAAAATGACAAAAAAAATATTTTTGAGATTAGTATAGATAGATTTTATAGAACAATACCCTTAATGTTTGAAGAAAGAATAACATATGTAAATAAATATATTTCGCCATTAATGAAGTTAACTCCTCAAAAAATAGGTGATAATGATTTAGTTATACATTTACGTAGTGGTGATATAATTGTAAGTGGAAATTCAGATATGATACAACCACCTTTAGAATTTTATATAAAGGTAATTGAATCTAGAAAATGGAATAAAATTTATGTTATAACAGAAAGAAAACCTTTAAATCCAATATTTAATGCACTAGTTGATAGATATGATGTAATTACTTTTATAGATGATAATCGAGGGAAACAAAACGGATATAATTTTAAAAAAGATTTTGATTATTTAATTGGTGCAACACATTATGTACCATGTCAATCTTCTTTATGTCCGTTTATTATTCAAGTTAGCAAGACTATTAAACAAGTGTATGTTCCTTCTTATTACTTTATTTTATTAAATGCTCCATTTAATTGGTGGACAAAGACGTTATATAAAAAGAAAAATATGGTTAAAATAAATGATATTCAATTTAATATTTATGACTACGATAAATATATAAATTCTAAAAAAATGATGTATATATATAAAGATAAGGAAAATAAAGAATTATTAATAAATTATAAAAGTTAAATATCAGTATAAAAATATATTAAGTATGTTACATACATGAAAGAAACACAATCAAAAACTAATGAAAAAAAAAACGGATAGAATTATTTTTTTACCTAGAGACACTCATTTTGAATTTGATACGTTAACAGAGTTCTTAGACAATTATGGTATAAAAGCAATAGAAGGATATTGTCAACAAGTTCCGGGGCAAGTAAAAATATTAGAAAAATACGCAGCTGATCCCAGTATTGTAAACATTCTTGAGATCGGATTTAATTGCGGACACTCTTCAGAAATATTTTTAAAAGCAAAACCTGAAAATAAAGTACATAGTTTTTCAATTATACGAGACAATTTAAGACATGGTAAGCGGTATTTAGATAATAAATATCCAGGAAGATTAAAAATAGTACTAGGTGAAAGTCAAAACACGGTACCAGTATTTGCCAAAAATAACACAGATATTAAATTTGATTTGATATTTATAGATGGTGCACACTGGGAACCTATTCCAAAGCAAGACTTAGAAAATTGTAAAAAATTAGCACATGAAAATACTATAGTTTTATTTGATGATACATGCTACACCGAAAAATTATCTAGGGGATGGAATAAATATCCAACTAAGGTATGGAAAGAAGCCCTAGAAAAAAATGAAATTGTTGAAATTGGACACGAAGATTTTTGCCAAGGACGAGGTATGAGTTGGGGAAAATATGTTTTTGATACAGAAATAATATAATAAAAGTACTTACAAATATATATAATATATGTAATAAAATATCATGGAAAATAGTTATATGATTGCTATGTTTATGATAATGTCTGTATCACAAAATTTTTATAACATATTTGGACCGTACATTATGTTTTTATTGTCTATTTTATTTGAAATAAAATTATATAGATTTACATCGGAAGAAAGTTGTAATAATATCTGTAATAACATTAAAAATGATTTTTGTAGCAATTATACAGAACAAGGAGATCCTTTTGGTATTATCATTAACAATAATAGAATACCAAAATATGTTTGTTGGATTACCCCGGATCTTTATGAAAAACAAGTGACAATTATTTGTAATGAAGCTACAAAAAAAAAAATTAGTTCAACTCCTAGAAAAAAACTGCTAGACATAAAGAAAGTCGTGAAAAGTGCAGAAGAAAAGCGGGTAATTTCTTATTTTAATCGCGGGGGTTGTTATGAATATTTTTTTTATACTGTACGTGAATTAGATATTGATAAAAATTATTCTTCGTCGCAAAAAAAAATAGCAAATGATATAATTCATTTATATGAAAAACAAAATTTTTTAACCGCGTATATTTACGGAAAAACCGGAACTGGTAAAACTATGTTAGCTTACCTAATTGCAAAACAATTGGGTTGCTCTATTTGTGATACATATAATCCAACTGATCCAGGTGATATATTCTCAATTTTTTATTCTAAGGTAAATCCAACTGCAAGTAAACCTATTATTGTTTTAATAGATGAAATTGATATATACATCAAAAAAATTCATGATCAAAGTTTAATTAAGCACAAAAAAAGTCCAACGCAAGTATACGATAAATCAAGTTGGAATTCATTTTTTGATAAAATAGACATGGGATTATATCCATTTACCATTATTTTACTTTGCAGTAATAAAACAAAGCGCGAATTAGATCGATTGGATGGATCTTATTTGCGAGATGGTAGAACTCATATTACTTTTGAATTAAAAGATACCATTTTAAATTCTACTCTAAAATTAGATTGATTAATATATATTAGTTAAGTTTTTTAACGAATGTTATGGCATCATATATATTATAAAATATATAGTCTACGTAATTAGGTTTATTTTTAATTTTTTTTTCATGATCTAATAAAACAGTTTTCCAACCAAAACTGTGTGCTGTTTTTAAATTTTCTTTTAAATCTTCAAAAAAATATACAGTATCATCTTGTTTTAATTTGAATTTTTTAATAGCTAATTCATATACATCTCTTTGAGGTTTATAACTACCTTTATATAAATCATTATATAAAAAATCTTTAAATTTAGTTTTAATTCGCATTTTTTTTAAACATATATCCATATGCTCTTTGTTTGCATTTGTAAATACATAATTATTACTATGTTTTAGTAGTTCTCCAAGTTTAATATCCGGTTTTAAGTCAACATAAAATTTTGAAAAATTTTTACTATATTTTTTATCAGGGTAAATAATAGGTGAAAATAAAGTTTGGTCTAAATCAAAAATCAAAACTTTCTTTTTCATATGTATATTAATAAAGAATTAATTTCTTAACTTTTTATTAATTTAATTTAATATTTATGGCAGAATGAATTAAAAATCTCGTCATGTGTAAATCTAGTATTATGCATATCTATTTTATTATAATGAAAAAGTTTGATTTCTTTGTTAAATTTATATAATTTTATTTTTTGATTATTAGGAAAACAATGCTTTTGCTTCGGAGATAATTTTATAATAAATGTATCTGCTGGTTTATTTTTTGAAAAATCGTATTCATTTTTATAAACTTCGAAACTATAACAAATAAAGTATGGTAATCCAGTGCGGTCATAATTTTCAACCCATTTTTCATTATGATATCCCGAACATGTATGTAATCTATCTTGTCTGTCAACTTCTTTAAATGTTATTCTTCTTCCGTGGAAATTTAATTCATGAATAAGGTGTGCGGTAGGATGAATATCTAAGGACATTATTATTGTTATTATTATTATTATTATTATTATAATATATACAATATCAATTTTATATATTATATTAAATAGTTAGTTTGCCGCTTGGAATAAATTTTTTAATTAAATTTTTATAATAACTCTTGACATTTTCTTGAATGATAATCTTACAATCTGGTTTACTGTAAAGGTCATATTTATTAAATAATTTTAAAAAGGGTTTATATTTGTGATCTGTATCATTCATTAAATGCTGATATTCATCTTTATCATGGTAAACATATAAAGAATGATAACGAATTATATATAGTGCTTCTAAAGGTAATTTGATCTTATTGTGAAGTAGTATTTGATATAAATATTCATCGTGTCCCCAGCTACACCAGGTATTTTCCAAACCACAATGTTTTTTATAAATACCATAATCAGTATTATATAAAGGATTTTTCATATCAGGATTTTCAGAATTATATTCAGAAAAAATTATACTATCGGGTATTTTACAGCCAACTAAAAAAGTATCTCCTACAATCCCCCATTGTTCATTTATACTTGTACCGTCTTTATCATCACCTTTAATATAAATAATTTTTCCAATATCATGAAGTAAAGTAATAAATTGAAACCATTCAGGTTGATTATCTTTTCTAGACATTTCTGCGCTTTGATATAAATGAACTAAATTAGGCAAACAAACATCAGGATCACTAATATCTATAAAATGTTGTAGTTTTTCAAATATTTCATCAATGGTCAAACATGTATCGAACTTTAAATATTTTTCGTGCATGTTTTTTACATAGTCAATGGTTTGATATTTTCTTGATTTTAAATAATTATTTTTAACCGCTAAATTTGAATTACTATAATCTCGCAGTTTAGGTGTATAATTTATTAGTACCTTTTTTTCAGTTCTATATGATTCTTCGCATGCTTTAACAATAATTAAATTATTAATACATTCTTCTTTTGTTATTAGCATGGGCTCTTTATTGGTTAAAACATTAAAAAAGTAATATAATTCGTTCATATAGGAGTCTTCATATCGCTTATCAAATGATATATTTCGATCATATAGAGTAAACAAATTAATATCACCATAAGGATTTTCAACAGTTAAATTTCCTTTATCGCCAAAAATTTCTACTCTTTGATCGTATGATTTTGATATTCTTGAACAGTATATAAATACGTGTATTTTATTAGAATATTCCATCATTATACATGAATCATCTAACTGATCACCACTAATTTCGGATGATTTTGAAATTTTTGCACTGGCATATACTGATACAGGTTTATCATCTAATATCCAATTAATAAAATCAATATCATGTAATGCACAATCATTAAATAGTCCGGAGCTATTCTTTAAAAAATCAACATTTGGATAGGGATAATCTCTGGTTATACTTATAATTTGATTAATATTACCTATACTATGAATATTAGTTTTTAACATGGATATTTTATTATCAAATCTTCGATTATAACCGCAAAAAAGATGTAACTTTTTCAGTTTAGCATAATCATAACATTCTTTAATATTATTTATATTTTCATCAATCGGTTTTTCACAAAATACATGTTTTCCATTTTGTAAACAACTCATAATATGAGAATAATGCATATAAGTAGGAGAACATATAAAAACGCAAGTTATTTTTGGGTCTTTTAACGCCTTATTAAATTCTGTTGTAACAATTATTTCTTTATTTTGCAAAATTTCATTGGTGCGTTTAATTTTATCTTTAGATTCTATGATATATAATATGTCCCAGTAGTTTCTATTGTGTCCATATATAATATTTTTATAATGAATTTGACCTATTCTTCCAAAACCTATTAAACAACATGAAATCTTCATGTAAATATAAGTATTTATATATTTATATATATATTTCTAATAATATTATAACTGTAATTCTTCTAGAATATGAGGTTGTAATACATTTTCAAAGGGTTTTCTATAGTTAGGATTTACTGGGTCTTTTTTTTTCCAGTCAGCAGGAGCTTTAATCACGGAATTATAAGGAACCACTATATCTCGACCGTTGTAATTATATCTAACAGCAATTTTAGTTTTATCATTATTTATTTTTAAAACTTGACAAATTCTTCCATGAGATCCATGCTCCATAGAGAGATTTGTTAAAGCTACATATCCTCTAGTACGAGGAGACCATTTTTTTGGTGTTTTTTTAGCAGTAGAACTTTTAGGTTTTTTTTTCCTTCCGCGTCCTTTTCGGGAACGCTTGTTTTTTTCCATTAATATATTAGTATTAGATTTTAAATTTTTAATTATATATAGCATCCAAACCATATAAAACTAATAAATCTGTGCGTCTAGGTATTCTTTCTGGTTCCATAACAACTAATTTCTCCCAACTCCTTCCTAAAATATCTTCATTATTTTTTATTCTCTCTCGTATTAATTCAGGATTTTCAATACATTCACGTACATTTTTCATGCTAGAATGTGAAAATTCACTTAATTTTTTTCTTACCATTTCAACTCCTCCAAAATAAGATAAATGCCATCCCATTTTTTCTTTATCTGTTATAGGACCAGTTTTGTGTTGTATTTCTTCAATACTAAATTCTTTAAGTTGGTCCACTCTAATTAATTTCAGTCTTTTTTGAGGACACCAATTTTGATTTTTAGGTCGTCCTATTTTTAAACTATAATAATGAAATCTTAATAAAGGACGAAGAGGTCGTGTTAATGTACCCTCACCATCACTTTTAAGTTTTTTAATTTCATCTTCATCATAAATTTCATCTACATCACTAACAACAGAAAGAATATCTCTAGGATGTAGTGTTTTTTTATCCACAAGTTGTTTTATTTTTTGAATTCCTATATGTCTGCTAAATTCTTCCAGTCCAAAACCATGTTTTTTTTGAATTAAAGTATCATCTATAACAACAACAATTAATTTATGAGCCCATCTATTAAATCTCTCTATATTATCTGTTGCGTAAAGAGGTTTAGGTTTACCACTAAATGTTTTATTACTTTCTACTAAAATAAATAAGTCTACAAATGGATCATGTTCTTCAAGTCTAAATTCCAATAAATCTAATTCATCATTAAATATAAAACAGTCTACAAATTTAACCATATAAATAATATTCGTAATTTTGTCAAGCTACCTTACGAATTTCTTGATAATTATTTGAAGGCGAATTTTCTAATAATTTATATATTTTATGACTTATTATTTCAAATATAAATTTTAAAATAACATACATAAAAATTCTATAATCCATTTGTTAATAATAATAAAATCTATTTAATCAGTTTATTATTATTTTAAAAATATATTTATTTAAAGTATACTGTTTGTTATACTTGTAATAATACTATAATTAGTGCCGTATATCATGATCTAGTGAAATTGTATGTCTCTTATTTCTAGTTGAATTTCTGATATAGTTTTAGGTTTTTTTGTTATATATTGAGTTACAACTATTGTAATATCAACAGGTATTCCTTTCATCCCATGTACGATAATTGCTAATAATTTCTTTCGTTGTTCTATTTTTGTTAGTAAATCTATATTATTAACGATTAAATTATCTATTTCATTTTGTAAATACTTCTCTTCTTGTTGTATTTCTAATTCAATGGGATCAATCAATCCTTCTACATCATCTAAACCGAAATATTTCGATAAACCATGAATATCCCGGCGTTGCCAAGCCTTCTTTTCGTGTCTGTCACGAACATTTTTTTTTTTAGATATAATTTCTTCAAGATATCCTTGATTTTGTTGAAATCTTACTTCCATTGTTATTAAATCTTCTGTTTGTTGCATTAATACTTATATTATATTGTAATATAGTATTAATACCTTCTTCTTGTATTTTTAGTTTTTCTTGTTTTTCTTTTTTTAAAACCACCCTTTTTTCTTCCTTTTTTTCTTCTTTTTTTTTTGCTTGAGGAAGATGATACATTAGAAGGCGAATGTGCTTTCCATGTAGTACCATCATGTGTAATAACAGTATCTTTACCTTGATTTCTTCTTATTGCAGATTGTTCTATTGCTATTTTCAAGTCTGGGGTTATTTTGCCTAGCCTATTCATTGTATTTAAATCACGCATTGTGTTAAAATAAACATCAGTACTATGTCTACCCTTTTCTACTGCTTCCTGGTGAGCTTGAATTCGCGCAGCTTCTGTCACCATCGCCCTTTCACGACTTTCCCTTTCTTTTCTAGAAGCATTTTGTTGTCGTCTTCTCCTTCTTTCTTTTGCTGTTGTTTTAGGCATTAATATATATATTATAACTATAAAAATATATATTAAGAATTATACTAAATTAAACCTTACGGAAATCAGTGTCCATGCTGGAGCCCTGGATAAGAAGCTTGAAAAGATTTTTCAAGAGAGGAACATCAACCTTGTTCTCCATAAGCTTGGGGTGGGCGTAGTTAGAGCGGTGGTTAATCTCAATAACCTGAACGCCGCCCTCACTGTCTACAACGAAATCAAATCCAAGGATGGCAAATTCATTAGCCTCAATACGCTTGATTTCATCACGGTATACCTGCTTAAACTCCTTGCACGCAACAAGCATGTTTTGCTGAACTTGTTCAAACTTGTCGAGCTCCTCCGACAAAATAAACTTGGTTCCGCTAGTTTGGAAAATTACGTGCATCTTACGGAGTTGTTCTTGGTCGACGTCTCCAACCACTTCCTTGTGGTCCTCACTTGCAACTGTGGCGAAAGACTTGTTAAATAGAAATACATTTTTATCGTGAAGTACAACGTAAGCACGAATCTTGTATCGCTTATCATCATATAAATCAGGATTATCCATGTTTTGTTGTACTACACGTTCACTGTAATCAAGGTCTTTCATGGCGCGGTATGGATGTATGTCAACACCTCGGGAACCCGTAGAACCGTTCTTTTTTACAAAGAATAGGGTGTTTTCTGGTGTATCTGTAGGGATTTCATCGTAGCTGAAATAAGTCTTGGGAACATGAACAGCATCTTTTGTTTTCTTAGCAAAAAGGACCTTAGCATCCATGCGAAGTGTCTTTGAGCGGGGAGCAACATTAAATACATTCATCCCCTTTGTTTCCTTTTGCCAACTGTCTATCATTTTTGGATCGGCATTGAAATCATTATAAATGATACCAACTTGATCTTTGCTTCCTGAAAATTCTTTTAAAACTTGATTTCCAGCGTCTTCAAAAAGGCGCGAATTTTTATTGCTGAATACTTTAAGTAGAAAACCATCGCTAAGCGTGAAATTTGACATTATATAATTATATTATATAGTTTTTTTTATATTATTTAACGAATTTACTAAATATTTAGTTTTCTACACAATAATCTGCGGAGCGAAAATGCAATAAAACAATATAGTAAAACTCACATGGCATTTCCTCACGATAATGTATATGATCTGTTCCATTGAACATCATAAGACTATTGGCGTTACCATCTACAGCAATACAATTCTCTTTAGGTGGATAAAACCAATACCGTCCCTTATTTTTCACAGGTTGTTTCGTTTTGTCAACGTATATTGGCCAGTTTGAACCTTCTGGTTTATCTATAATATAAGAAATAGTATATTCACAGTCAGGTCTATCAGTATGAGGAGGTAAATCAGTCTTTCTTTCATCTCCTTTAGTATAACATGAAACATAAATATAAGTAGGGATCATCTTTTTCTTTACAACGTGTTCTACTAATGGCAATAATTCGTATTGTATTAATCTAGAGAAAGATTCATTATTAGATTTATAACGATGTGCTTGCCTGTCACCCAATGCAAAATTTCCTGCATCAATATTTGTATGGAAATAATTTTTAATAACATTATATGATTCTTGACTATAAACATTGTCAATGACAAGTGGTGTATATTCATCGATATTATATGTTTTCTCGAAGCATTTTGGATTTAGTGCACCGTATTTGCCACTTCGGGTAGCGGCTAATTTATTTGCATTTTCTGTTACTATATGAAATGGTATTTTGTTAATAAATTTCATACTTTTATGTCCTCGCATAGTGATAGTTCCATCCTTAAACTTATCATAAACTTCATCTAGTTCTTTCATAAAATCAACTGGGGTTGCAGGCGGTGGAGCATCTGTGGCATCTTTCTCATGTTGGGCTTCTGGTTCTTTTTTTTCAGTTGAATCTGAAGGTTTAGCTGCATCTGAAGGTTTAGCTGCATCTGGTATTGGTTTAGGTTTTTCTGATGCTGGTTTTTGTGGTGGCGTTGCAATGTTATCTAGTTTAGGTATTTCGTTAATTTGAAGTTTTACATTTTCATCACCGTTAAAATGATTTGGCAATGTTTCATCGTCAGAGTTTTTCTCTCTTACATAAATATTAAATAATATAGCACCATCGTTGTTTTCATTTGAAATTTCGTGATACATATCTTCACAACGAATATTATTATTTACTTTTGTATTACAATAACTTAATAAACTTCCAACTTTAGGTTGATATACCAAATCTAATTTATTAAATTTAATGGTCATTTTATCGCTTAAAAAACATGTGATAGTATAAAGACGTTGCCCGCCTTTTTGTAGATTTCTTTTTCCTGTTTCAGTGTTATAATCATATGCATCCAAAAAGCGATTATGTGTATGAGACATAGCATATTGAATTACATTTGTATTTTCATAAAAAGACGGATTTAAATTTGTTCCGTTTACAATTTTTAAAATTATACCAGGTATCTCTGCGTTTTTAATCCACGCTGAATTTCTTTTTTCGGTAGGTTGTAATTTAGCTAATTTTTTAATGGTTTCGATATCATTTTTATCTAATACATCGTTTCTAACAAATATCTTATGTTCTTCGTTAAGAATCTCTTTTTTGGTACCAGAATAAGTAGTGACTACTTGTTGATGTACTATATTTTCTTCCTTTCCTTGTGTTTCACCGGGTTTTTCATCAGTAGGAGTGCTTTCACTTGTATCAGCTGTTTTAATTACTGGAAGACTTGGAGGTACATATAAAATGTTTTTAGGAGTTTCTCTAAACCAAAGATTAAAAGCCCATTTATTACCTTTAATCACTGGTCTTCCAGCATGTTCTGATAACGGATGTCTTTCACTTCTTCCTGTTTCTTTACCAGAATCTTTAATAACATTATGAAAAATTAACAATTTGCCTTGCTGTGGTTTTACTTCAATATTTAATTTAGGAAACCCGGTACATCCTCCTTCTTCAACATCATTTAAATAACACAACGCTGTAACTACGCGCTGTCCTCCATATTTCATACAACGATTACTTTTTTCAGAATTATTGTGCAACCAACCGTCATAATGAGACCTATATTCTTGTGTTGCGTCATAATAAATAATTTGGTAAATTTCTGCATGCGATAATGGAATATTTACAACTCTAGAAATTCTTTCAGCAATTTTTTTTGTTATAGAATCGTGATCATGTTGTAACCAACAATTTTTACCACTGCGACCTGCTGAAATCATTCCTTTTTTATTATTACTAACTAATGCATCTTTTAATTTATCCTTACAAATATTTATGAAATGTTCACAGTCTTCTTTATTAACGAAATCTTCCTTAACTAACACTTGAGGATCCTCGTGTAAAACATCCATAACATCATCTTCATGAGTAGTCATTTTATAATACTTATTAATTATCTTTATATAGATATTATAATTCTAATTCAAACTGAATATCTAAATCTCTATTACTTAAACGAACACTATTTCTTAACTGATGTCTTTGTGCACGACGATTTGCTCGTCTAGTTCTTGACGTAATTCTATTTGTTTGTGGTCTGTTTCTGTTTTGTTCTGATATAAATCTCCTTCTCATTCTTCTTATCATT
>MDSV01032750.1_pt1 | contig 18478 bp, 21 predicted proteins | sample 810851 | NCBI WGS metagenome assembly MDSV01 (sample SAMN05326640, study PRJNA326480) | marine metagenome | isolation source: seawater | place: Atlantic Ocean: North East | collected 2012 | reverse complement strand
GGTTGAAACCAGTTGGTTGCTAACTAACCGTACGAGTAATATCGTACCGAGAGTTCGAATCTCTCCTCTTCCGCCAAAATCAATTGAAATAATTATCAATTGTAACTGGTTTTTTATTTAACATATACTTGTAGACATTAATATTTTCTAAAACTCTTTGAACGTAGTTTCTTGTCTCTTTAAATCTTATTAATTCTATCCAATTAACATAAGATAAATTTCCTTTTGATGGATCTCCATTAACTCTTCTCCAAGTTTTTACTCTATTTGGTCCAGCATTATATGCAGCTATAGCAAATGGATAGACGCCATTATAGTCCTCAATTAAAGAATTGAAATAATATGACCCTAACTTAATATTATATTCAGGGTCTTTAGTTAAACGGCTTATGCTATAAGGCAGCTTAGATTGTTTAGCTACGATTTTAGCAGTATATTTCATTAATTGCATCATTCCTCTAGCTCCAGCCCAACTATTAGCTTTTTTATCAAACTCACTTTCTTGTCTTATGATAGCAAGTATTACCTCTGAATTAGGCATTCTTTTATTATTAATTTCTTTTGGAGTATTTATTATAGGATAATTGTACTTATTATAAAATCTTTTCTCATAAGATGCTTGTTTAGAAATTTGTATAGCAAAATCATATCGCTCAACTTCGGTAGATAGTTTTGCTGCTAAAACTTCACTACCTTTTTCAACATTCAAACTCGCTAAATGTTTTAATATGTCTTTAGCGTATATTGTTGCATCTAATTCTTTTAGTAAAATGACGTGCTTGATTAATCTGTTTTTATTAAAATCTTTTTCATAATCTTTATCATAGTTTGATTGATCAAATAATTCAAAATCACCACCAGGATTTATTTCATTAAAAGATAATTGTCCATAGTATGTCATTGGAAACTTTGAACCTTCTTTAAAATATTTATTAGCTTCATCTTTATTCCCTAATTCTTTATATGCTGTTCCAAGCCAATATGCACCTCGTGCTAAACTAATAGGATAACCAACATTATTGTAAAAATTTTCAAAATGATTGATAGCATATTCAGGTGAATTTAAAAAAGACAAAGCTATCCATCCAGACAACCATTCAGCCTCGGCAAATTCAGCACCAGATGACAAAGAATGTTCGCTGGAAATCTTATAAGCTGTTTTATATCTTTTTTTATAAATTAGTGTTCTCGCTACACTTTTTCTTTGTTCCCACCATAAATCTGGTCTCACCATTTGTTTTTCAGTCTTATTAGAATTTTTATAAAGAATTTCGAGCGATCCTTCTAATCGTCCACGTCTATTTCTCCATCTAAGTCTGTCATATTCTAAGCCAGGGTTATTTTTTAAATGTGAAGGTACCTTAGAAATAGCAGTATCGACACCATACGAGTTGCTCATAAGAATTTGTCTTGCGTTATAAAGAGCTCTTTCATCAATAGGCAAATATTTTAGCATTCTTTTTAAATCCCAATATTTTCTTTCCCATGCTAAAAAATCAGCTCTTTTTAAATGATCATCTGATGTTAAAAATTTTTTAAATTTTGCTCGATAATAGCCTAAATCATTTTTACTTATTTCTGCAGTGACCCATGCTTCTTTTATTAAATTTTTAACTTCCTCCAATTTACCCTGTTCGAGGTATGCCTCTGCTAGTTTAATTTTTCCTATACCTCCTAAGGGTGGATTTTTATCAAACCAATTTATTACTGAAGTTGGTGAAGTATTTTTTAAGTAAATCTTTTTTTCGGCAAGATATTTAATTCTATTAATTCTTGGATAATCTGAATTTCGTTCAATAAATTTTTTATAATCATTAAAAGTTGCTGAATTACCAGTTGTTTTTAAATACATCCAAGTGACTAGATTTCTAAACTCTTTATCTTTTACTTTATCAGCGCTTTTTATAGCACTGTTCCATTTTTTAGCTTTGATAAATTTCAGTGTTTCTTTTGCTCTAGCAAAATCTTTTTCATTAAGAATTGTGGATTTTTTTGCTTCTTTAGATGATGATTTATATGTAATAGGTTTTTTTTGAGGATAAATAAATGTTTTTTTTGTAAATATAGTTTCTGTTTTTTTCTTACTTTCTATGATGGTTTTTGGTTTTTCTTTAATCGATATATCTTTTTTTTCTTTAGTTTTAACCAATTGTTCAGGCATCTTTATAATTGGTTTTTTTTGGGGCAATTGTATATTACTGTTTGTATCTACATTTCTTTCAGAATTTTTAAAAATCGAAGGTTTTTTAACAGGTAAAATGAATTCATTTTCTGCATAGGCTTTATTAATTATTAAAAAAGTTAATAAAAATACTAGACTAATTAATCTATTAAGCATAAGTTTAAGGATATCTATCTTATAATGTTTTATGCTTAAAGGATCAATTGTTGCATTAATTACTCCATTTAAAAATGATAATCTTGATGATGACTCTTATCGCAAAATTATAGATTATCACATAAAAAATGGCACAAATGGTGTGGTGCCTGGGGGTACTACTGGTGAGTCGCCAACAATAACTCATGATGAACACAAAAATATTATTAAAATAGCTATTAAAGAATGCAACGGAAGGATTCCAGTCATATCAGGAACTGGCTCTAACTCTACCGACGAAGCTGTTGAGTTGTCTAAATTTGCTGAAAAAGCAGGTTCAAACGCATTATTAATAGTAACTCCATATTATAATAAACCAACTCAGGAAGGATTATTTCAGCATTACAAAAAAATTAATGACAATGTTGGAATACCAATCATTATTTACAATATACCATCTAGATCAGTTATTGATATGACAGTAGACACTATGGCAAAATTATATGAGCTTAAAAATATAGTAGGTGTAAAAGATGCAACAGGAGACCTTAGTAGAGTTGATCAACAATTAAAAAAAATGGGAAAAGATTTTATTCAATTAACAGGCAATGATGACAATGCTTTTGAATTTAACAAACGTGGAGGAGTAGGTTCGATCAGTGTTACAGCTAATATAGCAGCAAAGTTAACTTCTGATTTTCAAAAAGCTTGTGTCGAAAATATAAAAGAAGCAGAACTTTTAGATAAGACTCTTCAACCTTTACACAAGTCTTTGTTTATCGAAAGCAATCCTTCTCCTGTAAAATATGCTGCTTCTTTACTGGGAATGTGTAATCCTGACGTCAGATTACCCTTGGTGCAAATAAGAGAAGAAACAAAGAAAAAAGTATCTGAAGCTCTTAAGGTAGCTAAACTACTTTAATGAAACAAAAAACAGTCCCTGGACGTAAAATAATTTGCTTAAATAGAAAAGCGAGTTTTAATTATTTTTTTATGGAATTTTTAGAAGCCGGAATTTCATTAAAAGGATCTGAAGTTAAGTCTTTAAGAGACGGAAAGGGAAGTATTGCTGATTCATATGCTGTTGATAACAACGGTGAAATATTTTTAATAAATTCTCATATTCCTCTTTACAGACAATCTTCTTATAATAATCATAATCCTAAAGGAGATAGAAAATTACTTTTAAAAAAAAAAGAAATTAATAAATTAATAGGAAGAATAAATCAGGATGGTTTGACTTTAATACCTACGAAAATGTATTTCCTTAATGGAAAAGTAAAAGTCGAAATAGCTATTGCTAAAGGTAAAAAATTATATGACAAGAGACAAGCTAAAAAAAAAAGAGACTGGAAAAGAGAAAAGGCAAGATTGCTAAGTAAAAATTACAAATGATACATTTAAATATTGGTTCAAATTTAAAATCAAAACATGGATCAAGATTTAAAAATATAGCTTTAGCAATAAGACTATTGAAAGAAGCAAAAGTTAAAATAAAAAAAATTTCAAGTTTTTATGAAACTCCCTCATATCCTAATAAGAATCTCCCTAAATATGTAAATATTGGGCTTTTAGTAAATTATAGAAGTCATACAGATAAACTTGTTAAAGAAATTTCTATAATTGAAAAAAAATTAGGAAGAATTAGATCAAAAAAAAATGATCCAAGGGTCTGTGATATTGATATAATTGATTTTAAAGGCTTAAAAGTAAAAAATAAATCCTTAATTTTGCCTCATCCGAGGTGTTTCAGCCGTAATTTTGTACTTTATCCTATTCAAGAAATTGATCCAAAATGGATACATCCAATTTTTAGGAAAAATGTTGACTTTTTAATAAGTAAATTAAATCATAAAGCAAGGATTGAGATTACAAGATTGCGTAAAAGTGTTATTATTTAAATATGATAAATAATATTGAATTAATTAATAAAATTAAATCATATAATAGATTTCTAAATTCAGACTCTCTAAATAAAGCTTATAATTTTGCTTTAGACGCGCATCAAAATCAAAAAAGAGAAGAAGGTGTTCCATACATAATACATCCAGTAGCTGTTGCTAATATATTAACTGAGCTGAAGCTTGATAGTGCAACAATCACTACTGGTTTATTACACGATACAATAGAAGATACTAAGGTTACTTTTGATACAGTTAAAAAAGAATTTGGTGAAGAAGTAGCCAACTTAGTAGATGGTGTTACTAAATTATCAGCATTGGAAGATAAGGCATCCGACAATTCTAAAGCAGAAAATTTTAGAAAATTAATTTTAGCTACTTCTAAAGATATTAGAGTTTTGTTAGTCAAGTTAGCTGACAGACTTCATAACATGCGGACTATACAGTTTTTGAAAGATAAAGATAAAATTATTAGAAAAGCTAAAGAAACAATGGAAATTTATGCTCCATTAGCAGACAGAATGGGGATGAATAGAATTAGAGATGAGTTAGAGGATTTATCTTTTAGTGTTTTGAATAAACCAGCAAGAGAATTAATTTTAGATAGATTAAAGTTTATTAAGAATAATAGAGAAGACACCTTTAAATTGGTAGCTGCTGAATTAATAGAACTTTTAAAATCTTTTGGAATTGATGCTAAAATTACAGGAAGAGAGAAGACCCCTTTTTCTATTTGGAGAAAAATGCAAAACAAAAAAATTTCTTTAGAACAATTAACTGATATTATTGGATTTAGAATAATAGTTAATAATATAGAAGATTGTTATAAAACATTAGGAATATTTCACAGTAAATTTTCCGCAATACCTGGAAAATTTAAAGATTATATTTCTACTCCAAAAATTAATAAGTACAAATCAATTCATACATCAGTTATTGGGCCCAAAAAAAATAGAATTGAAATACAAATCAGAACTAATGAAATGAATGAGTTTGCAGAGAGGGGCATTGCTTCTCATTGGAAATATAAATCATCAGAAAAATTTTCAGAACTATCTTGGAAAGAGTATGATTGGTTAAGAGATTTAGTTGAAATTATCGAAACAGGAAATAGCCCAGAACATTATTATGAGTTTACTAAATTACAAATGTTTCAAGACAATGTTTTTTGTTTTACGCCTAAAGGAGCAGTGATAAAATTACCAAAAGAAGCCACCCCAATAGATTTTGCATATGCAGTTCACACGAAAATTGGAGAAAGCGCAGTGGGATGTTTAATTAATGGAAGAACTTCAACATTACAAAGCATTTTGAAAAACGGAGACATGGTAGAAATTAGTACTTCTAAGAATGCTTCTCCGTCATTACATTGGCTTTCTTCTTCTAAGACTGGTAAGGCGAGAGCCTCAATTAGAAGATATTGGCAAGATAAGTCATTAGAAAATTCTAAACCAAAAGAAAAAAACTATACTAGTACAATAATTGTTGATCTGCCCCATATTCCAGGTGCTTTAGGAAATATTAGTTCTTTAATAGGGATAAATAAAGGTAATATCTTAAATGTTGAGTTATTAAACAGAAAAAAAAATTATCTTCAATTTTCTTTTGATTTACAAATAAAAGATTTAAAAAACTTTACAAACTTGATAAGTCAGATAAAACAAAATAATTTTAATTTTAGAATAGTTCGCCATAAACAGAAAAAAAATGCTTTCATACGAAGAATCTTTGAAAATTTTAAAAGACACTGAGGCTCTAATTGATGGACACTTTATTTTGTCATCAGGACTGCATAGCTCTCAATATGTTCAATGCGCTAAACTTTTAAGCAAACCAGATAAAGCAGAATTATTATGTCAATCTTTAGCTGAAAAAATCAAGTTATCATTTAATGAATTTGATTTGATTTTATCTCCAGCAATGGGTGGAATAATTATTGGTTATGAGATGGGAAGAATACTTAATAAAGAAACAATTTTTTCTGAAAGAGCAAATAATAAATTTGAGTTAAGGCGTAATTTTATAATAAAAAAAAAACAAAAGGTGCTGATAGTTGAAGATGTAATTACAACTGGTAAATCGAGTTTAGAATGTGCAAAACTTGTTGATGAGGCTGAAGCCGAAATAGTCGGGTACGCATGTATTATTGACAGATCTAAAAATAAAAGTTTAATCAAAAAGAAAATTATTTCACAAATAGAATTAAATATTCCAACTTACTCTAAAGATAAATTACCTGATAATCTAAAATCAATTGAAGCTGTCAAGCCTGGCAGTAGACCCAAAAATGAAAAAAATTAGATTAGGTGTAAATATAGATCATGTAGCAACCGTAAGAAATGCCCGTGGAGAAAAATATCCAAGCCCTCTTAGAGCGGCAAAGATGGCTGAGAAATGTGGTGCGGAGTCAGTTACTATACATTTAAGGGAAGACAGAAGACACATTAATGATTTTGATCTTTATAAAATTAATAAAGAGTTAAAAATACCACTCAATTTAGAAATAGCTGCAACTGAAGAGATGCTCCGAATAGCCGTAAAGCATAAACCGCCTTTTATTTGCATCGTTCCTGAAAAAAGAAAAGAAATTACTACTGAGGGAGGATTAAATTTAAACTATAAAATAAAAAATTTAAAAAAGATTATAAAAATATTAAAAAAAAATAAGCTACGAGTGAGTCTTTTTGTTGAACCAAAAATAAAGGATATAAAAAAATCAAAAGTACTTGGTGCTGATTGTGTAGAAATTCATACTGGTAAATTATGTAATAAAATAAATGAAAATAAAAATTACAAAAAAGAATTAAAAAAAATCAAAGAAGCGGTTGAAATAGGTAATAAAATTGGTTTAGAAGTACACGCTGGACATGGATTGACATTTTCATCAGCAAAAATACTTTCAAAATTAAAAGGTATTAATGAATTCAATATTGGCCATTTTTTAATTGGTGAAGCCATATTTGTTGGTTTATCTAAAAGTATAAAAACTTTTAAAAAGATTTTGAAATAATGAAAATATACGGAATTGGTGCAGACATCGTTAAAATTGATAGAATAAATAGATCTATCAAAAAAAAGGGTTTTATAAATAGAGTATTTCATAAAAGTGAAATTAAAAAATGCAATACCAAGATAAATAAAGACCATTGTTTTGCCAAAAGATTTGCAGCAAAAGAAGCATTTTCAAAAGCCTTAGGCACAGGTATATCAAATGGCATAAATTTTAATGAAATATTAATTACAAATATAAAAACAGGAAAACCAAATATTAAACTATTAGGAAACACAAAAAAAATTGTAATCAATATTTTAAAAAAAAAAAAATTTAATACATTTTTGACGCTTTCTGATGATAAACCATTTGCTTTAGCTACAGTAGTAATTTCAATATGAGTAAAAAAAATACATTAAGATTTATTGTTGAAAATATAAAGACGATTTTTGGTGCAATTTTAATTGCTGTAATTATAAGATCTCTATTATTTCAACCGTTTTATATTCCATCATCTTCAATGGAACCAACTTTATTAATTGGTGATCGAATATTTGTATCTAAATATACGTACGGCTACAGCAGGCACTCATTTCCATTTAGTCCAAAAATTTTTAATAATAGAATTATGAAAAAGCCACCAAAACAAGGCGATTTAATTGTTTTTAAAACTCCTGCAGATAATCGAACGGATTATATCAAAAGGTTAATTGGTTTACCTGGTGATGAGATACAATTTATAGATGGAGAAATATATATAAATAATAATAAAATTATTCGACAAGACTCAAATGAAGTAAAAACAGTTAGATGTGGTAAATTTTCATTCAATGTTAATGCTTATCAAGAAACTTTGCCGAACGGTGTAAAACATTTAGCAGTTTACAATCAATTAGGATCATTACAAAATTCACAAATGTTTAAAGTACCAGAAAATCATTATTTTCTTCTTGGTGATAACAGGGATTGCTCTAAAGATAGTAGGTATTTAAAAGATGTAGGGTATGTTAATAACATAAATTTAGTCGGTAAAGCTCAAATTATTTTTTTTTCTAACGATACAGTTAAAAGCAGAATACTTAAATTTTGGAATATAAAAAATTCTTTCAGAATTGAGAGAACTTTTAAAAAGGTAAGATAAGATGATTAAAGAACTTCAAAAAACACTTAAGTATAATTTTAAAGATGCTAATCTACTTAGAAAATCTTTGGTGCATAAAAGCTATGATAGTAAAGAAAATAATGAAAAATTAGAATTTCTGGGCGACCGTGTTCTTGGTTTAATATTGTCAAAAATTTTAATAGACTCCTATCCAACTGAAAAAGAAGGGATTATAGATAAAAAACTTGCAAATCTAGTAAATAAAAAAACCTGCACCGCGATAGCAAAAGAAATTAATATTCAAAAATATATGTTCTTTGGATTATCTCACAAATCTATATTAAACACTTCTGATAAGTCGTTAGGTGACTGTATTGAAGCTATTATTGGCGCTATATATTTAGATGGAGGAATAAAATACGCTGAAAAGTTTGTTCTTACACTATGGAACAATCATTTAAAAAAATCAAATTTTACTGCAATTGATGCTAAGACAAGATTACAAGAGTATAGTTTAAAAATATTCAAGATATTACCAAAGTATACTTTTTATAAAAAATCAGGTCCTCAGCATAAACCTACTTTTAAAACAGACGTACAAATTCCTAATTCCAAAAAAGTATTTGGCACAGGAAATTCTAAAAAAGATGCCCAACAAGATGCAGCAAATAAATTATTAAAAATTTTAGATGTTATATGAACTGGGAAGATGAATGTTTTCTTTTATCAAAAACAAAGTTTAGAGAAAACGCTAATATTATAAATGTTTTTACTCTTGAAAGAGGTAAAGTAAGTGGAATTGTTTATGGAGGGAACTCAAGAAAAATTAGAAATTTTCTCCAAATTTCGAATAAACTTTTTGTCATAAATAATTCAAAAAGTGAAAATAGAATAGGTTATTTTAAAACCGAACTTATAAAACCAGTCATACCAATTTACTTTGATGATAAAGAAAAATCCTCAGCTTTGATTTCCATCTGTGCTCTACTAAACATTTTGCTTCCAGATTCTCAACCTTATAAAAATATTTATCAATTACTAGAAAAATTTTTGGAGATTATAAATTTTGATAATTGGATAATCTCTTATATTTTTTTTGAAATAAATATTATCAAAGAACTAGGTTATGACACAAATTTAAGTTCTTTTTCAAAATCATATGACAATAAGTCCAATTTAATAAAATTAAAGATAGATGGTTATACATATGAAGTTCCAAGTTTTTTAATTACACAAAAGATTCCTAGTGAGATTGATAATTTTTTAATAAAAAAATCTCTAACATTTAATAGAAATGTCTTAATGAATAAATTTTTTACACCAAATAACCTTATTTTCCCTAGATCAAGAATAATTTTAGAAAATTACTTTAATGATTAGGATTTTTTAATTGTTTGGCTATTTCTAGTGCAAAATAAGTAACTATGGCTGACGCTCCAGCTCTTTTAAACGAAATCAAACTTTCAAAAATTGCATCACTATTTATCGTTTTGTTTTTTATACCATTTTTAATTAATGTGTACTCACCAGATACCTGATATGCAAAAACAGGTATTTTAAATTTATCCTTAATATTTCTAATTATATCTAAATAAGGCATGCCAGGTTTTACCATAACGATGTCTGCACCTTCTTTTATATCAAACCCTATCTCTCTTATCGCTTCATTAGAATTACTATAATCCATTTGATAAGTCTTCTTATCAAACTTAAGATTTTTTTTAGAACCCACGGCGTTTCTAAAAGGACCGTAAAAACTCGAAGCATATTTAGCCGAATAAGATAAGATACTTACGTCTTTATAATTATTTTTATCAAGAGACTTTCTGATTATACCAATTCTTCCGTCCATCATATCTGATGGAGCAATAACATCGCATCCCATTTTAGCTTGCAATAAAGATTGTTGAACAAGAATTTTAATTGTTTCATCATTATCAATCTTGTTGTTTATCAAAACTCCGTCATGACCGTGAGATGTATAAGGATCTAGTGCAACGTCACACATCAACCCAATATTAGGAAATTTTTTTTTTATAAATCTCAGTGATTTACAAATAAGATTGTTTTCATTTAAAGCTTCTTTGCCGTACCTATCTTTTTTATTATTGGAAACATAAGGAAATAATGCAACCATAGGGATTTTATACTTACTTACTTCTTTCAAAACCTTGTCTAAATTATCCACCGTGTATCTAAAAACACCCGGCATCGATTTAATTTTCTCAATTTTCTTTTTTCCATCTCTTACAAAAATTGGTAATATTAAATCATTAACACTTAGGTGGTTCTCAGAAATTAATTTTCTAATCCACTTTGAGTTGCGAACCCTTCGCAATCTTGAAGTAGGGTATTTTCCAATTATCCTCATTAATTTAAACTATTAAATTTTATTTGATGCGACAAATGATATATTATAAATATATTCAAAGTAATTATAAAAGATATTTATGGCACACCTAGATTTCTCAGATTTTTATCAAGTTCCAGACTTGAAATTTGATATTGTTAAAATGAGATCAGATCTTGACAATATTTTGAATGAAAAAGGCTTTAAATCACCCGAAGGTGTAACAAACTTTGGTGCGATACCTTTAAACCAAATTCCAAACGATGAAAATTCTGTTAAAGGAAATAATATCAGAGGAATATATTGGACTATTCCAGATGAAAAAGGGAAAGAAGTCGCTAGAGACATTCCAATTGATGAGTCTAAATATACAAAAATATTACCTGAGTTTGAAAATACATATTTTAACGAAGTTTATAATACTTTAAAAAAAAAATTCAAACTAGGAAGAGTAAGACTGTTATTAAAAGAGCCGAGATCCACGTTGAGTTGGCACAAAGATCCTGAACCTAGATTACATATTCCGATTATAACAAATCTTGGATGTTCAATGGTAATAGAGAATATAGCAAAACATTTACCGGCAGATGGACATGTTACAATTACAAATAATACAAAATATCACAACTTTTTTAATGGCGGCGAACAATCAAGAATACATCTTGTGGCTTGCGTTTTAGATAATCCATTTAAATAAAATTGAAATCAATATTCAAAAAAATTTGTATCGCGTCTGATCACGCAGGTTATCACCTTAAAAATAAACTTTTAGATTTTTTAATAAAAAAAAATATTTCTATAATCGATCTTGGGCCAAACAACAATTCATCTGTCGACTATCCAGATTATGCGAAAAAAGTCTCAAATAGAGTTAAAAACAAAAAAAGCGATGTTGGAATTTTAGTATGTGGGTCAGGGATTGGTATGGCAATAAGTGCTAATAAAATTAAAGGTATTAGAGCAGCATTATGCTATAATTTAAAATCAACAAGATTGTCTAGAGAACATAATAATGCTAATATTATAGCAATTGGTTCAAGGTTGACTAAAAAAAAAGATGCTTTAAAACTAGTTAAAATTTTTTTAGAAACTAAGTTTGAAGGAGGAAGACACTTAAGGCGAGTAAAAAAAATATAAATAAAAAATATGTCTACAGCTATTAAAATTGATAATTTTCTTAATAAGTTCTTTAAGTATAGTCTTAAAGATATTGATCAGGAACTCTATGACTCTGTTAAAAAAGAATTTATAAGACAACAAAATCATGTAGAGCTTATAGCTTCAGAAAATATTGTTTCAAAAGCTGTTTTGGAAGCGCAAGGATCTGTATTAACTAATAAATATGCCGAAGGTTATCCTGGAAAAAGATACTATGGAGGTTGTGAACACGTTGATCTTTCTGAAACGTTAGCAATTGAAAGAGCAAAAAAATTATTTAATTGTAATTTTGCAAACGTGCAACCACATTCAGGAGCCCAAGCAAATGGAGCAGTATATTTAGCGTTGATTAAACCCGGTGACACTATATTAGGTATGAGCTTAAATTCAGGTGGTCACTTAACTCATGGAGCAAAACCAGCTCAGTCTGGTAAATGGTTTAACGCAATTCATTATGATGTAAACAAAGATACAGGTTTAATTGATTATGAAAGTGTAGAAAAGCTAGCTATTGAAAATAAACCTAAATTAATAATTGCGGGCGGAAGTGCTTACTCAAGAGTTATAGACTTTGAAAAATTTAGAAAAATTTGTGACAAAGTAAATGCTTATTTGCTTGTCGACATGGCTCACTTTTCAGGCCTTGTAGCCGGTGGTGTTTATCCTAATCCGACAAAATATGCAGATGTTGTAACTTCAACAACTCATAAAGTTCTGAGAGGTCCTAGAGGAGGAATAATACTTACCAACAACGAAGAACTTATTAAAAAATTTAACAGTGCAATTTTTCCAGGATTACAAGGAGGACCATTAATGCATGTTATCGCTGCAAAAGCAGTTTGTTTTAAAGAAGCATTATCAGAAGATTTTAAAGATTATTCAAAAAAAGTTATTGCAAATGCAAAAGTTTTATCTGAAAGATTGGTGGCTAATGGTTTTAAAATATTTTCAGGAGGAACCGATACTCACTTAATGCTTGTTGATTTAAGAAGCTTTAATGTAACTGGAAAAGATACTGAAACCTCATTAGTTCGTTCAAATATTACTTGCAACAAAAATGGAATTCCTTTTGATACTCAAAGTCCAATGATAACCTCTGGTATAAGACTTGGTACACCCGCATGTACTACAAGAGGATTTGGATCGAATGAATTTAAATTAATTGCAGATCTAATATCAAAAGTTGTTAAAGGATTGAGTACAAATCCCTCAAATAACTCAAAAATAGAAAAGGAAGTTCAAAAAGAGATCGTTGATCTTTGTTCATCTTTTCCTATATATAGTGATTAAAATTTTTTATAACAATGCTTTGTCCATTTTGTAGAGAAAAAGATACGTCAGTCGTAGACTCGAGACCTTGTGAAGAGGGTACAGCAGTTAGAAGGAGAAGAATGTGCACTTGTCATGGTGGTATGAGATTTACAACATTTGAAAGAATTCAGTTTCAAGAACTTACTGTAATTAAAAGTAATGGTAAAAGAGAGCCTTTTGATAGAGATAAAATTTCGAAATCAGTTAGAATTGCAACTCGAAAAAGACCTATTGACTCAGAAACTATTGAAAAATTTATTTCTAAAATAGTAATGAAAGTAGAAGGACTTGGTGAAAGTGAAGTTCCAACCCCGACTATTGGAAAATTTATTATGGAAGGATTATCTTATCTCGATAAAGTTGCCTATGTTCGATTTGCTTCAGTGTATAAAAATTTTAAAGAAGCGAAGGATTTTGAACAATTTATTGGCAATTTAGATGAAAACACATCAAAATAATTTTATAAGAATAGCCTACAACTTAGCAAAGATTAATCTTGGTAAAACTAAAGAAAATCCTTCGGTTGGATGTGTTGTCGTTAAGAACAACTCTATAATAAGTTCTGGTTTTACATCTATTAATGGCCGGCCTCATGCTGAGTTCAATGCTTTAACAAAAGTTAATAAACTAATTAATTGTGATTTATATGTAACAATGGAACCATGCACACATTTTGGAATTACTCCTCCTTGTACAAGTTTGATAACAAAAAAAAAGATCAAAAAAGTTTATTTTGCTAATTTTGACTTGGATAAAAGAACAATGAACAAAGCAAAATCTTTATTAGAAAGAAAAAACATCAAGGTACAAAAAATAATACACAATAAATTTAAAGATTTTTATCAGAGTTACTTTTTTTTTAAAAAAAAAGACGTGCCTTTACTAGATGCAAAACTTGCAATTTCAAAGGATTATTTAACAATCTATAAAAAAAAATGGATTACTAATCATCTATCAAGAAAGAGAGCACATTTTTTAAGATCAGAATACAATGCAATTATATCGACATCAAAGTCAATAAATAAAGATAATTCTATACTTAATTGTAGATTAAATGGATTTAATTCGAATAAACCCGATTTGATTATAATAGATTTGAAGATGAGTTTAAAAAAAAAATTAGATTTATTTAAAAATAACAAGAGAAAAATTATCATTATTACCACTGATAAAGAATATAATAATAAATTTTTTTTGAAAAAAAAAAATATAAAGATAATATATGTAGAGTCTTTAAACACCAAAGAAGACTTCCACATACTGCTTAAAAAATTGAAAAAGTTAGATTACCAAAGAATTCTAGTAGAAAGTGGTTTAACTTTTACAAATTCACTTCTCAAAAAAAAATTGATTTCAAATTTATACGTGTTTCAAGCGGCTATAAAACTGGGTAGTAAAGGAAAAAATAACGCGTCGATTAAAGTTCTAAAAAAGTTTAAATTAACCAATAAAATTAAAGTAAATTTAAATGGTGATAACCTTTATAAAATTAAGATTAAATAATGTTTAATGGAATAATATACAACCAAGGTAAGATAATTGATATTCGAAAGAATCCAAAATATGTTTCTGGAAGTCTTGTTATAGAAATCTCATCAAATATAAAATTCAATAAAAATGATATAGGGGAGTCAGTTTGTTGTGATGGTGTCTGTTTAACACTTATACGTATAAAAAAAGAATCTTTCTTGTTTTACTTATCTAAAGAAACAATTAAAAGATCAAATTTTAAAAATGTCAAAATCGGTAAACAAATTAATATTGAGAAATCTTTAGTGCATGGTCAAAAAATTTCAGGTCATTACGTTCAAGGTCATGTTGATACAACTGCTAAAGTCACAAAGATTTCCATCGTAGATAAAACTTGGATAATTAGATTTCTCATTAAGGATAAACAATTATTCAAACAACTTATTGAAAAAGCATCGATCTCAATTAATGGTGTTTCATTAACAATATCAAAAGTAAAAAATAGTTTTTTTGAAATAAATGTAATTCCTCATACTCTAAAATTAACAAACTTAAAATACATCAAAGTTAATGATATCGTAAATATTGAGCTAGATATTTTCAGTAAATATATTTTAAAAGTGTCTAAGTAAAATGAGCAAAAAAATATTTTCATCAATTAAAGAAATATTAAAAGACGCCAAAAAAGGTAAAATGTTTATTTTGGTAGATGACAAAGATAGAGAAAATGAGGGTGATTTAATAGTTCCTGGATCAAAATGTAATTCAAAAAGTATTAATTTTATGGCTAAACACGGTCGAGGTTTAATTTGTTTAGCTTTATGTAAAAATCAGATTGAAAAACTAAAGCTACCTTTAATGTCCAGAACTAATAAATCTAGAATGCAAACAGCATTTACAATTTCTATAGAAGCTAGAAAAGGTATTACAACAGGTATATCAGCTTATGATAGAGCAAAAACAATCAAGGCTGCTATAAATCTAAATGCAAAGAAAAACGATATTGTTTCACCGGGTCATGTGTTTCCACTTGTCGCAAGGTCAGGTGGTGTACTAGAGAGAGCTGGACACACAGAGGCATCTGTAGATATTTCAAGATTATCAAAAATTAATCCAAGCGCTGTTATTTGCGAGGTAATGAATGAAGATGGAAGGATGGCTAGACTTAGAGACTTACAAAAATTTTCCATAAAACATAAAATCAAAATAGCTTCGATAGAAGATCTTATAGCTTATAGACTTAGAAACGAAAAATTAATTTCAAAAATATCTATTAAAAATTTTAATTCAAATGATAATAAAAAATATGAGTATATATGTTACGAAAACAAACTTAATCATTCAAGAAATTTTGTTATTAAATGTGGTAAATTTAGTTCAAATAAGTCAATTCGCATAAGAGTTATTTCAACAAATATAAAGAATTTAAAGTCGATTTTAAAAAATTCGAAAATTAAAAAATCTTTAAAATATCTCGCAAATTTTGCTAATTTTGCATTAATAATAGTAAATAATGAAATTAAAGAAATAAATGAAAAAGATAACTTTATACTTAGATACTATGGTATAGGAGCTCAAATTATCAAAGACTTAAAAGTGAAAAATATGATACTTGTAACAAGAACGCGGAAAAAAATTATAGGTTTGGAGGGTTTTGGTTTGAAAATTAAGAAGCAAGAGATATTAAAATGAAAAAGATTTTAGTTGTTAGATCAAAATATAATAATACAGTCGATCTATTAAGATCTGCTGTTAAAGTACTTGAAGCTAAAAAAATAAAATATTCAATAATAGAGGTTAATGGTGCGTTTGAAATACCTGTAACAATAGCTAGAAACATAAAAAAATTTGATGGATTTATCGCGCTAGGTATAATTATAAAAGGTGAAACTCCTAATTTTGATTTTATTTCTCAAGCCATAACTAATGGGTTAATTAATTTATCTATCTTAAATAAAAAGCCAATCGGCAATGGATTAATAACATGCTTTAACAATAATCAGGCAATAGAACGCAAAGACAATGGTAAAGAGGCTGCTGAAGCTGTGCTTGATGTGTTAAAACTTAAGGGTTAAATGACTAATAAAGACACTAGCCCAAGAATAAGAATTATACAAAAAATATATGGTTCTTTGATGAATCCAGATGAGGAAATTATTTATCCCAAAAGCCAATTTAAGAAATATATAAAAGATGTTGTTGTAGGGACACTTGAGAGAAAAGAACTAATAGAAGAAACCATAAATATTAATTTAAATAATGATATTGACTTAAAAAAAACAGATAGGTTGTTGAAGATAATATTATTTTCTGCTGTTTTTGAACTTTTATTCAAGCATAATATCCCTAAAAACGTTGTTATAAGCGAATATGTTCGTGCTTCAGAATTTTTCTTAGAAAAGGCACAGATCAATTATCTCAATGCAATATTAGATAAGTTGTCAAAAATAATTAGAAAAGAGTAGTTAATTGTCAATATGTCGCTAAAAATCTTAAGTTTATCTTGCCTTTTTTAATTTTTTTTGGCAAATATCGCTTTTGAAATGATAAATTATTTAGAATTATTATATCTTATTACATTTACAGGTATTTTAGCTGTAGCTTATAGTTATTTACTATCAGGTCAAATATTGTCTGCAAGTCCTGGGAATTCTAAGATGCAAGAAATTGCTGAGGCAATTCAAATTGGTGCCAAAGCTTACCTAAATCGACAATATAAAACTATTGCTGTAGTAGGAGTTATAGTATTTGCAATTGTTACTTATTTTTTTAATTTTTTAGTTGGTTTTGGATACTTTATAGGCGCTTTTTTATCTGGTGTAGCTGGTTATGTTGGAATGTTAATTTCTGTAAAAGCAAATGTTAGAACAGCGGAAGCATCGAGAAGCAGTCTTCAAGCAGGATTAACTATAGCTTTCAAATCAGGTGCTATAACAGGATTATTGGTTGCGGGTTTGGCTTTATTATCAATAACTGTCTATTATATTATTCTAATAAATCTCAATGTTGATAATAGGGAAATTATCAACGCATTAGTTGCTCTAGGATTCGGAGCTTCTTTAATTTCAATTTTTGCAAGATTAGGTGGAGGTATTTTTACTAAAGGAGCAGATGTTGGAGCTGATTTAGTAGGAAAAGTTGAGGCTGGAATTCCAGAAGATGATCCTAGAAATCCAGCTGTAATAGCTGACAACGTTGGTGATAACGTAGGAGATTGTGCAGGAATGGCGGCTGATTTGTTTGAAACATATGCAGTAACAATAGTCGCAACAATGGTTTTAGCATCTATTTTTTCACCTCAAGATTACAATTTAATGGTTTATCCTTTAGCGATAGGTGGTGCTTGTATCATTACCTCAATTATTGGAACATGGTTCGTAAAGTTAGGAAAATCAAAAAATATTATGGGAGCTTTATACAAAGGTTTTATTGTTACCGCGATAACTTCATTATTGATAATGTATCCTGTAACAGATGCAATTGTTGGATTAAATAGTACTTATAAAAACAACGCAGGAGCAATTTTTACTGGCCTGGATTTGTATTCATGTGGAGTCGTAGGTTTTGTAATAACAGGATTGCTAATATGGATAACCGAATATTACACAGGAACGAATTATAGACCTGTTCGTACTGTAGCTAAATCATCAACAACTGGACATGGCACAAACGTAATTCAAGGTTTAGCAATATCTATGGAAGCAACTGCTATTCCTGCTTTAATTATTGTAGCTGGAATTTTATATACTAATAGTTTGGCTGGCTTATTTGGAATTGCGATTGCAGTCACATCAATGTTAGCGCTAACGGGAATGGTTGTTGCTTTAGATGCATATGGCCCAGTCACAGATAATGCTGGTGGTATTGCTGAAATGTC
>MDSV01100679.1_pt1 | contig 18480 bp, 18 predicted proteins | sample 810851 | NCBI WGS metagenome assembly MDSV01 (sample SAMN05326640, study PRJNA326480) | marine metagenome | isolation source: seawater | place: Atlantic Ocean: North East | collected 2012 | reverse complement strand
TGAAAAAAAATATAAGTCAGATGACTTAGAACGAAGATTGGATTTCTATAAAGATAAAAAAATAACTCCTTTGTCTTTGTCACCAAGTGCAAGTTTAACAATAGATAATTACATACTTGCGCAAGACGACGAGGCAACTAAACAGTTTGTTAAAGATTTAAAGGAAGACTTAATTCAATATGAGTTTTACAACGCAATTCAGAAATTTGAGCTTGAACTTAAAATGCTTAATGAAAGAAAAATTGAAGAAAACCCTGCAATTGTAACTTTAGCTATTTATAATGATAAGATCTCTAAAGAAAATATTTTTGATATTAAAGGAAAACACAAATTATATAATAAAAAACCATCTTTAAAATTCAGTATTTCAACATTTGGAATTTTTGGACTAGTTTTAAATTTTGTAATTATCTTTTTCTGGGTAAATAGAAAAATTTTAAAAAAATTAAAGTTAGAAAAGTTATTGACTTTACCAAATCTAAAATAAAAGAAAAAAAAGTTATAAAAATAAACCTATAAGGAAATAAATATTTCATCTTTATCTTTTTTTTAAAAGGTATAATTATTCCCCTAAAAATAGCATAAGATAAAAAAGAAACAGTTAAAAATATTTTTGTAATATGTGGTATATAAATGTCGCTCTTACCATTTACACATAGTGTGTTATTCAAACACAAAGATGAGTAATTCCAATTAAAAACAAATAAAAAAAATATAATAAAAATACATAAATAGTAAAAATTTTTTTGATTATTTAAATGAGGAAGTTCTGAGGAAAGGTAATAGTTTCTAAACCATTTTTTAACTATTGTTAAATAATCAGTATTATATAAGCCTTTATAAAACAAAGGATTATTCGACCTTTTAATTTTAAAATTTAAATTATTTAATCTTTTTATCCAATCTGTGTCCTCACCTGCTCTAGATGAGGAATTAAATTTTCCAACTTTCATTATTACTTGTTTAGTAAAAATAGATCCTGGTATTGTAGTGAGACCAGCTTTTCCATATGTAGATGCTCTAATAATTTTCTCAACAAAATTATTTGCTAGATAAATTGTCTTACCAGTAATTCCATCTAGTTTATTTTTTATCAAATAATCAAAATTAAGTTTCAGCCAATTTTTATTATAAGGCAAAGTATTCATGTCTAAAAATGCAATATAATCACATTTAGAATTTAAAATTCCAACGTTTCTGGCCGCACCTGGATAAAGATTTCTCTTATTTATAACTTTTAAAAAAATTTTTTTTTTTTTTTATTTTTTGAAGTAAAAAATTATTTAAATTATATTTTTTATTTGATGTATTTATTATTATTATTTCTTTTGGAAAAATAGACCATTGTAATATATTTTTTAAAAAATCGTCTACAAAAAAACTTGAAGAAAGTGCTGGTACAATTATTGAAATATTTTTATTCACTAAATTAATTTAACAATCTTATTTAATTAATGTTTTATATATACAAAGATGATTTGACACAACATCCTTAACATCAAAATTCTCAACTGCATGTTTTCTTGCTGCTTTTCCAATTTTAATCAATAGATTTCTATTTTGACTTAATTTTTTTATTGCTTTAGCTAATGACACATAATTCTTAACTGGTACTAAAAAACCTGTAATATTTTTTAAAACTGCATCTTTACATCCAGGAACATCTGAAGCTATTACAGGTCTACCACAGGCCGCGGCTTCCATTAAAATTTTTGGAAAACCCTCCCTATATGAAGGTAAAACTACAATAGTAGAGTCTTTTATATATTTTTTTATCTCTTGTTTATGTGTCAAATAAAAAATTAATTTATCTTTTTTCCATTCATTTATTTGATATTTACTAATTGCGCTTGGATTTGCGTTATCAATGTTGCCTATTAGTAAAAATTTACCTTTAAATTTTTCTTTTTTTAAATATTTAGCAGCACTTACATACTCCTTAACTCCCTTATCACCAATTATTCTAGATGCCATTAAAATTGTAGGTAATTTATTTTTAATTTTCGAGAACTTAAATTTTTTTAAATCTATTCCTGATCCTTTTATAATTTTGATTTTTTTTTTTTTAAATTTGAATTGTTAATTAAATATTTTTTATCATAATTATTTTGCAAGATAACTATGAGCTTTGGGTACATAAAAATTATCTTATATAAATTTATAAAAATATATTCTCTAAATTTATTTAAAATTCCTTTATGCAGAAACATGGAACCTAACCCTGTGATAGATATGACTAAGGAATTTATTGGAGAAATAAAAGAGATTATACCACCTAAAATAATTGGTTTAATTGATATGAGGTGAAAGATATTAGGTTTTATTTTTCTTAGCAGCAAAAAAATTTGAAATATAGAAATTATATTTTTAAAAAAATTTAAACTATTTCTGTAAAAATTGATTTCATGAGTCTTGAAACCTAATTTTTTTAATTGGTTTCTATATTTTGTAAATTCTGTAGCAATATGTACTTCAAAACCAGTCTTAAGTAATTGCTTAGCAATTGATAACCTATGACTAATAAAAAAAATATCTGTATTAACTAAAAATATTATTTTTTTCATTTTTTAATATTATTAAAATTATTATTTATTTCTTGCAGGAAAAAAAAGCATTAAAATTAATAATCCCATTGTAGGAACGTGATGCCTTGTCGCTGTACCCCAGTTAACTGTAGCTTGAGCATAAATCATTTCCATTAAAAAAAACATTAAAAATATTAACAAAAATAAATTTTTATTTTCAAAATTCTTAATTAACTTAAACATACAAATAAGAACAAATACTATACGAAAAATATTTTCATAAAATGCAATTAAATCTCCTGCATTTGTAACATTTATTACACTTGGTTGTATGAAATAATTATATATATTTTTTAATATGTGTGCAATGGATCCTAAAAAAGAATATTCTATTTTAGAATGTTCTTTATAATTATAATAATCAGCTCTAAAAGGATCAAAAGGATCAAAATGTCCTAACTGATATTCCCAAATAGTATGAAAAACTTTCTCAAAAATATTTAAATAAAAAAGAATAGATACAGTTCCTACTAAAAATATAAGAGTTGTAAAATTGAATAATTTAACTTTAAATTTTTTAAATAAATAAATACTAAGTAATATTGGTAATATAACTACGACTAATACAGCATTTGATCTATGAAAAAAAAATAAAATAACAGTTACAAAAATTAAGAATAAAATATTTAAAGCTTTAGATAATATTTTTTTCTCAGAATTAAATTTTATTAATAAAAGTACTATAGAATTAAACATTAGAAGTACATACACTTCTCTAAGCATAAAACTTGTATAAATAAGCGAAAGTGGAAATACAAAAGTATAAAATAAAAGTGCAAAAATTATTAAGTCTTTTTCGACTTTTAATCTAATTAAAATTGATCTAAAAATTATTGCAGAAAGTAACCAGGATAAACTTGATAAAACCGAACCTAATAAAATAGATTCAACAAAAAGATAATAAATTATCCCTAAAATATATGAATATATCCAGCCTAATTGATAGTCAAAAGAAGCTACACTACCAGAAAGATAATTTTTATAAAGAACAGCTTCATTGTGAAATTTACCAGGATCATATTCTCCTCCTGGTAAAGCAAAAAAATATAAATTAATAATAGTTAAAGATAGTCTTATAAAAAAACCTATTAAAATAATATTCATAAATAAAAAAATAAGTTATCCATTATAGCTAATTTAACTTTATGAGATTTTATTTAGTTCTCATTAAGTAACCTTAAAAATTGTTGGTTTTTAATCATTTTTTCATATTTACCAAATTCTTTAATTTTCCCCTGATCTAAAAGATAAATTATATCTGCTTCTTTACATAATTTTAGATTGTGAGTTACCATAATAATAGTTTTTGTTTCCGATAATTTTTTAAGTTGATCAATTATAAATTTTTCAGCTATACCATCTAAAGAGGCTGTAGCCTCATCAAATACAAGAAAACTTTTTTCTTGATAAAGTGCTCGTGCGATCGCAACTCTTTGCCTTTGTCCTCCTGAAAGCTTTAAACCTCTCTCTCCAACGAGAGTATTTATTCCATCAGATAAATCATTTAAAAAATTTTCAACGTATGATAATTTCATTGCTTTTTTTAATTTGTCTTCATCTATTTTATTATTTTCGTTTGAAAAAAGACAAATGTTGTTTTTTATTGTATCATCAAGAAGAAAAATGTTTTGGCCAACATATCCAATATTTTGGTGCCAAATATTTGAATTATTTTTATTTAAATTCTCGTTACCTATTTTAATTGAACCATCATTCGAAAAAATAAGTCCTAATAAAAGATCTAGTATTGTAGACTTTCCAGAACCAGAAGGTCCTACAATAAAATTTAATGAATTTTTCTTTATTTTAATATTTATTTTCTCTACTACATTTTTACCTTCATTTTCATAAGAAAAAGATAAGTTGTTAAAAATAATATGATCTTCATCTTTCAGCTCTATTTTTTTACTTTCTGTTTTTTTCTTTTCAATGTTGTATTTTTTACTTTCAAACAACTCTTGTTCAATTCTATCCCATGCAGGAATGTTATTTTTTATTTGAACTATTCCTAAATAAATTGCTTGAAAAATCGGCAATAATTTATATCCAGCAAAAATATAAATAGCCAATATTGGCAACGTTTCATTAAAATTTGTTTTACCAAAATAAACTAATGACAAAATAAAAACTAATATAATTGTAAAAGCTATAAATTCTAATGCATACTTTGGTGCATTTGCTAAAAACTGAACTCTACCTTGTACAATTCCATATCTATCACCTGTTTTAAAAAATTCCTCATGATATTTTTTTTGATTACCGTATATGATAGCCTCCTTAATTCCTACAAAACTTTCATTCATAACTCTATACATTTGTCTCATATACTTACCTTGATTAATTCCATATTCAGTGATTTTTGTTTTTACCAATTTAAATATTGTTCCATAAATTGTACCAAAAAGTAAAAAACATATTATTGAAACTAAAGGATTATAAATTGTTAAAGAAATAATAATTAATATTCCAGTCAATAGTTTTGAGTTTGTAACTAAAATCGGTAAAATAATATTGTTTGTAACTCTTGAGGCTTCATAAAAAGCCTTCTCAATATATTCTGATGAATTTGATCTAGAATGATACAACCAATTCTGTGATATATAAAACTTAAATAGGTCACTTCTTAAAATGTTACCCAAATATTGAGAAAATAAACTTAAAATATAGATGGTAAAAACTAATATTAAGGTAGATAAAAGCAAAAAGGAAAATATTGATAGAACTAAAAAAATTAGAAAAACCTCAAAAGATTCAAAATTAAAATAATTATATATTTTAGAAATAAGTTCATCTGAATCATTTATGATATCGGGATTATTTAAAATTTGAATTAATGGGCCTATAGCAAATATTGACAGAATCTCAAATAATGAAGAAATCAACATCAATAATTGAGTATATAACAATTTTAATTTTAATTTTTTATCAAAAAAATTGAAAAGATTTAAAATTTTCTTAAACATTTTATTTGGGTGTAAAGCAATCTTTTATTCTATTTAATCCATTCCCAAAAGATACATTTGGGTTATAGCCTAAGATTTTTTTTATAAAGCTTATACTTGAAAGTAAATGTTTAACGTATTTTTTTTTATTTATAATTTTTTTGTAAATACTTTTATTTTCAACAGGATTAATCATAATCTATAAATTTTTGGTGATTCTGGAAATATATATTTTAAATCATATATAAATCCAGATTTATTGCATAGCCTGAAAATTTTATTTTTTATTTTTATAAAACCTTTGTGTTTAACCGACACTATTATAGCGTCAAATTTTTTACCATTTAAACTATTTAAAATATTATATTTTTTTTTAAAATTAAAAGACCAATACTTTGAATAGGGATCAAAAGTTGAAATCTCGAATTTTTTATTTTTTCTAAAATGCTTAAACAATTCTAATACTTTTGAATTTCTGGTATCTGAACAATTTTCTTTAAATGTAAGTCCCATTATTAATATTTTTTTTTTTGATTTATTATTATTTTTTTTTTTTAAAATATTTTTTACATCTCTAAAAATATGAAAGGGCATATAATCATTTAAGTTTCTGCCTCCTAGAATAATTTTAGGATTATAACCTATTTTTTTAGATTTATAGGTCAAATAATATGGGTCAACACCTATACAATGACCACCAACAAGCCCCGGTCTAAAAGGAATAAAATTCCATTTTGTCTCTGCAGCTTTTAGTATTTTTTCAGTCGATAAATTTAATTTTTTAAAAATTAAAGATAATTCATTTATGAAGGCTATATTCAAATCTCTTTGAGTATTTTCAATTACTTTTGCTGCCTCAGCTATTTTTATACTGTCGGCTTTATGTACACCTGCTTTTATAATACTAGAATACAATTTAGAAACTTTTTCTTTTATATAATTATTTGAACCAGAAACAATTTTAATTACTTGTGATAATTTTCTATTTTTATCTCCTGGATTAATTCTCTCAGGAGAATATCCTAAAAATAAATCTTTATTAATCCGTAACCCTGAATTTTTTTCAAGTATTGGTCCGCATATTTCCTCAGTTACCCCAGGAAATACTGTTGACTCATAAATTACAAGATCATTTTTTTTCAGAACTTTTGAAACAGTCTTGGTTGCGGATAATAAAGAATTTAAATCAGGTCTTTTTTTTTTGTCTACTGGGGTTGGAACAGTAACTATATAAATATTGCATTTAATTAAATTATCAATGTTATTTGAAAATTTTATTTTTTTCGATATTAAGATTTCACTTTTAGAAACTTCACCAGTTTCATCAATACCTTTAATAAGATTTTTTATTCTATTTTTATTTATATCAAAACCAATTACAGAATTTTTTTTTGAAAAAGCAAGTGCTAAAGGTAAGCCGACATAACCTAAACCAATAACTGCTATTTTGTTTTCTTTTGAGGTCATTAAATTATTTTTAAATCTATTTAGAGGTTTTTATCTAGTTTGAACAAAAAATAAAGACTTACAAAACTTTAATTTTTTCTGTATTGGCACAAATACCTCTTAATTTGCCAATATAAAAAAAAAATTTTTTGTTAAAACTAATACTTGACCATAATATCCCTAAAATCGAACTACTTAAATAGCTGTAAAAAAAAACAAATTTTGACAGTCTATATTTATTTAACTCAATAAAAACTTTGTGCATTCTTGCATATTCATATCCTCTATAATAATATTCACCTACTGTATATTTCTCTTTGACTCTATTTATAACATAAGCTTTAATTCTACTAGAAATCACTAATCTAAATTTTTTTTGAAATTTGACATTAAAACTAAAAATTAAATCCTCAAGAACTGACCATTTATTTAAAGGAAATTTTCTATTAAATATAGTTGGAACATTTTTTAATCTCCAAGATGACAGGCCACCTTGTAACCAGTCAACATCTATTAATTTTTTTTTTGATACTGGTTGATTATTAAATCCACTAATTAAAACTTTTCCAGGTTCATTTGACCAAGTTAAAGTAAGAAATTTGAAAATATTAAAATTATTTTGACTATTAAGATCTATAAAATTTGATTTAATACCGATACCGGCTACATTTTTATCAACACTATTCCATTCATTAATCAAATTTTCGATTGCTTTCTTGTGAAGATAGAACTTATCATCTAGTTGCAATATTAACTTAATTTTTTTATCAATCATATTTAAACCATGATTTCTTTGCAAAACTTGATTAGACTTATTTGTATAAGAAAAAATAAAATTTTTCTTTTTTTTAAAATTTTGTTTTTTGTTGGAAATGATTATAGTTTGTCCAGGTTTTTTAGTTTGTCTATTAATTGAGTCTATACAAATTTTAATATTCTCAGGATTGACTGAAGGAATAATTATTGCAAGTTCAGCACTTCTATATTTCATGTCTAAAATATTTTATAAAATACTCCTTAAAATTTTAAGATTTAATGGTGTATAAAATTTGTTTGCAAAATTAATATAAGAATTAATTTTATATTTATTAGTAACATTGTTTTTTTTTAAAATTGACTTAAGTTCTTCTTGATTTTTCACAACAAATTTTGATTTTAATTGCCACAATGGATCGATTTGGATTCGGTTATTTTTATCGTAATAATAAATAGGAATTAATCCTTGTTGTATTGCCTCTACAACAGCAGTGCTTCCCCTGTACAAAACGAACTTGCATGATGAAATATCTTTCTCTAGTTTTATAGAATTCGAGATTTTTATATTTTTCAATAAATTTTTATATTTTTCTATAAAACTTTTTTTATTTATGTGTGGATTCAGTCTTAAAATAAAATCAATTTTATTATTTTCATTCTTTAAGTATTCGTAACTTAATTTTAATAAATCTAAAGTTTCACTTTCAAAACCAGCAGGTAAAATTAAACATTTTAATTTATCTTGTGAGTTAAATACAATTCTTTTTTTATATTTATTAGAACCCAATATAATTATTTTTCTTTTATTAATTTTTTTTTTTAAAAAATTGTAACTTACTTCGCCATTAGTTAGAATTTTTGTAGGTGATAAATATTTGGATATATCTAAGAACATTGAAAAATGTGAAGTTGTTACTAAGGCATGTTGGTATGCAAAAACGTTAATTTGATATTTTTTCTTCAATAAAAATACTAAAAACTCAAAAGGATGACCTTCTAGTGTAATAAATATTGATTTTATTTTATTTTTTAGAATAAGTTTTTCAAGATTATAAAACAGAATCATATTTTTTACTGTGGATAATGAAAGTGTATACTGAGAGCAATTAATATAAAATTTTTTATTAAAATTATCTTTAGTATTAAAAATTTTTTTAATTAAAAAATAAAATTCGCAAAATATTTGAAAAATAATTTTTTTATAAATTTTAAAATCTATTAAGTCGTCATTTAAAATAAAATTATAATTTGCACTGAATTTCTTACTTAGATCTAATGTTCTCAATTTATTATGATTTAAATAAAAAAAAATAGTTTTTTTCTTTGGAAATTTTTTTTCAATACCTCCAAATTGTGTATCAATATTTCTTTCAAAATTTTTTTTATTTATAGCATGGCTTATAATGATATAATTAAAATTTGATATTCCTTTAATATTATTTAGATCTTTTCTAAAAAAAGTTTTAAAAAAATAGAAAAATATTTGTGTTAAATTTAATAATATTTTTAAAAAATAATTAACATAAAATAAAAAATTAATTTTTTTTGAATTTATATTTTTATATCTTGATAAAAAAAAAGGATGACCACTTACAATAAATAAAAATGGATTACTCAAATTACTTAGTGTGTGTCTATTTTTTAATATAGAAATTGATAAGCTACATATTTTTCTAAATACTCTTTTTTTAATCATCTATTTAATGGTGAAAAAAAAAATCTGTATCTAGCCCTTTTGAACTATTAGCTAAATAAGGATTTTTTTTATTTAAAGCAGTAAATGATCCATATAAAAAAAATCTTTCTTCATTTCCAACCATCTCACTTACTGAGTGAAATGCGTCAGCTGAATTTAAGAAAAGCACAAGCCTTCCTGCCTTGGGATTTATTGATTGTATCAAGTTACAATCATTAGCGTTTGGCTGGGGAGGTATAAAATTTAAATTCTTATTTTTTATTTCATGCAAATTTAAACTACCTCCATCAATATTATTTTCAAAAGTATTCAGATAAAGTAAAAAAACTATGACCCTTGAGTCAGAATCTCTGTGTATTTCTCTCTTATACCCTTTTCTTGAAATTGAAAAATCATAGATTAACTCTAAATTAATTTTTCTTTTTAAGAAAAACTTTATTTTAAATAAAATTTGATTGTATATTCTAAATAATATTAACTTTATTAACGTTGCTGTTTTAATATATGAAAATTTTTTATTAATTAATTTTTTATATTTTTTTTCATTATCAGTAAATTTATTTTTAAAAAAAAAACTGGATAATTCAAATTCATTCTGTCCAATATTTAAATTTTTCAAACATTCTGTATAAAAATTATTTGAATATAATTTTTCATGAAGTTTTGACCAATTTTGAGAATTAGCTAGAAAGTTATTATAGGTAATGCTTGTCGAAGAAATTAATTGTCTATTGTTGCTTAAGACTTCATTTTCTGAATTTAAATTAAGAATTTTTTGGGCATCCTCAATTAATTTATTACAATCATCTTCATCAATGAAATTTTCTATAATTTTATAATTTATCATTTTTAAAATATATCTTAATTTTACATTTCTAGATAATTATTCAATATAAAAATTATATTTATTGAATTCTATTTTTCTCCAATAAAATTTTATTTCAAAGCAATTTTAAATATTTTTGGTTTTTGAAATCTATCATCAATATTATTTATGTTTTTAATTATTTAAAACAGCTATCTATTCAGATAATGTCAAAAGTATGTTAAAAATTGTTTTTTTTTATTTTAATGATAGAACTCAATAATTCCGTGTTGTTAATTTAAAAAAAAAAATTAATGTCAATTGTAATTTCAAAAAAAAATAAATTTATTTTTTTTCATTTACCAAAAAATGCTGGCTCTGCTGTGTCAAATCTATTGAATAAAAATGAAAAAAATAACACAGCAAAAATAATTTTTTCAAAAGTTTTAAAAAAATTTACAAAAAAAGATAATTTTTTTTTTGATAATTTACAAAATAGATTTCACTTTTATTCTAGCCATGTAAGAGTTTCTTATATCCAAAGTTTAATTTCACCTCAAATTTTTAACGAATATTTTAAGTTTGCGGTAGTAAGAAACCCATACGGCAGATTTGTTTCAAGATATAATTACACAAAATTAATAAGCAAAAATAAAAACCTAGAATTTGAAAAATTTTTAAAAGACCACATAAAACATAATCTAATTGCTGATCACCAATATAAATTTTTGTTAAAAAATGATGGGAATATAGGTGTAAATAAAATTTTAAAATTTGAAAATTTGGATAATGATTTAAAAGAAATTTCTAATGTGATTAATGTTAAAATAGATAATTTCAAACAAATAAATATTTCGACATTTGATGATTATAAGAATTACTACAATAGTGAAACAAAAATGATTGTAAAAAATTTTTGTAAAGACGATCTCGAATATTTTAATTATGATTTTTAAAAATATTTATTACTTTTTTTATTTCTTTAGTGTCTAAAAATTTATTATTATTTGAACTATATTGAAAATTTTTTGGAGTTTTTTTCATAGTACTAAGATTTAATTTTTTTTTATTCATCACAATTGAACTAGTGATAGTATAGTACCTTCCACAATCATAAGTATTATCTGACTCCTCTTTTGAAATTAAAACTTCATCTATTTTTTCTCCTGGTCTAATTCCAATTTCCTTAATTGGTTTATCATCAATGACTTTTGCTAAATCTAATATTTTTATTGAAGGGTTTTTTAAAACAAAAACTTCACCACCCTGCATTACTTTTATTCCTGTCCACACCATTTTTACAGCATCTTCAAGACTAGTAAAAAATCTAGTCATTTTTTTATCTGTAATTGTAATTTGTTTATTTTCTTTTTTTAACTGTAAAAAAAAAGGTATTACAGATCCTCTTGAGCCAATAACATTACCGTATCTTACTATTGAAAATTTTGTTGGTCCTTTTCCAACATAATTATTTCCTGCAATAAAAAGTTTGTCTGAAGCCAATTTAGTTGCACCATAAAAATTTATAGGGTCACATGCTTTGTCTGTTGAGAGAGAAATTATTTTTTTTATTTTTTTATCAATTGCTATATCAATTATATTCATTGCACCAATAATGTTAGTTTTAACAGATTCAAATGGGTTATACTCAGCCGTTGGAACAATTTTTAAAGCTGCTGCATGTATTATAAAATCTACACCATCAGCTGCTCTACTTAATCTATCTTTATCCCTTATATCTCCCAAAAAGAATCTTAATCTTTTATCATTAAATTTTTTTGACATATGCCATTGTTTCATCTCATCTCTAGAATAGATAATTATTTTTTTTGGATTAAATTTCTTTAATGTCATTTCAACAAATTTATTACCAAAAGAACCAGTACCTCCCGTCAGTAAAATTGAAGAATTATTCATCTTTAACCAATAATATATTTTAATTCTTTTATAACTCTTTCTTGTTCACTTTCTTTTAAAGTATAATAAAGAGGTATACTCAACGCTTCATCATAATAATCTTTAGTATTTTTAAATTTTTCCCCTTTATTTTTAAATTTTCTAAATAGTGGATGATTAAATATAGGAATATAGTGAACTTGGGTAATAATGCCTTTACTCTTAAGATAATTCATAACAAGACTTCTACTTTTTTTTATTTTATTATATTTAATTCTCACAACATATAGATGATTTGATGAATTTTTTCTCTCTAAATAATCAATTGCTGGAGATAAATTATAAAAACTCTTAAATGCATCATCATATCGTTTTACTATCTTTCTTCTTTTATTTAAAAACAAATCAATTTTATTTAATTGTGATATAGCTAAAGCACACTGAAAATCAGTAATTCTGTAGTGAAATCCTTGTTCTTGAACTTCATAATACCACATATTACTTTTATTTTTTTTAAATTTAAATTTTCTTATATTTTTTTGGACACCATTATTTGATAAGAGTTTTAACCTTTCATAATATTTTTTATTATTTGTAGTTATTATACCCCCTTCACCAGATGTAATTGTTTTTGCTGGATGTAACGAAAAAATTGAAATATCTGAAAATTTGCATGATCCCACCATATCTCCTGTTTTATATTTAGATCCAAGTGCATGTGCCGAGTCTTCAATTATTTTAATTTTAGGATTATTTTTTTTAAAGTGTTTTAATTCAACTGCAGCCCCCGAAAAATGAATAGGAATAATTGTATTAACTGCAAACTTCAATTTTTCAATTTTGCTTAAATCGATATTAATATTTTCTTTTTCAATATCTACGAATTTTAACTTCCCACCATTATGTAATATGCTACTTGCCGTAGATGCAAATGTTATCGGGCTTGTGACTACATTTTTATTCTCAATTCCTAAAACATTTGCAGCAATATGTAAACCAGCAGAGCAACTTGTAACGGCTACAGCATATTTACTATTCACATAATTTGAAATTTTTTTTTCAAGTTTTTGAACTACTTCACCTTGGGTAATACCTTTATTTTTAAGAATATTTACTACAGAATCAATATCTTCTTTGTCTATATAATGTTTACTATAAGGAATCATTCGTTCACAATCTAAAATCTTTTTTCATTACTTGTAATTGATATTTTATACTAGGAATATTTATATTTATATTTTTTTTAAGTTTACTATTATTCAATGCCATATTTAATGGTCTTCTTACAAGATCCTTTCTATTTTTCAAATTATTAACTTTAATATATTTTTTATTTAATTTAAATACATTACATATTTCTATTCCAAAATGGTATTTAGTAATTTTTTCATTACTAGAAATATTATAAATACCATTTTTATTTTTCTCTAAAAGTTTAAATATATATTTTAACAAATACTTTCCATAAATTGGTGTATAAAAAACATCATTAAATAATCCAATTTCTTTTTTTAAATTAATTGAATTAAAAATTGTATCAAAAAAAGAACTTCTTTTACTGTCTCCAACACAATAAAAATTAGTTCTAATAATTAATGATTTTGGATAATTTTTTAAAATACCATTCTCAGCTTTTTTTTTATGTCGACTATAATTATTCAAAGAAAGCATTTTAGAATTCTCATTTAATTTATTTGATCTGAATTTAAAATTATCGGTAGATATAAATACATAATTTAATTTATGTCTTTTTGATAATTCAGCCAAATGTATTGGTAATTTATAATTTGATTTTTCTGATAACTTAATGTTTTTTTGACATAACTCTATATTAGTAAGTCCTGCAAAATTTATAATTGTATCTATATTATTTTTATTAATAAACCTTTCTAATAGTTTAGAGTTTTTTGAATTTACGAATTTTATATTTTTATTATTAATCTTTGTCTTATTAACTGCTGCGTGTATTTTGAATTTCTTTTTATTCTGAAAATAATCTATTAAACATTTTCCCAATAAACCAGTGCATCCAAATACAAGTAAATTTTTTAATTTATTTCTCAATTTTTAGTCTTTTTTAAATTAGAAATAATCTTTAATAATACTCATGTCTACAACTAACTCATATAAATATAATTTAAGTATAACCAAAAATAAAAACATACTTTCTTAGTAGCGGATTTGCAATATTTCTAGTAATGAAAAAATTACTAAATACCATTTTGGAATATAAATATGCAATGTATTTAAATCAAAAAAAAGTTTTTAAATAATAGTCTTTGCTAATTATTTAGATTTCATTTTAGGAATCGTACCAATTTTGTAATTCATCTAAATTTCTGATTATTTTTATTTCCTTGTGATAATCATCAAAATCTTTGTGTATTTGGCAAACATCAAAAAAACATACATTTTTATTCAATTTCTTAGCAATAAATGCAGTTGAGGAAAAAGGATGACATATAACTTTATCAAATTTTGATATTACTTCCTCTGGATCAAATTCGGAATCTAATTTTTGATATCTACTATTATTAAGAAAATAATTATATTTTTTTGAAAATCTTTTATCAATTTTTTTTTTTAATTTTATGTAAAAATTTTTATTATTTTTAAGTTTTAAAATTTCATCGTGAAACTTAATTATATTATTCTCATCGTAGGTTTTAACAGAAAAATTTCTAAATGATAATATAGATTTTCTATATGGCACAGAATCAAAGACAATTAAAGAATTCTTACTATCAATATTTAATTCAAAATTTTTTGATGGACCAAACGAAATATGATCACACAGTAAATATTCTGCATTAATTATTTGGTTTTTTTGAAAAAATTTTTTGTGATGTTCGTTCCATAAAATATATTTATTCCAGGTTAAGTTTTTTAAATTAAATTGATCATAGATAGGATTATTATGATAATATATTGCCCTATTATTTGTTGAATACTCAAAATAATAAACATTTGACCCTAGGCTATAAGTATACAATGGTCTGAAAAAAGCATTTGTATTAAATAAAAAATACGATTTACTTAATATTTTTTTATTCTTAGACAGTGAACATGAAAATTTTATCAACTCAGAGTATATTAAAAATTGTGAAAATCTTAAAAAAAAAACATCTAAAAAAAGATAAAAATTAAATTTAAGAAATAAACAAATAAATATTAATAATTCTTTAAAAGAATTTAATTCTGGTATAAAGAATTTGTTATAAATATAATTTTTTTTACAACTGCTATTATTGTGAATTAATTTATAATCAGTTAATTTCAAAAAATTTGTAACCCAATCAAAAAAGTTTTTTTTTGTTTTGACCATCGATAAAATCTGTAATTTACTTAAATTTTTAACATAAATATATTTTTCATTAAATTTTTTTTGAAAGATTATATTTAATATGGTTTGATAGATTATAATTAGAAAAACAAATAAACCTTTTACAAATTCAAAAAGACCATTTGATATTAATAAAATTTTAGAAAAAAATTTATTAACTTTTAAATTATTTTTTTCTAGAACCTTAATTTGTTCAAATGTTAAAGGGTAAGATATTTTTCTATTCTGCAGAAGATTAAAATTAAAGTTTTCAGAGTGAATATTTCGAAATAAATTATATTGATTAAAAAAAATTTCAAAACTAATTGGCAAATTTTTAAATAGATATTGTGTAAAATATTTATTAAAATTATATTTTATATCTGCTATTTCTGATTTAACGTAATCTATTTTATTTACAAACTTTTTTTTATTACGCATACAACTTAAATAATTTCTTAAAGAAAATCTGTATTTTAAAATATAATTATATTTTGCGATTAATTTCACATTTTTTTCCAAATTTTTTTTTTTGGTTCATTCCTCATCCATACATATAAATCTCTTTTCATAAGATTTATTGTTGATTCATGAAACTTTTTCATAGATCTATTTTTTATTAAGCTATTGATATAGATAATTCAACACTAAAACCACAGATAGTAATTTTATTTTTATTATTAAATTTTTTTTTTCCATGAGAATAGGTAAAGATAAAGAAACGGTATTTCTAATGTTTTTGACTGGATTTATTTTTTGTTTATTTTCTATTATTTATTATCTTAAAAATAAAAAAATGTGATAAAATTTAAAATTATTTAGAATTAAATGCTGAGCAATAAAAAATTAAAAAAATGGGCTAAAGAATTATTTCCTTTAAACAGAAGTTTAGCAGGAAAATATAATCGCCTAACGCTAAATTATATTAAAAATAAGATAAATAAAAATTTTCAAATTAAGAGTGTTAAATCAGGTACAAAAGTTTTTGATTGGACAATTCCGAAAGAATATTCTGTTACTGAAGCAAAATTAAAAGATGATGAAAATAAAATAATTTGTGACATTAAAAATAATAATCTTCATGTAGTTGTAAATTCAATGTCAGTAAATAAATGGTTAAATTTCAAACAAATTAAAAAAAAAATATTTTATTCAAATAAGATGCCTAATTCTATACCCTATGTAACTTCCTATTATAAAAAAGACTGGGGTTTCTGCATTTCTAAAAATGACTTTTTAAAATTAAATAAAAAAAAAAAATATAATGCTCAAATAAAGTCAAAATTTATTTCTGGTAAAATGAATTATGCAGAATTACTTATTAAAGGAAAAAGTAAAAAAGAAATTTTAATATGTAGCTATATTTGTCATCCTTCATTAGCAAATAACGAACTTTCTGGAATCTTATCAATTGCAATGCTATCTAAAATTCTAAAAAAAAGTAAATATTCAATAAGGTTGTTATTAATTCCAGAGACAATAGGTGCAATTTCTTACATTAATAAAAGAATAAAATTTCTTAAAGAAAATCTTATTGCAGGATTTAATATTACTTGTGTAGGTATAAATGGCCCATATACATTAATCGCCTCAATAAAAGAAAATACTTACGCAGATAAAATTGTAATGAGAGTTGGTTCAAAATACAAAAACTTTAGAAAATTAAGTTTTATTAATCGTGGAAGTAATGAAAGACAATTTGGTTGTCAAAACCTAAATTTACCTTTTGTAACAATTTGTAGAAAAAGATTTGGTGACTATAAAGAATATCATACTTCAGCAGATAATTTGGAAATTTTAAATTATAAAACAATTAATGAAACAGTAAATTTTATAAAAAAAATTGTTTTAGAAATTAATAATAATGAAATTTATAAAAAAAATAACTTTTGTGAACCTTTTTTATCTAAAGCAAATCTTATTAATAATTTTGGTACATTAGAAAATATCAAAAAAAACAACAGGAAATCTATCTCTGATTTTTTAGCTTATGTTGACAAATCTCATGATCTGACATCCCTTAAAAAAAAGATTAAAGTAAAAAATATCAAAAAATTAGCAAAAGTTTTAGAGAAAAATAAGTTCATATCAAAAGAACTTTAGAATTAATTATATGGTAATTTTAAAGAAATTTTATTCATCAAATATATCAAAAAAATATATCGAGTGGTTAAAAGATGAAGAAACAATAAAATATACATCTATTAATCCTAATTTATCAAAAAATGAAATTGTGAAATATATCAAACAACATCAGAATAATAAGTTTCAAAAAATTTTTAGAATATTTTATTTAAAAAAACATATCGGAAATATAAGAATAAATTTTTTGGATAATGATGAAGTAACTGTAGGTATTATTATTGGTGAAAAAAATTTTTATAATCTAGGCATAGGAACTAAAGCCCTAAAAAAACTAGCAGAGTATTTAAAAATAGAAAAAGTCAAATCAATTATTGCTTACGTAAGTAAAAAAAATTTAAAAAGTATTTTTTTTTTTAAAAAAAATGGTTTTTATTTAGTTAATAAAAAAAAGTATTTTTTAAAAATTAAAAGAAACACTTATTTTATATTTAAACTAGATATTTAATTTATTCTTTTTAAAGGTTTAAATGAAACTTTAGATGTTATTTTTTTTTTAATATTCTTTTTTGAGATATCATTAAATATTTTATCTAAAACTTTTGCATATTGAATTGTATTTTTTTGGTCATGAAAAATATTAATATAAACTAAATTCGTTGCTAAGATTTTATTTTTTAACATCTCTTGAGTTAAATAAGTTTTATTCAATAAATGATTATTTACAAATTCAAATGAAGGTATTGCATCACTACCCATAATTTTTAATGGTATTTTGTATTTTTTTGACAAGTTTAACCAAATTTTTTTTACATTCTTTCCATTTTTCTTAATTTTCTTAAAAACTTTTAACCTTTCAAATTCACTTATTGAAGCAAGTGCAGCTGTATAACCAATTCTTTCTCCCCAAAATGTACTACTTATAAAAGTATTTTCAGATTTTTTCATTA
>MDSV01244794.1_pt1 | contig 18482 bp, 18 predicted proteins | sample 810851 | NCBI WGS metagenome assembly MDSV01 (sample SAMN05326640, study PRJNA326480) | marine metagenome | isolation source: seawater | place: Atlantic Ocean: North East | collected 2012 | reverse complement strand
ATTCCTAAGATTAGCATCACTCAACAAATCTATCACCTTATCTGACAATTCTTTTTCATTTTGAGCTATCAATAATGCGCCCTTTTGTAATAAAAGCTCACTAATTTCACTAAAATTATGTGTATTTGGCCCTGTTATTACAGGTAAATTTAAGCTGGCAGGCTCCAGCATATTTTGTCCTCCATTTCTTACAAGACTTCCGCCAACAAAAGCTACTTGTGAAGCTGCATAAAATAAATTTAGTTCTCCCAATGTATCTAATAAAAAAATATTATTTTCATCAGTAAATGGTTTTTCTTCTGTGCGCTTTATATACTTAAAATTTGCTTTTTTGCAGAGCGGTATTATTCTGGCTACTCTTTCGGGGTGCCTAGGAGCTAATATTAGAATTGCATTAGGGTGTTTATTGAGAATTTTTCTGTGTGCTTCTAAAATAATCTTCTCTTCACCTTCGTGTGTACTAGCCGCAATCCAAATAGAGCGATTAATAGAAAAGTAATGCCTCAAAGGCTCGGCTTTTTCCATAATGCTCTGCGGTACCTGTATATCAAATTTCAAATTACCAGTGATTGAAATATTTTTTTCATTAGCCCCAAGAGTAATAAAACGTTCCGCATCAGCTCTAGTCTGCGCCGCGATAGCCCCAACTAATTGAAGAGTAGTAGCGGTAAGTTTTGATGCTAGCTTATATCTTCTAGTTGATTTTTGGCTCAATCTTCCATTAACAATGAGTATTGGGATATTAGCTTTATTACATAAGTGATAAAGATTTGGCCAAATTTCTGTTTCCATAGTTATTAAAATTGACGGTTTAACAGATTGTAAAAATTTATCAATGCAGAATGGAATATCATAAGGTAAGTACAAATTTAAAATATTTTCCTTATAAGCTTCTTTAACAGTTATAGAGCCTGTTGGGGTAACTGTTGTTAGTAGTATTTTGTGATTATTATATTTCTTTAAGAATTGATTAATAATAGGTTTGGAAGCATTCACTTCACCAACTGAAACAGCATGAATCCAAATCAAAGGTTTAGTATTTTTCCAATTTATAATACCAAGCCTTTCAAGCCATCTTTTTCTATAGACTGGATATTTGTAACTGACTAATAGTAATCGTATTAGAACAAAAGGTATTAAAAGTTGGATGACTACTGTGTAAAGATAACGCAATTTATTAAGCTATATTTTTATTATTAGATTAGTTGAGAAGCCGATCTAGATACAAATTAATCCCTTTATTAACTGACATAAACTCATTTGTATACCCTGTTGATCGTAGTTTTTTAAGATCTGCCTGAGTAAAACTCTGATAATTTTTCTCCAGCTCCTTCGGAAATGGTATATATTTTATTTTTCCTTTTTCACGTCGCTTAATAATTGTATTTGCAATATCATTAAAACTAAATGATTCCCCAGTACCAACGTTATAAATTCCAGAAATATTCTTGTTATCCATCATCCATATATTAACTTTTATGACATCATCAACATAAACAAAATCTCTTCTTTGCTCTCCATCGCCATACCCACCGCTTCCTGAAAATAACTTTAACTCATCACACTCATCGATTTGTTTATTAAAATGAAATATTACACTCGACATTATTTTTTTATGTGTTTCATGTGGTCCAAATACATTAAAATATCTGAGCCCCACTACTTGTGAATTAAGTTTATTTCTTATTTCTAAATCACGAACATACTGGTCAAACATCCATTTTGATTGGCCGTAAATATTTATTGGTTCTTCATTTTCTTCTTCCTCGAAAAACTTTGTATTAAGCCCATAAATTGCTGCACTTGATGCATAAATAAACGGAATTGTACGTTCTATACAAAAATCTAAAAGAGTTTTTGAATAAACATAGTTATTATTCATCATATACTCCGTATTTTGCTCAGTTGTAACAGTGCAAGCCCCTTGATGAAATACAAACTCAATATCCTCACAAATTTTATCACGCATCTCAATTGCCCTAATAAAATCATTTTTATCTATGTATCCAGCAATCTTATCTTGTATTAAATCGCTATTTTTTTGACTATTTTTCAGATTATCAACGACAATAATATCTTTTTTTCCCATCATATTGAGCTTTAAAACTAAATGACTTCCAATAAAACCTGCTCCACCAGTAACAACAATCATAAAGTCTCTACTCTTTATTATTTATTTTTTTCAAAATATTAGTTGTTGAATTTCCTTTTTCAAAAGGAAGTACAACAACATTTCCACCCGATCTTTTTACAAAATCAGCTCCTATAATTTCTTCCTCCTTATAGTCACCGCCTTTTACAAGAGTATCTGGTTTTAAAAATTCAATAAGCTTTTCTGGAGTGTCTTCATTAAAAGTCACAACTAAATCAACGCTTGATAATCCATTTAAAACAACAGCTCTATTTTCAAGATTATTAATTGGACGACTATTCCCTTTCAATCGTTTAACAGAATCATCATTATTAATTGCAACCAAAAGAAAATCGCCGATGGATCTTGCTTTATTCAAGTATCGAACATGCCCTGTATGAATTATATCGAAGCAACCATTTGTCATAATTATTGTTTTTCCTCGATCTCTGATATCTTGAATAATTTTTAATGCATTATTACGATCAACTATAGTTGATAGCTTCTTATTATCATTTAAATTTTTATTTATCTCATCAACTGTTACAGAAGCAGTTCCGAATTTCTCAACAACGAGTCCAGCTGCAGTATTGGCAAAAGACGTTGCTATCTCTAAAGAAAAATTACTAGCAATAGAAACAGCTAAGACGGCTATTACAGTATCTCCAGCTCCTGTTACATCAAAAACTTCGTGTGTAACGGCATGATGATATATTGGCGGTTTTTCATCTCTTATTAAGGTCATTCCTTTATTGCCTCTGGTAACAAGTAAGGCAGATAATTTAAGTTCTTTGCAAAGTAACTTACCTTTTTTTATTAACTCGTCTTCTGTATTATATTTTCCAACAATTACTTCAAATTCTTTTTCATTTGGAGTTAAGATAGTTGTGTTTTTATATGGTGTAAAATCATCTGATTTTGGATCAACCAGTACTGGTATATTTTTTTTATTTGCGTATTTAATAAAACTATCAACGCCAAGAAGACTGCCTTTTGCGTAGTCTGACAAAATGACTATATCCACTTTCTCAATAAGCTCTATATATTTATCTAAAAGACTGCTTGTCTTAGTGGTTTTTTTATTTTCATAATCTAGTCTTATTAATTGTTGATGCTGGCTGACAATTCGCCTCTTAGTTGTTGTAGGTAAACTCTCATCCTTTATAAAATGGCATGTTACATTTTGTTTAGTTAGAATTTTCTTTAATCGATCGGAAGACTCATCCTTTCCTGTTATTCCTAATAAATCAACGGATAGCCCTAATGACGATACATTAAGAGCAACATTTGCTGCTCCGCCTGCTCTTTCCTCGGTATTGTCTACTCTAACAATGGGAACGGGCGCTTCTGGTGAAATTCGACTAGTTTCACCATATATATATTCATCAAGTATGATATCCCCAACCACCAATACTTTGGCTGAATTTTGAGGTTTAAAAATTATGTCTTGCATTGAAAAAATTGTTTAGATTATGTTGTATATGTATTAGATTCTAACATACGACAATTATCATAGTATTCAATATGTTGGTTAAAAAGTGTCTATTTCTTCTGTGCTTGCTTATTTACGCGAATATTTCACTCGCTGAGGATGAAATACTACCCTTTTTTGAGGTAGTTTATAAATTATATAGTGATAATACTAAAATTGGACTCATGGAAAGACGCTTCTATAAGGAGTCAAATAATAATTATATTTTTCATTCTCAAAGTAAAACTACTGGGTTAATTTCATTATTTAGGAAAGATCACATAATTGAAGTCAGTAACTGGATGCTTTTGAATTCAAATTTCATTCCTTTAGTTTATAAATATCAGCATACCGGCGGTAAAAAGGATAGAGATGTTGAAATAACTTTTAAATGGGATCAGAAAAAAATAATTAATCGTGTTAATGACTCAACATGGCATATGAAAACTCAAGCTGGAATATTAGATAAATTATTATATCAACTAGTAATTATGAAGGATTTAAAATCTGGGAATATTCCTGAGAAATATATCATTGCTGATGGAGGTAAGATAAAAGAATACGGCTTTAAGAAAATAAAAGAAGAAACTTTAGAAACACCGATTGGTACTTTTAATACCATTAAGCTCGCCAGATATAAAAAAAATAAACAAGAAACATACCTCTGGTGTGCATATGACCTAAACTTTTTACCTGTAAAAGTAATTACGACAGAAAAAGATGGTCGTATATCAAAAGCAATAATTAAATCTTTGGATGGTATTAATTATTAATTTGCTTAATTAATTCATCTGGAGGAATATATCCTGGTAGTTTTCTTCCATTCTCTAAGAATATAGCAGGAGTACCTGAAACACCAAGCTTTTTACCTAGCGCATACTGACGTGCAATTGGAGCCTCGCACATTTTAGAATTGACTCTTTCTCGATTTTTAGCTGCCGTCAAAGCTGACTGCCTATCATTCGCACACCAAACATTTCGCATCTCTTCACCGATTGCTGAATCAACACCTGCACGAGGATATGCTAAATAACGAACGGCAACACCCATCGAATTTAATTCAGGCACATCTTGATGAAGCTTTCTACAATATCCGCAATCAACATCAGTAAAGACATAGATGTAACTTTTAGTGCTACTTGTAGCAAACTCAATATATTCATCACTTGTGATAGAGCTCAATAAACTAACTCTATTTTCAGCACGAACATCTTCGGTAAGATTTCTACGTTTTCCTATGTCTAGTATCTCTCCTTTAAGCACATAATTCCCATCACGAGTCATATAAATTATATCTGGGCCGATTAATACTTGATATATTCCGTCAATAGGTGTTTCTTTAACATCTGTTATAACAAAATCAGACGATAGTCTTGATAATGACTTATCGAATTCTTTTATCAATTCATCATTTGCTGAAATATTAACCGATATGAAGATGCACAATAAAAAATATAATTTTGATTTAGACAATTACGTTACCTCATTTTTTTATACACATATTTTACTGTAGCTAACTATTATATAATATAATCTTTTTTACAGTAAATATTACTAAATTAGTTTTCCTCAACCACGAGGATGATGTTTTGAATGCAAATCCTTTAAACGCTCTCTTGCTACATGCGTATAAATTTGGGTAGTTGATATATCGCTATGACCCAGAAGCATTTGGACAACTCTTAGATCAGCCCCATGATTTATTAAGTGTGTAGCAAATGCATGCCTAAGAATATGCGGTGAAATACTCTTTTCAATACCCGCAATAATTGCATAGCGTTTAACCATATACCAGAAAGTTTGACGGGTCATTATTTTTCCTCTTCGACTTGGAAACAACGCATCTATTGCAGGCTTTCCATCTAAAATTTCGTTACGACTATGCTTTAAATATTTATTTAGCCACTCAGATGATATTTCACCAAGAGGTACTAAACGTTCTTTATTACCCTTTCCTAGCACTCTAACCACGCCTTGACGTAAATTTACTTGATGCAATGTTAATCCGATGAGCTCGGAAACACGTAGTCCCGTTGCGTACAATATTTCTAGCATTGCTTTATCTCTAATGCCTAGCGAATGATTAACATCTGGAGCTTCAAGAAGTGACTCTACTTCGGTTTCTGTTAATGATTTAGGTAAACTTCTACCTAATCTAGGTGCTTCAACATTCTCAATAGGATTATATTTTATCTTTTCTTCTCTTAATAGATATTCGTATAAACGTCTTAAGCTTGATAAGTTTCTTGCAAGTGTCCGAGATGATTTTCTTTCAGCAGATCCTAAATAAGCTAATATATTATGAGATTTTGCTTCGGTAATTTCTAGGTTAGAATCTTTTAGCCATTTTGCAAATTTAGATATATCGCTACGATACGCATGCAATGTATTTTTGCTTAATCCTCTCTCCATCCAAAGAGAATCTAAAAATAAATCAATTATTTCTTTTGACTCATTAGCTAGATCTTCCATATTTTTTAATATCATGCATTAACAATTATTGATTACATTATATTTTTCGATGCGACATAAGTCGTTAGCACATTAATTTAAATTATATATTGGTTTTGATCTTTTCTTTAATACGCGCTGCTTTACCTCGAAGTTCTCTCATGTAATACAATTTAGCGCGGCGAACATTCCCATGACGCTTAACTTGGATTTCTGCCACACTCGGGCTGAATGTTTGAAATACTCTTTCGACACCTTCTCCATACGATATTTTGCGTACAGTAAATGATGAGTTAATTCCTCTGTTCTTCACAGCTATCACAATACCTTCAAAAGCCTGTAAACGCTCTCTTTGCCCTTCCTTAACTTTAACCTGCACGATTACTGTATCACCAGGTGCAAATTTAGGAATTTTTCTTATCATTTGCTCAGCTTCAAGCTGCTCTATTATATTCGCCATTTTCTTAAACTCCGATTACTTTTCTAAAATTTCTAGTATTAATTCTGTTCTATTTCACTTATATATTCCTGTAATAATATGGTCTGTTCTTCATTAAGTTCTATCGATTTAATTAGGTCTGGTCTTATTCTCCAGGTTTTACCAAGTGCCTGCTTCAGTCGCCAGCGTCTTATTTCATCATGATTTCCGCTTTGCAAAATATCCGGCACTTGCAGGCCATTAATATCCTCAGGACGCGTATAATGCGGATAGTCGAGCAAACCGTCAACAAATGAATCCTGATTCGCTGAATTTTCCCCTCCTAAGACTCCAGGCAAAAGTCTACAAACGGCATCAATTAAGACTAGGGCAGCAAATTCACCCCCAGTAAGAACATAATCTCCAATAGACCACTCTTCATCAACCTCCGACTCAATAATACGCTCATCAATTCCCTCGTATCTTCCGCAAATAATTATCATTCCCTCACGTTTTGATAATTCAAGCGCACCTTCTTGTTTCAACTGCTTTCCCTGTGGAGTTAGGTAGATAACTTTTGTTTTTGGTTGCTTCTTCCTTGCTTTCTGAATGGCTGCGCATAATGGTTGATGCATTAAAACCATTCCCGGCCCCCCGCCGTATGGTCGGTCGTCAACAGATTTATGTTTATTTTGAGTAAAGTCTCGGGGATTCCAGTTTCTTAACTCTACTAGCCCATTTTTCATGGCTTTGCTGATAACACCGTTAGCAAATCCTGATGAGACAATCTCTGGAAAAAGCGTAATTACGTCGAGCTGGTACATTATTTTTCAACAACCCAATCAACATGAATAATTTGATTGCTCAAATCAATATTATTGACATATAAATTCATAATAAACGGAATTAAGACTCTACTTTTACCATCAATACCGCCTGTAACCACAAATACATCGTTTGCGCCTGTTTCAATTATTTCACTAACAACGCCCAATAAAATATTTTCTCGATTAAATACATCCAATCCAATTAAGTCGCGCCAATAGTATTGATCTTGATTTAATTTAGGTAATTGCTCAGGTTTTATAGCTACCTCACAATTTACATATTCAGCAGCGACTTCGGGGTTGTCTACACCCAAAATCTTAACTAAAAGTTTTTGTGTGTGTACTTGCGACTCTTCAATATTTATTTCTTGCCAGATATTGTTTTTAGCTAACAACCATGGCTTATAGGTTAATATATTTTCACTTGGTCTCGTATATGAGTTAATTTTCAGCCAGCCTTTAATGCCATGCACTCCACCAACGCGACCTACGACTAATGGGGAGTCAACTTGCTGATTTAAACCTGACATGAATGATTTGCGGGGCTATATAAAACAAAATTTACACCAAAGATTTTGAAAATTCATAAGAACTAAGCAGTTTCCGGCCTATTATCTTTTAATAATTTAGCAACTTTTTCAGATGTTTGTGCGCCTTTAGAAATCCAATAATTTATACGATCTAAATCAAATTTTATCGGCACATCCTGACCTGTTGCAAGAGGATTATAAAAACCGAGACGCTCAATGAGCCGTCCGTCACGTTTATTTCGGCTATCAGTAACCACTATGTGATAAAATGGCTTCTTTTTGGCGCCTGTTCTTGACAATCTTATTGTTACCATCGTTATGGTGACCTCATAATTTCATATTATGCTAGTAGAATATACTAGGCTAAAAAAAGGCGCTATTGTACGTAAAAAACGTAAAAAAGAAAGTAAACTACTGATCTCATCATCAGCATAATGTTAATTTAATGCTTTCTTGTATAAAACTAATTAAGCCCTCATCTAATATTTTTCTTAGATAAGTGATTTATAATGTTGATTAATATAGGTTTTTTTCAATGAAGCCAGATAATAAAAAAGAATTACTTCGAAAAGAAATGAAAAAGAAAAGAAGTAGCCTTGATAATGCTGCTAGAAATGAAAAAAGCAGGAAAATCATTGAAACTCTTTGTCGTACAAAAGAATTTGAACAATCAAACACTGTATTCTGCTATGTATCATATATGGATGAAGTTGAAACTAACTTAGTAATAAATCATATTCTTAGAAATAATCTTAAACTATATGTTCCAAAAATCATAAATAATGAGGAGATGATTGCTATTCGATTGGGTAATCTGTCGGATTTAGAGCCAGATAAAATTGGAATCCTAACACCTAAAACAGGTGAAATTTTATTAGAGCCAATTGATGTGGTTATTACACCAGGACTTGGATTTACTAGAAAATGCGAGAGACTTGGCTATGGTCGTGGATACTATGATCGCTGGTTTTCCAAAAACAGTGTAAAAACAAAAATTGGAGTAGCATTTGAAATACAAATAACCGACAACCTGCCCGTAGAAAAAACTGATGTGCCGATGGATATGCTAATAACAGAAAAAAATACAATCAATATGCAGTAGCATATTTTTAAACTACTTTGAATCAAATCTTGTCAGCTCAATAGATAACGTTCCTTTATCTAATGCATCGCTTTTTGTTTTCTCAATTCTCTCCGTCTTTATGAGCCCAATTCCCGGGGCATACCAATTAGTTTGTTCTACACTTACTAAGGTTAACCCCACATAATTTCCTGCATCTTTATATGATGAGCCTGTCATTACAATTTTTATACACTTATCATATTTCCCTGCTGGAACACTTACTGTCTCATCCAAAGAAACAATTTCTATTTCTAATGGTACTTCTGCAATAATTTTAAATTCTGTTCTCTGTGGTGGGCCTGTTTTTTTTAATAATTTTGTAGTAGTTACTTGTTCCCATTTTTTATTAAGAGCTATTGGATTTGGTATTATTAACGATTGATTTGAACTAAATTTGGGGTTTATTAACATATTACTCGAACTACCTAAATAATATATACCTTCGTTTGTTATAGAATAATGAAGATTTGTGCCATCGAGTGATTTTCGTATATAGACTAATTTGCCATTGATTGAACTTGAACCTTTGTTATGGAGGATATATTTTTGTTTCTCGAGACCATCTCTTGTAGTTAGTGAAACGCTGTAGTGCCACTTTAAACCATTTTGTAATGGAAAATATGAATTATCATTTTTGGTGCAACTAATACAAAAAAGGGATGTAAGTACCACTAAAAAAAGGTTCTGCATAATCAAATTTTCTTCTCATAATATACTCTAATCATTTTTAATTTAATGAATAAAATTAATTTATACTATTACAATTCAAGCAACTTTATTAGAAATTAGAGATTTATTAAAGTTATTCGTTAACAGCTTTCATGCTAAGTCTGACGCGGCCTTGTTTATCTACTTCTAATACTTTAACTTTCACCGTATCCCCTTCATTAAGTTTATCACTAACATTCTCAACTCTTTCTTCTGAAATTTGTGAAATATGAACTAAACCATCCTTTCCTGGAAGAATATTAACGAATGCACCAAAGTCCATAAGTTTAGCAACACGTCCCTCGTAAATTTTTCCTACTTCAATATCTGCTGTAATTTCTTCAACGCGTTTCATTGCTGCATCGCCGGCTGCCTTATCCGTTGCAGCTATATTTACAATCCCATCGTCACTAATATCGATTGTTGCACCCGTTTCTTCTGTTATAGCTCTAATTGTTGCTCCCCCCTTTCCGATAACATCCCTAATCTTATCAGGGTGTATTTTAATTGTAGTTATACGCGGTGCATATTCTGACATTTCAGTTTTATGACTAGATAATTTCTCATTCATTTTTTCTAAAATATGCAATCGTCCTTCCTTAGCTTGATGCAGTGCAGTTTCCATGATTTCTTTTGTAATCCCATCTATTTTTATATCCATCTGAAGCGCTGTAATACCATCCTGTGAACCCGCAACCTTGAAATCCATATCTCCCAAATGGTCTTCATCACCCATGATGTCCGACAAAACAACAAATTTTTCTCCATCTTTAATAAGGCCCATTGCAATTCCTGCAACAGGTGCGCTCAATTCCACTCCTGCATCCATCAGCGCTAAGCTACTACCACATACCGAAGCCATTGAGCTTGAACCATTCGATTCAGTTATCTCAGAAACTATTCGGATAGTGTATGGAAATTCTTCCATATTAGGCATCACCCCTAATATTCCTCTCTTCGCTAAACGTCCATGTCCAATTTCGCGTCGTTTAGGAGTCCCAACACGCCCTGTTTCATTTACACAAAAAGGAGGAAAATTATAGTGAAAAATAAATGGTTCTTTACGTTCTCCTTCAATTGCATCAATAATTTGTGCATCACGTTGTGTACCTAATGTTGTAACAACTAAAGCTTGTGTTTCGCCGCGAGTAAACAATGCTGAACCGTGTGTACGTGGTAATACCCCAGTTTCAACAGTAATAGGACGAATAGTTTTAGCATCACGTCCATCGATACGATTTTCTCCAGACAAAACGCTACTTCTAACAATATGACTTTCAAGTTTTTCTATTTCTTCTACAACCTCACCTGAAGACCAAGAGGTATCATCTTCAGCTAGCATTACCTCAATTACTTCATCTTTAATTTCTCTTATTCTCTCTTTACGCTCGAGTTTATTATGTATTGTGTATGCTTCACGCAATAAATCAGATGATTGTTTTTTTATTTCACTTACAAGAGCCTCATCTTTATCAGGTGCTGTCCAATCCCATGATTTTACATTTACCTCTTTTGCAAAACTTTCAATGCTATCTATTACAATTTGCAATTCTTTATGCCCATACATAACTGCACCGAGCATTATATCTTCAGGCAATTGTTTAGCTTCAGATTCGACCATTAATACTGATGTTTTAGTGCCGGCAACGACCAGGTCTAAATTTGAGTCTTCAAGTTCTTTGAAAGATGGATTTAATATATATTCTCCATTTTTATACCCCACTCTAGCAGCGCCAATTGGTCCGTTAAAAGGTGCTCCGGTCAACGACAAAGATGCAGAAGCGCCAATGATCGCAGCAATATCTGGATCTACAGTAGGATCAAGTGACATCACTGATGCTATAATTTGAATTTCATTTTTAAATTCTTTTGGGAAAAGTGGGCGAATAGGTCTATCAATTAATCGACAAGTTAAAGTTTCTTTCTCTGTTGGTCTTCCCTCTCGCTTAAAAAAACCACCTGGTATTTTACCTGCTGCATATGTTTTTTCTTGATAATCAACTGTTAGAGGAAAAAAATCTTGACCCTCTCTGGCGTCTTTCTTCGCGACACAACTTACTAACACAGCGGTATCTCCCATGTATACCATTACTGCTCCAGTCGCCTGTCTTGCTATTCTACCTGTTTCGAGAGTGACTTTTTGATTGCCGAATTGAAATTCTTTTTTTACTACGCTCATGAATTGTTCCTAATTTATTATTAAAAAATGAATTTGAAGTATTAAATGTTTTAAAAAACTAAAACCCGCTGTCGCGGGTTTATATATTATTTTTGTCTCATCGATAAATATTCGGATGGGTTTTATTTTCGAAGACCGAGTCGATTAATCAACTCACGATAACGAGCTAAATCTTTATTTTTTAAATAATCTAGCAGCTTGCGTCTCTGATTAACCATGCGTAACAACCCTTGTCTTGAGTGATGGTCCTTAGTGTGTTCTTTAAAATGATCAGATAGATCTGTTATACGAGACGTCAACAATGCAACTTGTACTTCAGGTGATCCAGTATCAGTTGTATTTAACTGATAGCTCTGCACTATATTTTGTTTTTGTTCGTTACTTAACGACATATATATAATTCTCCTACAATCCTTATGCTCATACAAGATTTGGCGCGTATTTTACCCGCGCGTATTGCGTGTAACAAGCGAAAGATTTTAGTTAAAAGATAAAATTTGGAAATTTTCATTAAGCTATATTAATCAATCGCTTAGGAGAGACTCGCCCATCCTCGGTTACTTCGCCCATGCCAATGAATTGAGATAAACTATTATAGATCCTCAATTCTCCTGCGTCAGGTAATCCATCCACGACTACAGATCGACCTTGTGAGATTGATAACGCTTCTTCTTTTTTAAGCTGTATTTGTGGAATATTTTTTAAAGCCATATCCATTGGTAGCAGTAAACTGAAAAGCGCATCCAATCCCTTTTTAGAAATTTCTTCAATTTTTTCCAGCGTAAATGAATCTAACTCATGAAAAGGTCCAGTTTCTTTTCTGCGTAAAGTCAAGACGTGAGCACCACAACCAATTTTTATGCCGATGTCCTCAACAAGTGTTCTGATGTATGTCCCTTTTGAACAAAAAACTTCCATCTCAAAATAATCATTTTCAACGTTGAGTAAATTTATATCATAAATTTTAATATCTCTAGCTTTGCGTTCAACGGTAATTCCTTTGTAGGCAAATTTATATAATCTTACTCCTCGATACTTTAATGCAGAAAACATTGGCGGAACTTGTTCTATATTACCAATAAACTTAGTCAATATTTTTATTAGCTCTGATTCTTTCATTGCAGGAAATTCTTTTTTTTCTAATAAATCCCCTGATGCATCGCCTGTTGTTGTTGTTTCACCTAATTTGCATTTTGCATAATATTTTTTATCTGATCCTAGTATATATCCAGATATCTTTGTGGCTTCACCGAAGCAAATTGGTAATAACCCCGTTGCTGGGACGTCTAAACTTCCAGTATGCCCTGCTTTTCTAGCATTATAAATGCGCTTAACTTTTTGCAGTGAATTATTAGAACTTATTCCAGAAGACTTATCTAATAGTAGTATTCCATTAACATCATTAAAAAAAAATTTTTTATTTTTTTTCATTTAAATAAAATTAAATATTATTTTTTTTACTACTAGCTGACTCAATTATGTCATTAAGTCTATGTGCGCGCTCAATAGTTTCATCGTAGTTGAATGATAATGATGGAACAGTTCTTGATGTTAATAAACGAGAAATCTCGTGACGAAAGTTACCAGCTTGTGAATTAAGTTCATCAATTAAATCCGACTTAGATTTTTTCATATTTAAATTTGTTATATAAACTTTTGAATTTTTTAAGTCAGGAGATACATCAACACTTGTTAGTGTTACTAGTCCGTATTGACTTATAGGGAATCTTTTTTGTATTAGAATTGCTAACTCTTCTTTAATTAATTGTGCGACACGACGATTACGCCCAAATTCTTTTGGCATTGACTAAAAATCAAATTTTTCGTGCGACACTAATTCGTTCAAACACTTCAATTTGATCACCCTCTTTTACATCGTTATAATTTTTAACACCAATACCGCAATCCATGCCTGACTTTACTTCGGCTATATCATCCTTAAATCGTCGTAAAGACTCAAGCTCACCTTCATAAATCACAACATTATCTCGCAAGACTCTTATTGGATTACTACGTTTAATAAAGCCTGTTGTAACCATACAACCGGCAATATCACCAAATTTTGGCGATCTAAATATCTCTCTTACTTCAGCAACGCCAATGATTTGTTCTCTAACATCGGGAGAAAGTAACCCGCTAAGCGCAGCTTTTACATCATCAATTACATCGTAAATTATACTGTAGTATCTGAGGTCAATACCCTCAATATCAGCAAGCTTTCGTGCTCCTGTATCAGCTCGGACATTAAATCCAATGACAATACCAGAAGAAGCCATAGCTAGGTTAATATCTGATTCCGTTATACCACCAACACCACTACTTATGACGCTTACTTTGACTTCTTCGTTACTCAGCCTTAAGACCGCATCAACGAGAGCTTCTGATGAACCTTGAACATCTGCCTTGATGAGAATATTGAGTGAAACAATTTTACCATCTTCCATCTGACTCATAATATTCTCGAGCTTCATTGCTTGTTGTTCTGCTATTTTTGATTCCCTAAATTTAGCTTGTCTAAACAATGTAATTTCTCGTGCTTTCTTTTCGTCGGGAACAGCAATCATCTCATCACCCGCATTTGGTGTTCCAGAAAGCCCAAGAACTTCGAGAGGTGTTGATGGGCCAGCAGAATTAATATTTTGTCCGTTATCGCTAATTAATGCACGAATTTTACCGAATTCCTGCCCGCTTATAATAATATCTCCTTTCTCAAGTTTTCCGCTTTGAACTAATATGGTTGCTATTGGGCCGCGACCTTTATCTAGACGCGACTCAATGACAACTCCGGATGCTGGGCCAGTTGCAACTGCTTTTAATTCTAAGATTTCAGCTTGCAATAAAATATTTTCTAACAGTGAATCAACACCCTCACCAGTCAAAGCGGATACAGGTACAAAAATAGTATCTCCTCCCCAATCTTCTGGTATCACTTCATGTTTTGTGAGTTCTTGCTTAACACGCTCTGGATCCGCATTTTCTTTATCAATCTTATTTATAGCAATAATTATTGGAACATTAGCCGCTTTTGCATGCGTAATTGCCTCTTCAGTTTGAGGCATAACTCCATCCTCAGCGGCCACTACAATAATTACTATATCTGTCGCTTTTGTACCTCGCGCCCGCATTGCAGTAAATGCTTCATGTCCCGGTGTATCTAAAAAAGTAACATCGCCATTATCTGTTTTAACACTATACGCACCTATGTGCTGCGTAATGCCACCAGCTTCTCCAGCAGCAACCTTTGTTCGACGAATATAGTCAAGCAGTGAAGTTTTTCCATGATCAACATGCCCCATTATTGTTACAACTGGGGCACGAGGAATTTTTTCACCCTCTTCTTGATTTGCAAATATGATCTTTTCTTCTAAAGCATTTTCATTTTGGATTTTCGCAATATGCCCCATCTCTTCAACTACAATAGCGGCAGTCTCTTGATCGATAATTTGATTGATGGTTGTCATGGTTCCAAGGCCCATTAAAATCTTTACGACTTCAGACCCTTTTACTGACATTCGTTGCCCAAGCTCTGAGACTGAAATATTTTCTGGAATTTCAACCTCCCTGACGATTGGAGTAGTTGGTTTTTCAAATCCATGCTGTTTTGTTGTTTGTTGTTGTATAACAGGAGTAGGTCGTGTTTTCTTTCTTCTTCTGCCCGTTGATTTAGTTGTAACATGCAGCTCTTCACGTTTATGCTGAACTTTTTCTCTTTTATTCTTTTTCTCTTTAGATGTAGATTTTTTTTCTACAATATCCGGCACCTTTTCAACTATTTTATTATCAATTTTTACTTCTTTTTTTATTTCCGTTGCTATTTTTACTTCTTCTGGAGCAGAAACATCCTTTAAATTATCTTCTGTTGCCGGTAATTCCTTTATTTTTTCTTCACCCTTATCTACATGAGCTTTTTCAGTTGTCAGTTTTTCTTCTTTTTGGGCTTCCGATGCCTGCGCATCCTCTATTTCTTTTTTTTCTTTCTCTTTTAATTCTAATTCATTTTCATTTTTTAGATTTTCAACTATTTCGCTTCTCTTCGCATATGTCCGTCGTTTACGAAACTCAATGCTTACTGTCTTAGATCTAGGTTTTAATCTACCCTGACTTGCAACAGGTACTTTTAGTTCACTTATAGTTTTTCGACGTAGGGTGATTTTACGAGGACCTTCTCCTTCATCTTTACCATGTTTTTTTCTTAGGAAAGAAAGTAATTCCTTTTTTTCTTCATCAGTAATTACATCATTTGCATTTTTACTTGGCAGCCCTGCTTCTATTAGCTGCTCTTGTATTCTTGATACTGATGCGCCAACATCTTTTGCAAATTCATCAACTGTCGTATCAGGCATTAATCTAAACTCTCATCGATTATTTCATCGTTTTCAAACCATGGTTTTCTTGCTGTCATTATTAATTCTCCAGCTCTTTCTTTGTCTAGACTAGGAATCACAGATAATTCATCCACAGATTGTTCGGCAAGATCTTCCATTGTTATAACACCTATACCCGCTAATTCATAAGCCAAGGGTCTCTCCATGCCATCCATATTCAAAAGATCTTCGGCAGGAGTTGCGTCTCCAATTTCCTCTTCCTTTGCAATAGCGCTCGTTAGTATTATATCTTTTGCTCGATCACGTAGAGCAGTTACTAGATCGTTATCAAATTCCTCAATTCTTAACATTTCGTTTTCAGGCACATAAGCAATTTCCTCTAAGCTTGAGAAACCTTCTTGCGCTAGAATAATTGCAACCTCCTCATCGACATCAAGCTTTTCCATAAACATAGCTTGTAAAACTTCCGACTCTTGTTCACTTTTTTCATTAGCCTGCTCAACTGACATAACATTTAATTCCCATCCAGTTAATTCAGAAGCAAGTTTGACATTTTGCCCGCCTCGGCCTATAGCTTGTGAAAGGTTTTCGTCGGTAACAGCAATATCTATTACATGCTCATCCTCATCTACCATGATTGATGAAACTTCGGCGGGCGCCATCGCATTAATAACATATTGAGCAGGATTATCGTCCCAAAGTGTTATATCTACCCGTTCCCCACTTAGCTCATTTGAAACTGCCTGAACTCGAGAGCCGCGCATTCCTACGCAAGCACCAATGGGATCGATTCTTGGATCATTCGCTTTAACAGAAATCTTAGCTCTAGCGCCAGGGTCTCTCGCACCACTAATAATTTCAATCATCCCATCGTTTATTTCTGGAACTTCAATTTTGAATAATTCAATTAATAGCTCAGGAGCAGTTCGACTAAGATACAATTGCGGGCCTCGTGTGACTTCGGTTTTAATTTCCTTTAGATACGCTCGAATACGGTCACCGGATCGAATTGCTTCACGCGGAATTATTTCTTCTCTTGGAATAAACGCCTCTGCATTTTTTCCTAGATCAACAATAATACCATTGCGTTCTGTTCGTTTAACAATACCGCCAACCATTTCCCCAACACGATCTCCATAAGTATCGACTGCTCTTGACCTTTCAGCTTCGCGAACTTTCTGAACAATAACTTGTTTAGCTGCTTGTGCGGCAATTCTACCAAATTCAACTGATTGCATTGGTTCTTCAATATATTCACCCACATCCACATCAATTGGCATGTCGCTTTGCGAGAGCTTCTCATGCGCATCATTGAGATATATTTGTCTCGTTGGGGCCTCTATAATTTCAGTATCATCGGACAGGATTTCCCAACAACGAAATGTTTCATAATCGCCAGTTTCTCGATCTATAGATACTCTCACCTCTATATCTTCACGATTACGTTTCTTTGTTGCACTAGCAAGAGCTGCCTCAATTGCCTCGAAAATAACGCTCTTTGGAACATCTTTTTCCGTGCTAACAGCGTCAACTACCATTAATATTTCTTTATTCATAATTTATTAAACACTCTAATATAAAACTAAAATTTCGGAACTAATTTTGCTTTTTCAATTGATTTAAGTGGTATTTTTTCATCATTTTTATCGAGTCTTATTGTAATTTCTATATCATCAATAGCTTTCAAAATTCCGACAAAATTCTTTCTTCCATTTTGTTTTTCATACAGTTTTAATGCTATTTCTTCACCAACATATTCTTTTATTTGGTTCTCAGTAAATAAGGGCCTATCAAGACCTGGGGATGAAATTTCTTAATTATATCCACCTTTAATCGGATCTTTTACTTCTAACAACCCTGTCAATTGATGGCTAACTAAAGCACAATCATCGATGTCAATACCGCCTGCTTTATCAATATATACTCGCAAAAGTGAGTGATTGCCGTTTCTAATTAGTTCAACACCCAGTAATTCATAGCCCATTGAAATTACTTCTGGTTCAAATAAATCGAGTAAATTCTGATTCTGTCTATTCATGTCTCAAAAAACAAAAATGGGCCCAAGGCCCACTTCAAAAACTACTTTTATAAATCAAGCGCAAGTATAACTAGTAAATATTAGCTATGCCAATTTTTAAAAAAATAATCAAGAAAAATGGCATGTTTCAGACTTCATTATGCGTTGGAATAGAGTTTGGTGTGAATTTACTTCTCACCAGCAAATTGGTAGCGGGGGCAGGATTTGAACCTGCGACCTTCGGGTTATGAGCCCGACGAGCTGCCAGACTGCTCCACCCCGCATCAAAGCCCGCGAATACT
>MDSV01220305.1_pt1 | contig 18482 bp, 10 predicted proteins | sample 810851 | NCBI WGS metagenome assembly MDSV01 (sample SAMN05326640, study PRJNA326480) | marine metagenome | isolation source: seawater | place: Atlantic Ocean: North East | collected 2012 | reverse complement strand
CCGCCCACGCGCGCGCCGAGCAACGCGCCGTACGCGCGGAACGGGAGCTCGTCCAGCCGCCCGGGGCGCCGCGGCGCGGCGAAGTCGCCGCCGGGCACGCGCGCCGAGGCGCGCAGCGCGGCGGCGAACGCGCCCCACTCCCGTCCGCGGCGCTCGGCGAGCTCCTCCGCCGCGGGAAACCACTGCGACTCCCACATCTGCACGCCCCAGCCGAGCGGGTCCAGGGAGACCGCGGGACGCAGACGCGTCGCCATGTCGCGCATGTCGTCGGTTTCGCGTCTCAGGGTTTCGCCGGGTTCGGCGCCGCCGACGCGCTCTGCGAGCCGGCTCGCCGCGGACCACGCGACGGCGCCCGAGACGGCGTCCGACGAGAGCCGAGTCGGCGGTAAGCCCCGCACGGGCGTCCCGTCGGCGTTGAGCTTCCACCTGATTCCCACGCACGGCGGTTTTCTTTTTCGAGAGACGCCGGCGGCGTTTCGCGCGATCGTCGCCGTCTCTTCCTCGCGCTCGACGAACAGGTCGTGCACGTCCAAAACGAGCGCTCGTGCTTCGTTTACGATTCTTTCCCCGCGCCGCGTCCCGGCTCCGCCGAGCGCCTCGCCGAGGCGCGCCAGCGCGAAGACAAACTTATCGACGTAGTGGAAGTACATGCCGTCCAGCGCCATGCCCGGATCGGACGTCGCCGAAGCGATCCGCTTGCCGATGCGAAGACCCTTGTATCGTTCGCGGCGCGGCGTCGCGTCGGCGACGGCGCCATGGGCAGGTCGGGCGACCGCGGCTGGCCGAGAACGAAACACGTTTGGTCCACCAGCGCCTCAGCCGCGGCCAGCGCGTCTTCCCGCCCTCCCTCGTCGCCCGCCTCCGCGCACCGCGCGGCTTCCGTCACGAAGTTCAGCACGCCGAACGCGTCCGTCCACAGGTACCGGGAATGCCCGCCGGGCGCGACCGCGGCCTCGCCCCGAGGCAGGGGCTTCGGGACGAACGGCTTGGCGCCTCTGTGCTCGCCGTAGACCAGCCTCGTGAGTTTCCGAAACATCACTCGGTCTTCCGTGAGGGCCACCGGCGCGGCGCGGAACGCGCGCGAACGCTCGTGACTCATGACTCGAGACGACGCCACCGCGGCTGCGACGGCGCGCATCCCGTCTGGCGCGGCGCGCGCGGGCGAGACACCACGACGAAAAGCAGAGAAGAAAGGTGCGTCTCCGAAACGCCGTAAAAAGACGTCGTCTGCCGGTCTGCCGGTGTGGAAAAAGTTTTTTACCTTCGTACAACACAAACTCCTCACACCCACGCCTGCACGCTCGTGTCGTTGAACGCGCCGAGCGCCGCGGCGGCGGCGAACGTCCCGTCCGGGTCCACCTGTATCTCCACCCCCCCCCGCGCGATCGCGGCCGCCGCCTCCAGAACGCGTCTCGGGCACTCGGGCGCGTCCGCGCGGCCGACCCACCGGAGCTCGTACGTCTCGAACCGGTTCCCGCAAAACGCGAATCGACGACGCGACGGCGTCGCGTCGCCGTCGTCGATGTCCACATCCCCGGGACGCTGCTCGGGACGCTCCGCGCGCGCGTTCGCCCTGAGCACGTTCTCGTACAGCGCAGCCTCGCAGTGCGGCATGTACCAGAACGTGGCCTCGCGCGCGCGCGCCGCGTCGGGGCCGCACAGAGCGTCCGCGGCGGCGCGGTCCAGGACGACGCCGACGTTTTTGTTCCGCAGCGTCGCGACGTCGACGGGCGAGAACGCGGGGTCGTACATACGCACGTCGTCCCCGCCGATCGCGAGGCGCTCCGCGAGCACGAGCGCGAGCCCGAGCTGGAACCGCGACACCGCGGAGCGCGTGGGCGAACCTAAACCCAGGATGACCATGCGCGCGAACCGTAAGGGAACGCCCCGGAGCGTCTTCTCGTTCTCCGCGTCCGCGTCGCGAGAGACGTTTCGGCAGAGCTCGGACGATGACGCGTCGAATTCGTCTTCGCTCGCGGCGTCGAGACGCGCGACGGACGACGCGGGCGCGTCGGCGTTTTCGGCGCGCCGGCCGGGCGACGGCGCTCGTCGCTCGCCGGGTTTCGCGGGGGCGTCGTTCGGGACGAACCCGGCGTCCTCCATGCGTCGCAGGAGGGTCTTCGTGAACGGCGCGTCGCGGATCTCGCGCACGGCGCGCTCGATTTGCGACCACGTCTTGGCCACGGAGGCGTCCGGGGGATCCTCCGCCGGCCCCGACGCGGTCTCCGCGCGGACCTGCAGCGCCCGGAACGCGGTGGAGCTCATCTTGCGTCTGGAGCCTTTCGCGACGACGGTCCACTCATCATCGCCCATGGTGCCGCCGTCGCGACGCGGGCCCGACGCACGTACCGAGCCTTTCGGCCCGACCTCCGCGGGCCGCGCGGTGGGGTGCGCTCCACCGCACGCGCCCCCCGCGCCTGTCGCACTGACGAAGAAGGGGTTCTCGGCGCTTTTTGGCCGACTTCACAGTTAAGGTTTGCAGGTTTGGCGTTCAGAAAATTGTCCACGGCGCCGACTGCGAGTCCGGCCTCATCAGATCTCGCTGCGTCGGTGGGCAGGCGCTGCCTCACCCCCACGAGATGACGAGTCCTGACGAGCAGGCGTCGACACTGGAGACGTTCACGGCGGTGACGTCGTGCGACGCGGGCACATCGCGCGCGATCCTGGAGGTACGCGACGTGACCCCGGCCGATGACGTTTCGTCGGACCGCCCGTGCCGTTGGACGGCGCGAAAACGCGCGGCCAGATCGGGGTCGGCTCCGCGCGCAGCGCCGCGCACCACGCCGCTTACACGTCGCAGCTCGCCATCGTCGTCACCGCGCGCGGCCCGCGCGCCATCGCTGACCCTTTCTTCGCGTTCTCTCGCCCTCACGCCTCGCGACGACAGCACTACACATGGAACCTCGACCGCGCGGTGGATGCGTTCTTCGACGGCAGTTGGCAAAACGCGCTGGTGGACGCGGCGGAGGCGAAGGCGCTCGCCGAGAGCGGCGCGTCCCCCCCCTCCCCCCCGTTCGCCACTACGGGCGGCGTGCAGAACCTCGCGAGCGATGACGACGCCGACTACGTGCCCTCGCCGCCCGGGTTCGACAAGCAGGATGACGATTACCACTACGTCGACGACGACGACCTCGAGGACCAGATGCTCGCCGCCGCCGTCGACGAGAGCGCCGACGGCCGGCGCGAACCCCCGCGGCGTGACCAGGGCGGCACGGGCGCCGCGAGCGCGCCCATCATGCTGGACGACGAAGACGACGAGATGCAGCGCGCCATCTCGGCGTCCATGGGCGCGACCGCGGCGGGTGCGGAGAAGAGGCGACGCGCCGACCACCAGCGCGACAACAGGCCGCCGCCGTCGCCGGCGCAGGATCTGATGTTCGGGGACCGGTTCGGAGCCGCGGGGGTCGGCGGGGGCTTCGGCGGCGCCGGGGGAATCGGAGCCGGCGGCGCGCGCGCGCGGCAGGAGCGCGGCGGACGCGCGGGAAGCGGGTCCGGCCGCCGCGCCGCGGACGAGGAGCTCCCCGAGGGCGTGACAGCGGCGGAGCGCGAGGAGGCGCGCATGCTCGAGGCGGCGATGCTGGGCGTGCCTTACGAGGGGCCGGTCCCGGATGGCGCCAGCGCCGGCGGCCTGGGCGTCTCCGGCTTCGGCGTGGGAGCGGCGCCCTCCGCGGAGGTGGCGGAGGCGCGCATGATCCGCAGCGATACGGACTGGGCGTACGAAGAGTCGCTGCGCCTGGATCGCGAAAAGGAGGCGGCGCGCGCCGCCGCCGAGGCGGCGGCGCGCGCGGCGGAGGCGGAAGCCGCCGAGAAGGCGGCGGCGGAGGCGGCGGAGGCGGCTCGGGCCGCCGCGGCGCGGGACGCCTTGGTGGCTGCGGCGAACGAGGCGCTCCCCGACGAGCCCCCGGCTGGTGGTGACGGTGTCGTTGACATCGCGGTGAAACTTCCCGATGGCAGACGCGTGCGTCGGCGGTTCTCCCTGTCGAACCCGCTGCAGAGCGTCTTCAACTTCCTCGTCTCTGCCGAGCACCTGGCGCCCGGGACGTACCGCCTGATGTCGCAGTTCCCCCGGCGCGCGTTCGAGGACCACGCCGAGGGCGCGCCGACGCTGGAGCAGGCGGGGCTGACGCAGAAGCAGGAGGCGCTGTTCGTGGACCTGCTCTGAGAGACGCGCGAGCGGACGACGACGCCGACGGAGGCGTTTCTCGCGACGAAAACGACGTTTCGAATCACCGCGTCGCCCCGTACCCCCCCCCTTCGCTCTCCTCGTCCCCCTGCTCGGCGTCGTCCCATTCCCCCATGCCAGGGCACAGCGCGCCGACGCACGGCATGCACGCGCAGAAGCACGTCCTGCGGTCGCCGCCCGTGCAGACGCCCAGCCTCGGGACGCCTCGGCCGCCGTCGGCGGCGGCGAATCCGGCGCGCGTCAAGCTCCTCTCCAGCGCGAACGTCGACTTGACGAGGTGCGACCAGGACCAGATCATGGTCGCGAAGCCCGTTCCGAGCACCACGAACACGTACGCGGTGTCCGCGCCGCTCGCGACGAGCGCGGGCGCCGCCATGATGGCGAAGTCGAACGTGCCGTGGTAGAACCACGACCACGCGATGGCGCCGAACGCGTCGGCGCGCGCGGCGCGTTCGACCCACAGCCGCCGGACGTACCGCGTCGACGTCAAACCGGCCCACACCGCGTGCATCGGCGTCGCGCCGCGCAGCAGCGTGACCGTGGTCGCCGCGCCCCACTTGGCCTCCTCCGTGTAAGGCATGCGCCTGACCGTGATGTTCACGGTGACGTTCTGGCCCTCCCAGTTGGGCCAGTCGTCGGGCAGATCCGCCGTCTCGCGGCCGGCGTCGTCCGTCTCGCGCACCACGTCCTCGGGCGCGTCCGCGCCGAAGATGTCCACGACGCCGACGCCGCCGCGCTCCTCCACCAGAACGTTCTTCCCCTTCGCGGATACCGAAAGACGGTTGGGGTCGTCGCGCGAGAGCCCGATCGAAGCGTCGGAGGAGGAGGCGGCGAGGGACGCGTCGTCCTTCTCCCGCGCCGGAGAGCTCTCCGCCGCTTTCTCGCCGACTTTTTTGCGCGCGGCGGCTTTTTTCCCAGTCTCCTCCAGCGCCGCCGCCAGCGCGGCGTCGACGTCGTCCTGCACGACGCGCTCGTCCGAGCCCTGCCAGTTCAGAAACGCCGCGGAGACCACCTCCAGGACGTCCCGCACGGCCGAGCCTAAGGGAAGCGCGCCGGACCCGCTCGGCGCGGATCCGCTCGGCTCCGCCTCGGCGGCGCCGACGGCGCCGACGTCGAAGCCGGCGACTTTGGTCGCTTCTCGCTTCTCCTCGGCGACGGCGGCGTCCAGCGCCGCCGCCGCGCGCGCGAACGGCGCGTCCCCGCGAATCGCGCGGACGTCTCCCACGGAGGCGTCCACCGCCAAGATGGTGGACCACGTCTTGCCCGCGGCGTCGCCCTTCTCGCCCCGCGACGCGTGCTCGGCGGCGTAGGCGAGCGCGTCCGGAAACGGGTTTAGCGTGACGTTGCGCCGCATCGTGACGTTGCCCTGCTCGCCCCACGCGGTCGCCGCCTCGTACACGTTCGCGCCGTACTGGATGTTCTCCGTGAACGAGAACCCCAGGCCGACCACGAACGCCAGGTACACGACGACGCGCGGGTTCTTCGTCGGCGCGAGCCAACCCGCGGCGGGGGACGCGCACCCGACGCGCCGACGCGTCCCGTGCGCGCCCCCTTCCGGAACCGAACCCGGGAGCCCCGGGCCCGGTTTCTCGGCGGCATCCACCGACAGCCCCCCCTCTCTCTGCAGCAACTGCCACGTCGGGTAGTACCTGGCGACGCCGAAGTACTTGGCGATCTCCTCCGCGAGCCCGGCGGCGAGGTACGCCACCACGAACGCCACCAGCACGGCGTTGCCCGCCGCCGCCTCAGACTCCGCCCCGGTCGCCTCGCCGCCTTCGCTCGCGTCGGCGTAGGCGTCCTCGTAGTCCCCCCCTCCCCCGTACAGCACCTCCTCGGGCGTGGCGAAAAACGGCACGAGCGTCATGACCGCGCCGATGACCGCGCGCACGGCGTAGACCCCGAGCGGACACGCGATGGCGCCGACCCAGAACGTCTGCGCGATCTTCCCGAAGGACATCTCGCGGTAGAGCAGCCTGTGGTCCTCGCTGCCGACGAGCACGAACGCGGCGAACCACAGGAGCGCGGTGAACACGGAGACGCACAGCACGAGCGCGGCGACCGTCGCGTTCGTCGCCGCGGCGACGGCGAAGAACTTCATGGCGAACAACACCAGGCTTATGCCCGTCCACGCCCCCAGGTTGGCGTCCGAGAAGAGATTCGCCACGGGGAGCGCGTACCACGGCAACGCATCGTAGTACCGCCGGTGCTCTTCCCACGGGATGCCATCCACCAGCTCGTCCGCATCCTCCAACTCGGGGTCTGTCGTTAGCTGCACGTTCGGGGAGATCACCGTCCCCATATCCCGCGTGCCCTCGACGCCCTCCGCGCGTCGCCCAGTGCGCACGCGGCTCGCGCGTTACGATTGAACGACTACTGAGTACTCACTCCTAGAGCCAACACCCACAAAGTTTGCCGAACGCGTCTCGTCAGAGCCAAAACGTAAGAGCCGGTCGTGTTGAAGGACTCCAGAAACTGGGTCTGTTTTGCCCGTCAGGAGCCCACAACCTGCGATAGAAAACCTTTTGTTCGAAAAATACGAAAGTATAAGACAGCGAGGAGAGCCCGAGGGAACGCCTCGCCGCATTCGCGTCGGGCGCGGCCGCAGGCTCGCACCGCTCCCGTCCCGAGCCGGCCACCGCCGCCCGGTCACTCCTGGTCCCGCAACGCGCCGTTCGCGCGCGAACACGCCCGGCGGGTCCGCGTCGCTGAGCGCGCGCCCTTCGCGCCCAGCCCTCGATTCGTCCGAGGAGGCGCGCTCGCGAGGGGCTCGGTGCCACGCGCGCGCCATGCTCGCGTCCAACGACAACAGCTACGCGAAGGAGTACGCGCGTCGTCGCCAGGCGCGCGGCGGTCGCCGCCCCGGACCCGGCGGCGCCGCGGGCGAGATGCTGCTGACGGACCGCGGCGAGTACATAAAGTTCCTCGAGTCGCAGCTTGACGCGGTGACGCAGGCGTGCCTGACTGCGCAGAGCTTCGACGAGCGCATCGTCGCGGCGGGCGCCGCCGCCGCCGCCCACGACGAGAAGATCCTGAACCTGGCGCGCCTGATCAAGTGCGCGCAGAGCGTCGCGGAGGAGCAGGAGAGCGCGTACCACGCCGCGATGGAGCGCGTGCACGAGCGCGTGCGCCGGTGCGAAGCCGCCGTCGCGCGCGTCGTCGACGCCGAAAACGAAACCGTCCTTCGCGCGACGAGCGCGTTGCGACGCAAAGGACTGGCGCGCCCGAAGGAGTTAGATAATACCGACGCGCGTCGCGAGAAAGAAAACGACGCTTCGAGCGAAAACGCTTTGAGCGTCGGCGTTTTGGACGCGCAGTTCCGCGCGTGGGCGGACGCGCGCGAGCGCGACGTGGACGCGCGCGTGGTGGCGCTGGAACGGCGGCTCGCCGCGCGCGTCGACGACGGCGTCGCCGCCGTGCTCGACGCGGTGCGCAAAGCCGAGCGGCGTCTGCGCGAGGAGTCGCCGCGACTCGCCGAGCACGCCGCGCGGAGGCTTTGGACCGCCGCGGGGGCGGACTCGGGGGACGCGGTCGGAGGCGGCGACGCGCTTTCGAGCGGAGAAGGTTCCGCGCGAGGTTTCGCGAACGGCTCGTTCCCGTTCCTGGAGGGCGGCGTGGCGAGCGGCGGGAGCGTTCGCGCTCTGGCCGAGCGCGTCGAAGCGCTGGAGACCTCCGAGGCGGAGCTGCAGGCTCTGGTGCGCGCCACGCGCGAGCTGCAGAGCACACACGCCGCGGAGATCCGCGAGCACAGGGCGCGCGAGGCGGCGCGCGAGGCGCGCGATGCGGCGAACGAGCGCGCCCAGCGAGCGGCGGAGGAGGAGGCGGAGCGCTGTCGAGACGCGCTCGCCCGTCGCGACGCCGAGTCGGCGGTGCGTCGCGGGCGTGCGCGTCTGAGCGGAGACGCCCCGGACGACGCGGACGCTCCGGACGACGCGTCCGAAGGCGCGTTCGAGGGGTTCTGGGGGGACAAGAACGCGCGCCCGCGCGTCGCGAACGAGAGCGCTTTCTCGCAGTCCGAGGCGCTCGCGCGGAGCGCCGAGGCGTCGGCGCGCGGGTTCGAGCGCCTGGGGAGCCAGCTCGCCGAGCTCCAGCGGCGGCTGGACCGCCGGGACGCGGAGGAGAAGATTTCGGAATCCGTGAGCTATCGGACGCGCGTGCCCGGGATCGACGACCGAAGGCCGGCGGCGATGATCCTCGCGGAAGCCGCGGCGCTGCACGCGGCGCGCGACTCGGTGGAGCGCGCGCGGGGGATCCGCGTCTCGCGGTCGCCGCCGGCGTCGCCGGCGGCGACGGGAAAGCGCGCCGCGGCTTGGGACGTTTCGGACGTTTCGGACGTTTCGGGATCGAAAGCCGGCGATCGGCCCGAGGACGTCGACCGCGCGCTGCTCGCGCGCGTGCGTGAAGAGACGCGCGCGTCGCTCCGCGGCGACGCGGACGTTCGCGACGCCTCGATCGCGAGCGAGGCGGAGGCGCGGCGCGAAAAGCTCGCCGGGCTCTACGAGCGGCTGAGCGCATTTTCTCCGTCGCCGGCCGAGTCGTGAGTATCGAGACTGTAGTGCTATCTTCGTAGCGCTGCGTAAGATAGTACAAGTATTTTAACACACCCAAACCAGACGACATCGCCGTTTAAACGCGCGTTCCTTCACGGGTACCCGTACTGCGGCAGGGACTTCGCGGGCCAGCACCTGGCGCGCGTCTCCTCGAGGCTCGCGTCGCTCGGCGCGACGGTCACCTCAAACAGCGCGCTCCACTTTTTTCCGGTGACAAACACGCGATCGGCGGCTTCGTCGTAGGCGATGCCGTTCATGACGTCCCCGCGTCGCGGCGCGGGGTCCACCCGGGCCTTGATCCCGGTCAAGTCGATCCAGCCCAGCACTGCGCCCGTCTTCGGGTCCACGCGTACGACGCACTCCGTCTCGATGATGTTGCCCCACACCTCGCCGCGCACCGTCTCCAGCTCGTTCATAAACCGGATCGTTCGGTCGCCGTCGCGCACGGTGACTTTTTTCGATTCCCGCCATTGCTCACCGGGCGCGCCGATCTCCACGAACGTCAACGCGTCGCTCGCGTCGGTGATGATCAAGCCGTTTTCGGAATCAGGGTCCGTGGTCACGCCCCAGCCGTCGCGAAGCGGCGTCGTGAACTCGCCGAGCCGTTCGAGGGTCTCGGCGTCGTACAGGAAACCCGCGTTTTTTTTCCACGCGATCTGCGCCGAGACGGATCTGTCTTTTTCCAATCCTTCGACGCTCCCGGGAGGGAGCGTCGTGAGGCCCTCCGCGAAGAACTCAGAGGCCAGGCTCTCGCGGCGGAGCACCTCGCCTGTTTTCAAATCCACGCGGCGCACGGTAGACCGGCCGCCCACCGAGCCGGTGGACTCCAGGAGCGTGTCCGGCGACTGGTACGCCAAGCCCTGCGTGAACGCCGTCGAGTCGTGCGGATACGTCGCGACGACGGCGTACGTCCACACTTTCGGGTCCGTGGTCGCGGTTGGAGGCGGAGGCGACGCGTCTACGCGCGCCTCTTCGGGCGCGACGCGCGCCTCCGCCTCTTTGCCGAGGGTCGGCCTCGGCGCGACGCGCGGGCGGAGGAGCTTCGGTCGACCGGCCGAGGTAACACCCGGGTCGACGTCCGCAACGGTCGACGCCGCGGCGCCGCTGGGCGAGACGAGCGCGCCGTGCCTGACGACGAGCGCCACCACGACCGCGGTCGCGGCGAGGCCACCCACGGTATACGCGCGCACGCCCGCGGATGGCTTCCTGCCGCGCGTCATCGGCGTCGTCTCGCTCGCGTTCGGTCTCTCCGACCCTTGCATGTATCCGCGCGAGGATCCCTCGGATGCCTCCCGCTGGGACCGAAGAGTCGATCGTGCGTGCGCCCCGGACGAGCCTCGGCGCATGCAGGGTCCGCGCGCGTTCCCGAAGAGGCGCGAGCGCCCGCGACCCACGCGGAAGTTTGCGCGCGCGCTCGAGAATGGCGTCGGTGGAGTCGTCTCGGAACGTCGACGCGTTTTTCATCTTGAGGAGCGAGCGCGTGGGTCGCGAGTCGCGAGCTAGGAGCCGGGTCGTCTGGAATGAATATAACGCTTCCTCACTTCTTCGCGGGCGGCGCGACGACGTTGAGGATCTTGCCGGGCACGTAGATGATCTTCTTGATGTTGGCCTCGTCCTGCACGAACTTCGCGATGTTCTCCTGCGCCATCGCCAGCGCCATGGCGTCCGCCTGGCTCGCGTCGGCTGCGAGCTCCACCTTACCGCGCATCTTTCCGTTCACCTGCACGGCGAGCGTGACCGTATCCTCGACGAGCAGCGACGCGTCCGCCTCGGGCCACGCCTCGTACGCGTTGGAACCCTCGTGGCCGAGCATGTTCCACAGCTCCTCGGAGAGATGCGGCGCGTACGGCCCGAGCAGCAGCGCGAACGGCTCGAGCGCTTTCCGCGGCTTTTCGTCCCACTTGGTCGCCGCGTTGACAAACTCCATCATCGCCGCGATGGCGGTGTTGAACCGCATGCCCTCGGTTTCCTCGGTCACCTTCGCGACGCACGCGTTGATCGCTTTGAGCTGCTCGTCCGAGGGCTCCGCGTCGCTCACCTTCGCGGGGTCGAACAGCCTGTACGCGCGCGCCAAAAACCGCGAGCACCCCTCGACGCCCTTGGTCTGCCACACCTTCGTCTCGCGAAGCGGGCCCATGAACATCTCGTACAGCCGGAGCGAGTCGGCGCCGAACTCGTCCACGACGTCGTCGGGGTTCACCACGTTCCCGCGCGACTTGGACATCTTGTGCGCGCGTGCGGACACCTTCACGGACGCGTCGCTCGCGAGGACGTACCCGTCGCCCTTCTTGGTGACGTCTTCCTTCGCGATCTTCGCGCCGTCCGCGCCGGTGTACTCCACCTCTCCCAATATCATGCCCTGGCTGACCAGCCGCCCGAAGGGCTCCTTCGTGCTCACGGCGCCGATGTCGTACAGCACCTTGTGCCAGAACCGCGCGTAGAGCAGGTGCAGCACGGCGTGCTCGGCGCCGCCCACGTACAGGTCAACGGGCATCCAGTACTTCTCCAGCGACCCGTCCACCATCGCCGACTCGTTCGCGGGGTCGATGAAGCGCAGGTAGTACCAGCACGAGCCCGCCCACTGCGGCATCGTGTTGGTCTCGCGGCGCGCCGGGCCGCCGCCCACGGGGTCCACGGTGTTCACCCAGTCCTCGACGTTCGCCAGCGGCCCCTCGCCCGAGCCGGAGGGCTTGAAGTTGTCCGTCTCCGGAAGCACCAGCGGCAGGTCCGACAGCGGCACCGCGATCGGCTCGTCGCTGCCCTCCGCGTACACCACCGGGAACGGCTCGCCCCAGTACCGCTGGCGCGCGAAGAGCCAATCGCGCAGTTTGAAGTTCACCTTCGCTTCTCCGACGCCGTTCGCCTCGAGATGATTCGTGATCTTCACGCCAGCTTCGACGTTGTCGAGGCCGTTCACGTCCAGCGCGTCGCACGCGCTGTTGATCATCCGCCCGCCTCCGGAGTAGGCGCCCGTGGCGGTCTTCTTCTTCTTCTTCGCCTTCTCGGGCTTCGCGTCGCCGGGCGCCTCCACGACCTCGACGACGGGCAAGTCGAACGTCTCCGCAAACTCCTTGTCGCGGTCGTCGTGCGCCGGCACGGCCATGATGGCGCCGGTGCCGTACGTCCCGAGCACGTAGTCCGCGACCCACACCGGCACGTCAGCGCCCGTCAACGGGTGTTTCGCGAACGATCCGGTGAACACGCCCGTCTTTTCCTTCGCGAGCTCGGTGCGCTCGAGGTCGGACTTGCGCGACGCTTTCAGCACGTACTCGTCAACCTCCGCCTTCTGGTCGGCGGAGGTCAGGGCGCCCACCAGCGGGTGCTCGGGCGCCACCACCAGGTACGTCGCGCCGAACAGAGTGTCCGGTCGGGTCGTGTACACCTCGAGCTTGTCCTTCGCGTCCACCCCGGGAACTTCGAAGGCGAGCTGCGTGCCCTCCGAGCGTCCGATCCAGTTGCGCTGCATCTCCTTGATGGACTCCGGCCAGTCCAGGTCGTCAAGGTCGTTCAGGAGCCGATCGCCGTACGCGGTGATCTTCAGCATCCACTGCTTCATCGGCTTGCGGATCACGGGATGGTTCCCGCGCTCGGACAGGCCGTCGATCACCTCCTCGTTCGCGAGCACCGTGCCGAGCGCGGGGCACCAGTTCACGGGCACCTCGGCTTGGTACGCCAAGCCCCTGTCGAGCAGTTGCAGGAAGATCCACTGCGTCCATTTGAAGTACGTCGGGTCGCAGGTGGCCACCTCCCTGTCCCAGTCGTACGAGAACCCGAGCGACTGGAGCTGTTCCCGGAACCTTCCGACGTTTCTCGTCGTGGTGTCCTTGGGGTGCGTGCCGGTCTCGATGGCGTATTGCTCGGCGGGCAGCCCGAACGCGTCCCACCCCATCGGGTGAAGCACGTTGTGACCGGTCATGCGCTTGTAGCGCGCGATGATGTCCGTCGCGGTGTACCCTTCGGGGTGGCCCACGTGCAGACCGGCGCCGCTGCGTTCGGTGGTGGGGGTTCACGTCGCGGCGAAGAGCACGCGTCAGCTTGAGGCGGCGAAAGCGCGGCGAAGAAGGGACGCGCGAGAAGAAGTCTCTTCTCTGAAAAGGGTTAGGGTTGGCGATCGAAGCGACGGTGGGCGGAGGAAGCGCTCCTGGAAGGAGTCGTGCTCGAGAGTTTCGAACTTCACCGCGCGTACCTAGGGTACGGGAACATGTCCAGCGCGTAGAACTTCGGCTTGGACGTGTCCACCTGGCTGGGCGTGGCGAAGGTCTTGTTCTCCAGCCAGTGCTTCTGCCACTTCGCCTCGATGTCGGCAAATGGGTACCCGCCCGTGCGCGTGCCCGCGTCGGCGGTGTCGGTGGCGACGTCCACCGCGGCGCGCGCGGTCGTGCGCTTGGCCCGGTCGGAGCCGACGTCGGCGCTCGAGGCGAACGCGGCGGCGCGCGCGGCGGTCGAGCGCGCCACGAAAGGCACGCGCGACCACGCCGCGACGCGGCGCCGGCCCGCGGCGATGAGCGGCGAGGCCATGGCGCGGCGGGACGCCTTTCCAGGCGCGCGGTGAGCGGACGCGGCGGTCAAGGGCGTCGCGAGCCCAGGGTGACGCAGCGCCATGCCAACGCGTGAAAACGTCGTCGCGGTGAGTAGCGCTCGCGTCGTGAGACCGCGCCGGAGGTTGGAACGGTACGTAGCGGGCGACGCAAAGTGCCGACGCCGACGTCACCGCTATCCAAATAAGCTTCGTTCTCCGAGGTGGACGGACGGGCCGACGCATCGACGAGTCAATTCAGGAGTCATTTGACTGGAGATTTTCCCCGCGCCGGCGACTCGAACGCGTTTGCCAACTGTCGGTCTGTCGACCCGGCGTCGAGGGGGATCTCCCCCCTCGACGCACACGTATCCGCGGCCGGTCGCGTTCGCCGCGTGCCCCCCGCGCGGAGCCGATCGTCCCTTCCTCGCCGACCATGGCGCTCGCCTCGACGCTCAGTCCCGCGGCCATCGCGCGCTCACCGCGCGCCACCGCCGCGAAGTTTCGCGGCACGACCTCGTCGCGAACCGTCGCGCCTCGACGATCCACGGCGCGCTCTGTCGGCGCGCGTCCCGAGACGACTTCGCCGCGCTCGCCTGTCGACCGACGCGGCGTCTCGCCGCTCGCGGCAGCGCGTGCGGACTCGGAGCTCGGCGGTCCCCTGGACGTCGTCGCGCTCGGCAACATGTGCGTGGACATCCTGCACCCCCCCGCGCCCATCCCCGACCCCGCGGCGCTCAAGACGGAGGCGTTCCTCGCGACGCTCGACGCGGCGTGCGACGACTTTTCCGACGGGAGCGCCGACTCAGGCTCGGCCGCGGGCGACGCCTCTCAGCGCGGCGAGTGGGAGGTTGGCGGCAACTGTAACTTCCTGATCGCCGCCGCGCGCCTGGGCTTGCGCGCGCAGTGCGTCGGGCACGTCGGCGACGACGCGCGCGGCGCGTTTTTACGCGCGACGCTCGCCGAGGAGGGCGTGCGGTTTCGCCGGCTCGCCTCCCCCGAGCTCGTCGCCGAAGCCGCGCGGACGAACGCGCGCATGGACCAGACGCTGACGTGCCACGTGCTGCGCGACGGCGAGGGCGGCCACGCGTTCTGCAGCAGGTACGACCTCGGCCCCTGGCCGCTGTTGTCCGAGGTCCGCGGCGCGGACGACGACGCCGCGCGGGCGCTCGGCGACGCCGACGCCGTCTTCGTCAACGGCTTCGTCTTCGACGAGCTTCGGCCGAGCGCCGTGAGGAGCGCCGTCGCCATCGCCAAGGCGAACGGCGCGAAGGTGTTTTTCGATCCGGGGCCGCGCGCGTTCACGTTCAACGAAGACGCGCGCGTCGAAGCGTTGGACGCGATCCTCGCGGACGCGGACGTGGTCTTGGCGACGCTGGAAGAAGCGGCGGCGCTCGTGGACGCCGGCGCGGGCGACGGCGGGAACGGAGTCGCCGCCGCGGGCCACGACGCGCTCGGGGGGACCGCGGTGGGCGCCGGCTCGACCGACGTTCCTGATCTCGACCCCGCCACGGTCGCGACGGCTTTGCTGCGCCGACCCGGGTGCGCCGCGGACTGGGTCGTGATCAAGTGCGGGCCGGACGGCGCGAGCGCGTTCACGCGGCGCGGGGACCAGGTGTACGTGGGGTCGCCGCGCGTGGACGTGGGCGACACGGTGGGGTGCGGCGACTCGGCGGCGGCGGCGGTGGTGCTGGGGTACGCCAAAATCTGCGCCGCGCGCGAGAAGCTATTCGCGGCGTCCTCCGGGAAGATCGCGTACCTGCCCAACTCGCGGCTCGCGGCGATGATGGAGGAGACGCTCGCGCTCGCGACGGCGACGGGCGCCGCCACCGCGCAAACCACGGGCGCCGGGCGCAACGTCGCCTCGGCGGAGCGGGTCGAGGCGCTGCTCGACGCGTGCGTGTGCGACGAGGAGACGTGCGCGGGCTGGGGGATGAACGCCGCGGCGGCGAAGCGCGCCAAGGAGCTGATGGTCGCCAGCCTCAAGAAAAGCGGCAGGCGCTGACGACGCGCGCGCGCGCGAGGAGGGCGGACCGAAGATACTTACTATTTTTTCGTGTGTGACCTTTTTCATGCGCGCTTCGACGCTTCGAGCAGACCAGGACCAGGATCTCGTCATTTTTCAGAGCCACGTCAGAGCCCGATCGACGCCGACGCGCGCGCCGAGACATACCCTCGACGCGCCCTCGCGTCCCTTTCCTGACGAGCAGAGATGTCGATTTGCGTCGGGAACGCGTCCGTTCCCGCGTCCCGCGGCATCGCCAGCCGCGCGGGCCCCTCTCGCCGGGGACGCCACGCCACCACCGCCACGCGCGCGGCCGCGGTGCGCGTCGTCCGTGCCGAGTCGACGTCGGAGCACCTCCTCGACGCGGCGCAACTGAGCCGCCGCGCCGCGCTCGGGGTTTCGCTCTCGGCGCTTTCGGCGCTCGCCTCGCCTTGGCTCCCGCTCGCGCTCGCGGACGCGTCCGCCACCGCCACCTTCGACGCCGTCCCGAACGAGCGCTGGAGCGCCATCGACGCCACCACCTCGGTGCCTTCTTCGTGGACCACTCGGCCCGGCCAGCGCGTGAAGCAGAGCAAGTTCATGTTGTACACGGACACGTACGGGCCCAACTACAGGTACACGACGGCTTTGCCCAAGTACGTCGACGGCGACGGCGCGGTCGCCGCGAACAGCATCCAGCTCGCCGTGCAGAGCCGAGGCGGTCAGGACTCCATCGCGGACCTCGGCCCCATCGGCGGCATCGACGCCGCCAAGGCGTTCGGCATTGAAGCCGAAGACGTGGCGCTCGCCGAGACGGTCGACTCGAGCAAGCGCGTGGACGGAGAAAAACAGGCGTATTACGAGTGGGAGCTGCTGTGTCCCACCGGATCGCACATCCTGATCAGCGCGTGCATTTCCGGCGGCGGTCTGTACGTCTTCTCCGCGGAAGCCACCGAGAAGCAGTGGCGCAAAAACGCCGACGCGCTGCGCGCGGCGCAAAAGAGTTTCGCCGTCCCGGTCGTCGCGGAGAGCACGCTCGACATCTCCGACCGCATCTACAACAACGCCAACGAGGGAGGATTCAAGTGAGACGAAACGAGAGAAGGGCGGCTTTTCGCGCGCGAGCCTCCCCGCGTGTCTCGTGCGCGCGAAAACGCGCTGTGAAGACGTCGTCGCGGCGCAGCGACGGCAACCGCCCATAGGGTTGTGATGGTTCATACCAGTATCGAAACGTGTTTTTCCTCAGAGTTGTCAAAACGAAACGACACCCGCGTCCACGTCCACACGCAGTGTGCCATGGAGCGACCGGTCGCACGCGGGGGGGGGTTCCGAGCGACGACGTCGGGCCCGCGCCCGGCCCAGCCGCGCATTCTTTGTCTCCGGAGGCGCTCGAGGCACACGTGCAGGCTGCGTGCGATGCGTTGCGGTCGGGTGGCACTTTCGGCGTGTTGGATCTCCGGGGCCACCCGGACGCGGGCGCGGCGATCGACACCATCCTCGCGAGCGCCTCCGATCCAGGCGCGTTGCGCGCCCTGAACCTTCACACGCTGAACCTCGAGTTCGCGTTGAACGTCACGGACGCGCACGTCCGCGCGATGGCCGAGTGCGGCACGCTCGTGGACGTGAACCTGAACGCGACGTCCGAGGTTGGGGACGGCGCCGTCGAGGCGTTGGCGGATCGGAACGGAAAAACGCTCGCTTCTCTCGGGCTTTACTGGAACGTGCGCGTCACGGACGCGTCGCTCGTTCGACTCGTCCAGGCGTGCGGCAGTCACGCCTTGCGAACGCTCAACCTGAGCGGGTGTAAGCGCTTGACCGACGCCACCGCGCGCGCGATCGGGAAACACTTCCTCCGCGTCGCCGACTTGGATTTGACGCGCGTCCCGATTTCCGACGACGGGCTCGCCGCGGCGGTCCTCGCGCCGTCGTCGGCGGCCACCTTGGAAAGACTCAACCTGTACGCCGCCCCGAAACTCGCCTCGGCGCGGGCGTTCAGATGCCTGGCCGCCTTGGAAAACCTCACGTGGCTCGACCTGTGCGGCGCGCAGGCCCTGACGGACGAGGCGTTGGCGGACATCGCGGAGGGGTGCCAGAAACTGCGCGTCCTCAATCTGTCGTGGTGTCTGGCTCCGACGGACGCGGGCGTCGCCGCCGTCGCCGAGGCGTGCCGCGACCTGGAGCTGCTCAGCGTGCACGGCAACCGGAACGTGACGAACGCGAGCGTCGACGCGCTGATGGCGGCGAATTCCGGCGCGCTGCACACGCTGGACGTGCGCGGGTGCGTGGGGATCACCCGCGACCGCCACGCGCTCGCGGCGGCGTTTCCCAACCTCGAGACGTTCGCGCACCACGCGTGACGCGCCGCCGGAGCGGCGTCGGGAAGAGCGGCGACGAGAGAGTCTCTTAGGTTCGTTTAAGTGTGTAATAACCTTCACACATATGCGCACTCCGGTACCTCCTACGCGCACAGCCACAGCGCACCACGTATTATAAACCGGTCGTTCGGTCGCACAGACACGCTCTCAAAAAAGAGCGTCCGCGCCGTCGCCGCTCCCGCCTCGCCGCCCTACGCCGCCAGGTCGGCGAGGGTCGGCGCGCGTCGCTCACGGAGGCGCGGCGAAAGCTCCTCCCCGAACGCGTCGTCGGGTTCGGGTTCGATTTCGTTTCGGCGCAACGCCTCTCGCAGCACGGCGCGGACGTCCGGGACGGTGCTGTTCGGCAGCCTGTTCGCATCGCAGAAACGGCGCGCGGCGCCGTCCGCGGTCTCGTTCTCGTGGAACGTCAAGAACGAGGTCTTGCCCCGAGCCTCGCCGATCGTGAGCTCGATCCGCGCCAAAGGCGGGCCGAGCACGAACTTGGTGTACGGGTACCCGTCGGAAACAGAAGACGGCCCGTCGGGCGAACCGAAACTCAACCGCGACCCCTCGCTGCGCGACGACAACAGGCTCGGCGCGTTCTTGTTCATGCGCAGCGTCGCGCGAGCGGAGGCGGGAACGGACGAAACGCCAGCGGGCGAGCGCGGCGAGCGCGAGCGCGCCGAGCCCGTCGGCGACGCCGACGAGGGCGATCCGAGCGACTTGGAGGAGGACCAAGGCGGCGCCTCCGCTAAAGGCGTCGGGACGCGCGGGCTTCCGCTGCGCGGGAGCTCGCGGGGCCTCAAGGACCCGAGCTCCGCAAACTCGACACTGCTTTCCGCGGGAGATTTCCGCGCGGAACTCGCCCGGCTCCCGAAGGTGCTCGGCGTCGCGGGCT
>MDSV01104547.1_pt1 | contig 18493 bp, 18 predicted proteins | sample 810851 | NCBI WGS metagenome assembly MDSV01 (sample SAMN05326640, study PRJNA326480) | marine metagenome | isolation source: seawater | place: Atlantic Ocean: North East | collected 2012 | reverse complement strand
ATTTGGATTTAATGTTCTAAATTGTGGTGGATTTGTATCTTCAATAGGCACCTCTGTAATTACGGGTTTTACTGTTAGTGGGTTTTCTGCATCTTTAAATGCCGCTGCACTATTATTTTTAGTCATTACTTGTTTTACTGCTTCTTCTGTTACAGGTACAGATAAAGTATTAACATTTGTTTCCCATTGATTATTTTTTATTGAATGGTTTACTTTAGTAGTTATAAATTTTAAAGCCTTAGGGTAGGAAGAAGGTAAAAATTTAGTATCTACTTCAATTTTATTATAAATTACTATTCCACTCATTCCATCAAATGTTAATCCTAAATCTAAAGGAATAAACCCATTAGTAGAAGATACTACTTTTGCTGATTCATAATTGAATTGTGATATCCTCTGTTGATACATTTTAAAAGCAGATTTTCCTCTTTCTATAAAATCATTATTATCATCCATAAGGAAATATAAAGAATCTTCCTCACTAATAGTTAATTCTTCTGTTTGTACTTTATTAGGAATTTTTTTACCCCCACTAAGGAGTATTGTTTGGTCTTTTCTTATTACTGCGCCTTTAAGTGTTGAGTAACCAGTACCTCCACCAAATGCTTGAACTATATAATTTAAATAATTTCTAGACGCCATGTAAGTTTCATCAACAATAGCATTTCCAGATTCTAGGGCTGCTTGATTTACTGCAATTTTTTTAGCTTGTTTCCATTCCCTCCATCCTTCTGCTAATAATCTTGAATTTCTAGAATGTTCTTCTCTACTATCCCAATAACTTAGCCAAGATCCTCCTATACCTTGTACAGTAATATTTTCAAAGTTTAAACTATACCCCCTATTAGCGCCAAAACTCATCCAACCACCACCTTTTTGGAAGTTATTTGTGCTAGTAAAAAAACCACCATCTTTAATTTGTTTGCTAAATGCATCCTTAGCTTCTTTTTCTATATCTCTTGGAGGTATATTTGAATCACCAAGAGGACCATTATCTGACAATAAATTAGTTTCAAACTTATTAATTAATCCTCTATTCCAATTTCTTAAAGGAAATGCATCCATATTTTTTGTATCAGACCCATTTGCGGTTGCTCCTATAGATATTATAGCTGATAAATCCGGGGTTATTTTTGTTTTAAAATCAAATTTTTTTACAAAATTAGATTGACCATCAGGTGAATAACCATAGATTTGAAATTTTGTTCTTTTTTGAGGTGGATAAACTAAATCCATTCCTGCTATTGGATTTTGATCTATAAAATATATTACTCTATCCTCTTTTATTACAGGTTCAATGTTTGTTATATTACCTGTAGATTCGTTTATTGCGCCACATAGCTTTTCTAAAAATTTAAATAATAAAACTTCACCTTTTGAATTCTTAGAGCTTTGAAACGCATCAGCAACAAAATAAACACTAAAATAAGTATTATATAATTTTCCGTATTTTACATCTTTATTTCCTTCTTCAGCAGATGCAAATTCTTTCATGTTATCTTTAAATGATTTTTGTATTTTTAAAGACTCATCAATTGCATAATCATCTGTTAGATCAAAAGTAAATAAAACTTTATGTGGGGCTAATGGAACTAAATTAGGTATGTAAGAACATTTTGTATTATCAGAATCATCATAATCAAATTTTAACATTGTATAGGTATCTGCATTTCCATTTTTAACTTGAAAATTACAAACCGAATCTATTTTTTCTAATAACTTACCAAATCTTACATAATACTTTCTTTTTCTTGGAACTTTAAAACCATATGTACCCTTATTCCTTTCAAGATCTGATGCAATTATAATAGGTTGAATATCTTCCCCAAAAGCAAAACCTTCAGCTCCTAATGCCTTTGGTAAATTTAAATAATTTATATTTTGTTTGGGGAAAAATGCAATAGTTTCTAGCAAATAATTACTAAATTTATCCGCACCTAAAGAATTTATTAATTCATCCCCCGCAAAGTAATCCTCATCTTCTGGGTCGTTATTCTCATAAACATAACTATAAAATTCACTATCACTAAAATTTTCACTTCCATCACCTCGGGATAAGGATTCAAAATTAGCTTGTTTTCTTGCTTGTTTAAGCTTTCTATCAAATTCTTTTTGATTAGGAACAATTATAGGTTGATTAACATTAAGTGATTCAACAACACTTCCTATAGTTATTAGCTTTAAAGTTATATCATAAGTATTATCTGAATTTAATGTCCAATCAAAATTACTTACTTTTCCTAAAAACCCATCATAACTATACTTATATTTAGTTCTAAAGCTTTGAATTAAATTATAAATTCCATCAGTTGTAAGAGTCCCACCATCAAACCAACCTGAATCAGCAACTGTACTTTCTGTATTTCTGATTGTGAGTTCTCCATTTTCTATTTTATCAATATACTTATCCCATCCAAATTCTAATAGCATTAGATATCCAAGTCTAAGATATAATATTTCAAGAATACTAAATTGAAGTTTGTTAAATGCTTTTATAGTTACTGTAGCTCTTCTAATAGAACCCCTATTTACGCATTCTATTTTTGCATCTACAATACCAGGCATTGGTTGTAAACCTTTATCATTACCTCCTATACCTCCATATAGTTTATCAAAATTTTTTGTAATATTAGAATTAGAATCTCTATAACCACTTCTTTGAGTAAAAGAAGCTGGTGCTGTTTGTTTTGTAAAGTCTTCGGGATCCGTTACTGCGGAAGTATTTAATTTTTGAGTACCATTAAAAAGTATAAAACTTTTAGCTAAGTTTTCATCCATTAAACTTTGAATTTCATTTTCGGATAAATTTCCAAAAAATCCTTCATCTTTTAAAATCCCTTTTAGTTTAACTTTAGCATCATCTTCTGCTTCAGTTATAACATCCTGTCCAATAGCAAATTCACTATCATTAAAACGATCTGGGACGCCTAAACTGACTCCAGATGTTAATTTTATCCAAGTGCTTCTGTTATTTAAGTATTGTAAAGCTTGTGGAGATCTTTCTATAGATTTATCATTAAACCCAGCACCAAAAACTTGTTGTCTGTGTTTTATTTGCTCATCAACTCCAAGATCTACTTGTTCTCCAATAACATTCCCCATAACTAAACATTATTTAAAGCATTATATTGATTCACTATTGAACCTACATTGCTTGGGATTCTAATTTGTACCCCTAAAGGTGGAAACATAGAACCCTGATTAAATTGGGGATTAGCCGAAGCTATAACCCACCACAAACTTGAATCACTATAATAAGTTTGAGCTAAAATATCAAACCTGTCTCCCTCATCAGTATACACATAGATATCGTCAAATCCAAGGGGTATATCAGGATAAAAGGTAGTTGACTTAAATCTTTGGCCTGTTCTTACTACTAAATTTGTTATGTCTGTATATCTTCCCATATTTTATACTGGTGTTCCATTTAATCTATCTATTGCTGTTGGTGCTGTAGGGAATGGAGATTTAATTGGAGAAATCCCTGATGAAGCAATTGTTTCTAACGGTTCTACTCTATCATAATTATTATCCATTCTTCTTGATCCATTAGATAAACTAATATACCTTTGAGGACCATAAGTAACAACATTACCAATTTCATCTGTTCCATAATTATTCTTTTGTATACTTGGTACAAAATTATGAATAGGTGTAAATTCAAAACCTTCAACATTGCAAATCATTGGCATTTCTTTAACTGTAGGATCACTAGCTAATCCAGGTCCACCTGCACTATCTGGGATAGCTATTTCCCAAGGAGATTCTTCTGGAAGGGTTAAACTTAAACCACTTACAAATCCAACTTGTTTATATAACCACCCACCAATAGTTAATTCTACTAAATTACCTCTCATATAACCATCAGTTGAGTAGTCAGGGGCAAGTGATGAAGCTAAATAATTTAATTTTTTCCATTGCTCCATAATTTCAGCTTTTGATTGAGCTGCTACAGTCCAACCTAAACTAACGGTTCTACCAAATCCTTGATAATTGTATAATTGTTCTCCCCTACCAGCAAATTGTGTACCTTGCCATTCTGCTTCATAAGCATCAGTTAATGCATTAATTAATGCTCTAAAATGAATATAAGTTTTAAATTCAGGATTATCATTATCAATAATACCAATTCTAAATTTAACAAAATCATTAATTGGTTTATCTCTATCAATATTTTTACCTCTATAAATTGGTAAGGCATTAATTTTATCAGTTGCTTCTCCTATACCACTTTGATAGCTAGTTCTTGGTATATTTTTCCTACCAGGATCCCCTAAATTAACTCTACCAGTATATCTTTGTTCATCATCTGTATAATCTAAAGATGGTAAACCTTTTGTTTTTGTTTTTTGTCTATAATCTTGTAATATTTGGCCCCTTTGATAAACATTATCCCCGCCTCCATCACTTTGCCCATTTGAACCAGTAACAATACCTGATAGAGATGAAGGTGTTGTTTGAAAAGCATTTTGTAATTGATTATAGTCTAGAGTTGTTTCTAATCCCCTAATAACTGAACTGTTTTGAGAATTAAAACTACCAGATTGGAAAACACTAGTAGCAAAATTACGTAAGGGGTCATTATTTTCGCCCTTAGAATCAGGTGAATACTGACTTTGAATTAAATTAACACCCGTTACTTGTTGGTATAATTTACTTATTGTATTACTAAATATTCTTACACCTTGAATAGAAACATTTCTTTTAGTAAAAACAGAATAATCAAAACTCCCCGAAGCTACTAAACTACCTTTAAATTGATTAGTTTGTGTAGCTGAACCTGCTAATTGAGGATTATTTAATCCTGTTCTTTCTTTAGAAAGGTTAATATTTGTTTTTCCAACTCCTAATGTTGATCCAGGTCCCCCAGAATAATCATATAAAAGTGTTTGATTGCCCTGATCACTATTTATTTTATTATTTGCAAATTTTATTAATCTACTTGTTGGTGCCAATGTTGGATTTTGTCTTTCAGATTGAGCATCTGTATCAAGATATAAAGGGTTTGATAATGGAAAAGCACCACCAAAACCAGTTGATAATGAATTTCCTTGACTTACAACATTAGTTTCAGCAAATGGATTAATTCCCTGTTTTAATAAATGTCCCCCTAATGGATTTACTCCTGCTTGTAATAATGTAGAAGTAGGTAAATAAACACCATTATTTAAAGCTATTTTATTATTTGTATTTAACCCAGCTTTTATATTTACAGCTGTTCTTGATAATACATTTTGCTTAACTGAAAATAAAATTCCATTTGGGGATTTTAAATCAAACATCATTTTAGATAATCTACTAAGGTCTTCGGCTATAAGATTTGGGGTTAATGATCCACCTCTTAAAAGGAAATCTTCACCTTCTAAAAACCCAGAAGAACTTCTACCAAAGTCTCTATCATCAAATGATCTTTTAGGTATTGAACTTAATACATAAGGTTGGCCACTCGCATTAGTATTGCGAGGACCAGCTCCAAGTCTATCATATCCGTATTGTGGAGCTTTATAATCGGATAAATCCGTCCTTATTGTTAATAATCTAGACAATTATAGATTATGATACGTTACCAGTTGTGTCTGATGCTCTTGGAGTATCTACAATATAATCTTGATAAGTACCTTTTTCAAAGGTATTATTAACTGGAATAGTTGAACCATCTTGCAAAGGTGCAGTTGGTTGTTTTCCAGCTAATGGATTTAATGTACTCCCTCCTATTTCAAATTTTTTAAGTAAAGGCATAATATTAATTTTTATTGGTTAAACATTTATTATAAATATGTTATTGTATTGAGAATGCACTCATTCCAGCCACTGTACCTATATCAATTGAGTCCATTTGTACTTTTGGAGCTGGTCTATTTATTAGTGCTGTCAATAACCTATTTGTTCTTTTTGCTTCGGAATTATCTTGGGTCATATTAATGGATCCAGCTGCTGAAGAGACAACATCATCCCCCTTAAATAAATCTGTTCCAGCAATTACAGTATCTTTATTATTTAAAGCAAAAGTACCTTCTGGTGCTGTTAAAATTCTTTTCCCATAACCTTTACCACCAGTTGGTCCTGACATTATATCATCTACTGTCGCTAATTTAGCTAGTAACATTGCTATGGCACCTGCTGCTATTCCTAAACCTACTAAAGCTGTGATAGGGTTATTTGCAAAAGCAGCTATTATTTTACCACCGGCTGTTACAGCACTTATTCCAGCTTCTTTTTTCTCCTGTTGTACTTGTTTTCTAGCTAGTGCTAAAGAAGCAATTTGTCCCGCTATTTTAAGACCTGTCTGTAATACAATAGCTGATGTGATTAAACCTATTGTAGCATATGTTGCAAGAGAGCTTTCTGCAATAGCTCCAAATACATCTAAAATTGCACCTAATGGCCCATCTAATAAATTAGCTAAAGCGCTTTGAATTTTTCCAATTGCATCTGCTAATTTATCAGCTGCTGCTTGTTGTTGAAGGCTATTATACAATTCATCACCACTTAATTTTTTTAATCTTTCCCTACCTGCTTCCGTTTGCATTAAGGTATCAATATTTTTATCTCCTAATTTTGCTTGGAGTTCCTGCATTTTTAGAGAATTGGCAAGTTGGTCAACATTCATACCTGCTGCTTTTGCTAAAGATTGTTGTGCTAAAACATTCATTTCTTGAAATTCTGCAGCTGTGCCCACTTGTGCTGCTATTTCGGCCGCTGCTTCTGCACTTTTTCCTTGCAATGCTAGTGATCTTGCTCTTTCAAGGTTTAATGCTTTACCTGTTAGTAATTCAGCTTGTAATTCAGCTTCGATAGATGATTCAAAATCTAATAAAGATTCTGATATATCCTTTGCTTCTTCTAAAGTTAATCCTAATTTTTTAGCTTGAATTACAGCCTTCGCTATTAATTTAGGATCATTTCTATAATTAGCAGAAAGTTGTCCACTTATATTTGCTACTTCTTTTATTACTTCTCTACCATCTACTCTTATTCCTGTACTTTTTTCTAAATTTGCAACTTCGTCTAAAATTTCTGTATTTATACTTTTTGTAGTTTGATCTGTTAAAGTAGAAAACATTGCAAGTTTACCAGCTTCATCAGCTGCTAAACCTAATTTGGAAGTTAATATTAATTGAGATTTTAATTGTTCTTCTGTAAAACCAGCAGTTATACCTGTTGCCTCAGCAAGCTCCATTTGAGCTTTTAATAATTTTTCTGCCGTTATAAAAGATTTACCCGATTCAATTGCAATTAAATTAAATTGGTCGGCTACATCTTCAGCTTCACTTCTACTTATCCCTAATGTTTTTGCAAAATTAGTTTGTGCTTTATCCGCATCTATAATACCTTTAATTAAAAAGGCTAAAGCTCCCTTTCCAATGCCATCCATAACATTGTTAGCCATTTCTAATTCTGCTACAACTCTTTCTTCCTTAGATAAAGTTTCATCAAAACCTAAGTTAATTTGTGCTATTCCTTTACTAAAATTTTCGAGTGGTCCCGATAACAGTGGTCCTAAAGCCGGAATTTCTTTAATTCCATCAGCAAGTTTTCCTACAAAATTTGTTTTACTATTTATGTCATCTATAACTTCTTCAATCTCAGTAAATGATCCTGCTAAACCATCTGCTGTATCTATTGCATTTAGTAATTCATTATTTTGTCTTTGGAGTGCTATTACTTCTGCATCAGTTGCATTACGCATTCTTTCCATATTAGCATTCAAAGTAGCTTGGGCTTTTGTCCTTGCTTGTGCTAATTGGTTTAGTTGTTTTGATGCGTCTGCTCTACCTTTTGCTGTAACTAAGGCAGCTTTATCAAATTTACTTAATTTAGCCGATACTGCGGATAGATCCTGAACGTCTTTTTGGGCTGTTTTAAAACCAGCAGCAAATTCTTTATTTTTAGCGGCCGCTTTTCCTAAATTAGCTGCTATATCATTAAAAGTTTGCCTTGCCTGAGCTGCTTCTTTATTTATGTCTTGCAGGTCAACTTTTAATTCTTTTGCGGATTCTTTACTTTGTTCTAGTTCCTCGGCCATAAGGATATTTTATTATAAATATTATTTTTTATAACTTGTTTTACCCTTTAAGTTTTTTATTTGTGATTTATAGTCAGGGGCTTTAACAGTACCATCGGGGTTAATTAAGGATTTAGTACCTTTATTATTTTTGGCCTCTTCCATTTTAGAATTTACTTCCTTATTATAATTATCTATTTCTTTAAAAGTAAATTTTCTTAACCAAATTGGCATGTTATACACAGTATGCCAATCATATCCTCCATTACCATGGAAAACTACATTGTGAATTTGTCTAAATAAACCCTGTCTAAATTCCGCTGCTTCCTCAAGCGTCAGGCCAAAAAAAGTTAAGATTAATTGGGATGGATCGTTTTTCGTCGCTTCCAGGGGGAAAAAAAGTCAGATCTATGTCTGGTTGAGTTTTACTAATGTGTTCCCTTAATGCTCGAGCATCTCGAGCTAATAAAGCTTCATCTACAAACTTCCTTATTAACTTTATATCATAATCCCCATTTACCGATGTAATAATATATTTTAACCTTGTACTCGATTCTGGGGTAGTTACACCTTTACCTAATTTTTCATATCCTTTTAATTCTCTACTAATTTTTCTTTCATCACCCTGGGTAATGCATTTCCAAGTAACTTCTGTTTTAGTATGGGGTAATGTAAAATGAAATTCGTTTTTATTTTTTGGAAATAATTTTTTATCAATTTTTTTATTTTCAATTAAAGATAAATCTATTTCAGTTTCTTGTCCACCTACAAACGCTTTGTAATTACTACCATAACCTAAAATTCTTGTAGCAACCATAATGGCATTTTTATCTCCTAATACTAAATCACTAAAATTAATTTTAGAAACAATAACAGCTTCTAATAATTTATCAATTACAACTCCATCAGATATAAACTTAGAATTTGTAAGAATATCCTCTTCTTTAGCAGTCATATATTTAATTTCAACTTTTCCACTAGATAATGGATTATCTTCGGGGTAAACTAAACCTTGAGACGGTAATTCTACTATTTCAGTAGGTAATGAAAATTCGCTCATAATCTTTATTTAATAACGTTTATTATACATATCAACGTAAGAAAAAGCTTGGCGAGAGCCAAGCTATTTTCCAAAGTAAATAATTAATAAAGGTTATATTGCCATATTCAATGGCTGGGTAAATAACCACCCCACGTGCTCTCTAGTATCTAAACTAAAGAATAACTTATTCATTTCACCACCTCTACGGTTTTTACTAAACCAAATAGCTCTACCACCTTCAGGTTGGAATTTAATATGAGCCATCGCGGTAATCATGTGTTTAAATCGGTTACTACCAGCGAATTCTCCACCTTTAGTAACCTGCTGAATGATCATAAAGTTAGTGTTTTTACTACTAGCATTTTCAGCTTTATTGTGTTTTTCAAATAAATTTAATAATTGAGTTTCAGCATTTTTCATAGTACCACCATGGAAATCCTGTACAGCAACTGCAAGCTCGGCAAATGAATCTACAAGAACTGAATCCCAACCTTCATGAAGAATTGATTTTAAAATCACTAATGGATCATGCTCAATCCAATCACCCATAAATAAGATAGGTAACGAACCAAACTTTGGGAATCTTTTAACCATCCCTACCATATCAATCTGAGTCATCTCACCTGATATAAACAATACTTTATTACCATTTTTATGTAAATTCGCAAGCATATCTAGTAAAACTGTAGTTTTACCAACACCTGGATCACCAACAAACGCAACATTAGTACCTTTCATCATTCCACCTTCACTTGAAAGCAAATTATCAATTTTAGTATCAGTTTTCATAGGAACGAACAATTCAGGATTAAACTTAAATGAATCCATTGTCATTGTTGTTGGCTTAAATCTTTTAACAACATTACCAACTTTACGGCTTGGTCTACCTCTTTTAATTCTTACTGTATTTGACATAACCTTTATTATTATTAATTATTTACAGTGTAAATATACGATTCCTATCTCAGGTAACCAAATTTTTCGCGCGAGAAAGAAAAAAGCTTAACCGAAGTTAAGCTATTTTTCAAAAAGGGGTGGTAAAAAATCTTAGAAGTTCAATACACAATAATCTGGTTGAACTGTCATAGTTAATTCTTGAGCAGTATCTACTGTATCCCAGTTATAATCTCCAAACGAAGCATCTGTAATCATAGCTCCCTTAATGATCCATTCTGATACGATATCACCTACAGGTCCTAGTACATTTACAGTTAAATCTTTCTTATAGAAATCACTGTAACCATCTCTACCAGTTACTGATTCATGGTGTAATCTTACCCATTCCATTACTGCTTGAGCTCCTGAAGGAGTAATAGGGTCAAACAATGTAAATTCTATAGTATTCCATACTGTTTTTCCTTTTACATATCTTTGAACATTAATATGGTTTAATTCAACAGATCCTTGTGTTAAAGAAACTGCTCCAACACCTTTCATTATATAAGAAGGAAAACCGTCTACAAATAGAATAAATCTATTAGCTTGTTTAGGTTCAAAAGCTGTGAAAAATATTTCGTTCGGGTTTAATACTGCCATTTTATTTTCTTATTTTATTATAAATATTCTATTTTTAAATTCTTACGCTGGGAATGTTGCTCCAGTTGGTAATACATTGAAATCTAGTATAATAAATTCAGCTGTTTTAGTTGGTTGTAGGAATATTTGTCCTATTAACTCATTTCTATCTATAACATCTGGTGTGTTATTACTATCATCCATTACTACTTTGAACGCATACAATCCTTGTCTTTGTTGAACTGATTCTAAATATGGATTAACTTGTGTTAAGAAGTTTTGTCTTGTTGCAATTGTATTTTGTTCAAATACTAAGTTATCTGCAATTTGAGAAATAAAATCCTTAAGTGTAATTAATAGTCTACGTACATTAACTCTATCTAATGCAGAAGCAGCTTTTTGTAATGTTTTCTGACCAAATACAACTACTCCTTGATTAGGGAATGTAGCAATTGGGTTTACATTTGCTTCATATAAACTATCTCTATTAGCAGAAGTTAATTTTCTTTCAGCTCTAACAACTTGTCCCATTCCTCCTCTATTAATTCCAGCTGGTGCAAACCATGGATCTGCTGATGCATCAGTAAATGCATAGATTCCAGGAATGAAAGTTGATGGTGGAATAAATACTAATTCTCCAGTATTTGGATCAATTGTTTGAACCCAAGGCCAGTAAGCTGCTGCATAACTAGAATCAACGCCTCCTGCTTGACCAGTTACTGCTGCAATTGAAGAATTGTAAGCTACTAAATCCATTACAAAAATAGAATCACCTCTAGCGATAGTATTATTTAATACACTAGTAGTTTGAGTTCCATAATCCGCAGCATATAATCCAGGTATTGAAATAACATTATACTGATAACTATCTGTATCTGCTAATAATGCAATTGCATTTGTATAATCTGTACCTGCTAATCCCTGAGAATCTGTGCTATTAATATTTTGATAAAAATTAGCTGCTCTTGCTGCAGGAATATTACTACCTAAACCTCCATCAAATGTTCCATATGCACTACCAGATCCTAAGGCAGGTAATGAACTTGTAAATTCTGATTTTGCATTTCCAGCATTATCTAAATAATTTGGGGTTTTTAAAGGCACTTCTTTTACTCTAACATAAGCTGAGATATTAGGATTTGATCCTGATTCTTGTAAGAAAGTATTGCCATCTCTAGTTACTACAGTAGTTGATATATCTCCAATAGCTTTTGCAATATAATTTGATGCAAAAGGATCTAATGAAATATTATTATAAGATTCTAATACAACTTTATTTGATTGGTTATCATTACCTCTTCTAATTAATAAAGAAAATGTACCAGACGAAGTATTTACAGAAGCTATTTCCCATCTAATGTTATCTGCTGATCCAGTAACTAAAGATCCATTTGAACCTGTTACATTAGCGGTATTGAAATTATTCATTATAATTCCCTCAGAAATTGTTTCTAAAATAAATGGGGAATCACCTGATGTATTTCCTGCTGATGCCGTTGGGACATACGAACTTGATGCAGGTGAAAATGAACCACTTGTAACTCTAGTTACTAATAGAGATTCGCCACCATTTTGAAAATATTGATTAGCTGCTATAGAAGTCAAATATGTGTATTGCCCTGATCCACTTTGTAAAGCTCCACCAAAAATTGCTTGGAATGAACTAAATGAACTTACTAGTGTAGGTCTTTCAACAGGACCTTTAACAGTTGGTCCTATAATAGCTGCACCTCTAGTTAAGGGTTGGGCTGTAACAAAAGATTGATCATTTTCCCTTGCTAATACTCCAGGAGATATTAATGTTTCTGCCATCTTATTATATTATTTTTAATATTGTTTTATTATAAATATTAAAAAATCTTTCAAAAAACTATTTTACTAGAGTTATTTCTCCAGTATCTAAATCAATATTACCTTCTCCATATTTTTCTTGTAGTTCTTTTCCTACTTTATTAGATTCTTCTTGCAAATTAGCTAAACGTTCTAAAGTATCCGATCTTTGTCCTTCTAGAATTGCCTTTTGAATATCTATATTTCCTAATTGAAAGGTAATTTCGTTATTTTGTCTCCTAAAACCTTGAAGTTGTTCTAACTCATCTTTTGATAACTTGATTTTTTCACTCATTATATTATTTTTACGTTAATTATAAATATGGTTTACTTTTGTTTAGTTAAATATTCTTTTACTGCTTCGTAAACCTGTTTAACAGTAATAGATCTTTGACTTATATGTTGGTCTTCAGTTCCCTTAAATTCAGGATCCCAATCCCAATCACCTGGGTCAAATACATAATTTGGATTTGACCAGACATTATTTCTTACATTATGATTTTCTATTTTAGTTAAATTTTTAGTAAATTCATAACCATAAGGAATAAAGTTATTAATCATAATAGTATGTTTATTTAAAGCCCAATTTACCCAAGATAAACCAGAACCTAAACCTATAAACACTTCTGCATGGTGTAAATAATTCCAAGTAGATTCCCAATCTAATTCTTTTTTATTAATAATATGATCACCCTCAAACCCCTCATAAGATAAATTAACTACTTTATATCCATCCTTATGTAATAATTCTACTAATTCTCTCCAATTATCATAGGGCCATTCTTTTATCCCAGCAGTTGATCTAGGACCAATACAAATGTACTTCCCCTTAATTGGTTTTTTACTAGGGGCAAAATCTAACCCATAATTTAATTCTCTAAAAGGTACATTTAAAATATCAGTTATACATTTAATTAAAGGTATAGCATTTGGTTGAATTGGGTTTTTAAGTCCATTGTCCCATTTTCCATCTGTTTTAAACCACCCAATAGTGTAATGAGCATAAGCTTCAAAGGATACATTTGGTGGAATAAAGTCTATATGTTCATATTTTTCTAAGTATTCAAACCATTCATTATGAAAGGTACTAACAGTAACATCACAATTATATATTTTTTGAAATTCAACAACTTGGGGCATCCATGCAATAGTATCCCCTATTGATTTTGAATCAAATGTAATTTTTACCTTTTTATTTTCTAAATTTAATTTATGTTTTACTTCTCCATTTATTTTTATAATCCAAGGAATATAGTATTCTTTATGACATTTAGTCCAGTAGTTATTTTTTATAGTATCTTTATACTCTACTTCTCCATTAAAACCATTTATAAATTCAACTACATACGTTTTTGGTATATTACCAATAACTTCTACTTTGGGTCCACTTTCAAAACTTATTTCTACTTTATTTTCTTTTTTCATTTTTTTCTAAAATTGTTTTATAAAAATTTAAATGCTCAATAGCAAAATTAAAAGGAGTATTTTTTACATTATCTAATTTATATTTAATTGGAGAAAAAATAGTATCAATTAAATTATATTTATCTATATTTACGTCATTAGTTAAAGGTGTAATATAAGGAAGATATTCATTACCATAATGGTCTAAGTCAAAGGCCATAATTTTTGTATTATTTGAAATTGCTTCCTTTAACACTATAGGGTTGCATTCCCAATCAGAAGTAAATAACATTAAATCTGCAAACCCAAAAAATTTATCTATATCATTTCTTTCACCCCAAATATTAACATTAGGAGGAATATCTTTCATTAATGGTTCCCAATATTCCTTAAAATTAGGAGCCTGATTACCTAAAAAATGAAATATATAAGTAAACCCATATTTTTCATATAATGATTTAGCTATATTAAGGGCATATTTTTGATTTTTACCTGGTGTCCATAACCCAATGTTAATAATATGGAATTCACCTTTTTTTAAATAACCCATTTCATCTAAAATTTCATCCCTTGATTTTTTACTTTGAATATTTTTATCAATAGGAAATGAAATTAATGATTTTAGAGCACTTCTATTTTTAAATGTTTCATCTATATGATGTTGGGTGACACAAGCATACCCATCTGGTTCGTATAATTTGTCCTTATCAGGATCAAAATACATGTTATGACATGTTTCTACTATTTTCCAAGGATGCTTTTTATTATATAGTTCTTTAAGTAGTTTTTTATTAAATGGGTTAAATGAATCAAAACCTTCAGGTATTTCTTCTATATGGATTATATCAAATTTTTTCTTATATAAAAATTCAATTAAATCCTTTTTTTCACCATGAATACCTTTTTCTGGGGAGTATAAATTACCAAAATTATAATAATTATCTCCTACTAATTCAATTATTTTATTTTTTTGGACTACAAAAGTATGACTATAATCACACCATTCTAAAACAGATATATTAGCATTAGTAAATTTAGATAAAGATTCTATTCTTTTAAGTAAAAAAGCAGGCATCCCACCTGTACTAAGATGAGGAGCTAAGAATAAAATATTAAGGTTTTCTTTTCCCACTTAAACCAAATTTACTTAGCTTGTACCAAGCTCTTTCGTGTAGGTAATACAGAACCATTTTGGTAATTACTTCTACGCCTCCAATAGCCAATCCTATCTCCCATGAACCTGTAATTATCCCCGATAATATTATTGTATCTAATGTGCCTATTATTCTCCATGAAATTGTTTTAGCAATGTGTCTTTTATAGCTTACCATCTTTGCGCATTTTATCTCTAATTTTTGTAGCTGATATTTTTTCTATTTTTTTAGGTGGAACGTGTTCAATAATTTCATATCCAACTCCCCTTCCATAATTTATAGATTCAATATCAGGTATAATAGAAATAAATACTCTTCCCTCTTCAATTAAATCAGCAAGTTCTTCTTGAATATGTGCTTGTACTCTATCAGCACCCCATGGTTCATTAATTGAATCTGGTCTTGTTCTAATAGCTACCCATACATTTTTACCTTCTTTTAATCTTTGATCTATCAACCAACGATGGCCTTCATGCCAGGGTTGGTATCTACCAATAAACATACTATACTGTTTTGACATAATTTAAAATTTTAGTTAATGATTCTTCTGGAGTTTCGAGTGTTGTATCAATATCTAGATAGTCAAAAATTGGTTTTTGAAAATCCATAACATGATATTCTTCTCTCCCTCTTCTAATTTCCGCTATATTATAATGTACGAAAATTTCTTGTAATTGCCACTCCATCATATCCTTAAATTCTTCCCTTTGATCTAAATAAGGAGAAACTAAAGATACAATTACATCTTTACCTTGATTGTGCAAATAATGAGCTATTTTTTGAGCAGCATCTATATTAGCTATTCTACCCTTCATAGAATAGTCTTTATTTTTAAATAATTCTCTCATTTCATCCCCATCTATTCTATAAGCATGAGGAAGATATTTTTCTTTAAGTAAATTTGCTAAAACCGTTTTACCAGATCCTGGTTGTCCTGTAAACCAATATATCATCTATTATAATTAAAATATTCATAAAACCAAGAATAAGTATTAACTATATTTTGTGATAGTTCCATACCTAAATACTTATTATGTTGTTCATGTACTGGTTTAACTTCTTTACGAATTGTATGATCACCAAATATACCATGTACTGTATCATCTTCTTGGGTTAACTGTTCTACATTTTGAAAATCATGTTGATATCTTTCTATTTCAAAAAAATCATAGATTTTATTTAATTCAGTTTGGGGGTTAGAAGTTAAATCTTCAAATCGTATAAATAAAATATTTTTATCTATACCTTCATCTATCATTTGTTTTAATCTTTCTACAGCAATACCAATTGGAGGGTTTTGAGCCCATATATCAACTCTTTTAGCCGTTGTAGTACCTACCATTTCATTCCAATTAACCATACCGCTATCCTTATCTGGGTTTTTTCTAAAGTTTTTTTCCATGGAAGTATAAATAGATCTTAAATCTCTTACCATACAAACTATTTTGGGCTTAGGATAAAATGAATTTAAAAAATCATAATGTATTCCCCATCCTCTAGATTTATCAACTATATACTTTTTATCTGTAATTCCATTAAAAAATCCCTTTATTCCCTGACGGCAAAAATTAAGCCATCCTTTTTTCATTAATTTAGGATCTTGAGCTTGAAAAGCTTGATCATTTGTATAGTTTACTCTAGCTGCAAATAATAATTCTAATACACCAGAAGTAGGTGTTACATAAAAGTCAGGATTTTGTCCTAAAATATTCTGTAATAGGGTACTGCCTGCTCTAGGCAATGAAGATTGGAAAAATATATTTTCCATTATTGTTTATTTATAGAAGTTATTATTTTATTTGTGTCAAATATCTCCGTTAAATCATTATACGGGATAGATGATACATCTTCGGATAAACCAAAGGGTTCATATATAGCTTGGGTAAGTGTTGGTTCCTTAGTAAACGCATTAGCCCTTATGTTGTCATGTAATTTATACCCAAATGTTTCAGGTTTTGTACTTATCCAACATACTGTAGATTTTTTATTTAACGCCGAAGCTAAATGTTGAGCGAATGAATCAATTAGCAATCTCTTATCAGATAATTGTAATAAAATAGCTATGCTTCTATAACCATCTAATGCTTGCATTGTATCTTCATATGCTTTTTGATCCTCCCTTTTAATATGAATAATTGAATAATCATTTTTATAATGTTCAATTATTTCTAACATATTGGGTTCCGGAATATCTCTCGTCCAAGCATATTGATAACCTAAACCTGCTGGTCCTCCATTAGGTTGTATAGCTAATATAGGTTTATCTGTTTTATAATATGGAGCAAAATAATCTATTTCAGGTTGTGTTAAGAATATTTCTGGTTGTTCACCATTATACCTTAATCCAAATACCTTACACCAAGTATCAAATAAAGATATTGGTTTTAAAGTCATAAAATCCGTATCTCTATAAGGTTCAGCTGCAAATATCTTACATTTTTGATCCTTAATAAATTTTAAATAAAGTCCATTAACCTGATTAGGATGGTGAACTTCAAAAATATGGGGATTATTTAAAAATACATCTGGGTAGGCAGATACAACTATAATATTAGCATTTTTGTATCTTTTTTTAATAACTTTAACCATGGCTGTTGCCATGATACTTTTACCTAAACCTCCATCTATTTGAAAGATTATATTCATCTATAACTATTTTTTTATCAAAACAATGTACAAAACCTATTTAAATACTCCTAATAATTATTACCAAGGAGTACCAGTTCTTTTAACAATAGCAGCTCTAGCAACAACATCAGCAGCAATAGAAGCTGAATTTTCTGTTTCAACAGTTGGTTGGTCTACATTAGCTTGTATCCAATTAAGAACAGTAGCTTCTGTTAAGTCTTCATAAGCTATAAAGCCACTATCTGAAGTTGATCCAGTTGTTAAACTTAAATATCCAATAGTTCTTGTAGAAGCATCTTCAATTTCAGATTCACAGGCGTATGTTACAGCTGTTACCATTCCATCTACTATAATTCTTTCTAAATCGTATATTTTCCAAACGTGATTCATTATTATTTTATTTTATTATAAATATATAAATTATTTAGTTAATTAATTTTTTTTTGAGCTATTTTTATAGTTTTCTAATTCACCTGCATTTTTCAATGTTTCAACACCTTTCCAAGCTTCAACCGCGGCTTTATCTTTTCTAGTTCCAACAACTAAAACATTGTATTTACCTGGGTCCGATGATGTAATTTTTATTTTTGTAGCACTTAAATTTACTACACCAAAAGCTCTACCTAGATTATCAACTGGATTAACCCATACCTGAGAGTTTTCATTTAAGTATCTATAATATTCAGGTAATATAATTTCACCTTGTAGATCCTCTCCTATTTCAACTTCAAATCTATATAAGTTATCTCCGGCAGTAGGTGATTCAACAAAACTGTGGTGTAAGTTATGTGTAGCTGATTTACATGGGTTTGGGTGATCAATTGTAAATGTACCAGATGCTTTACTTAAAGAACCAAATGCACAAACATTACACATAAAAGTAGTGTTACATGCTGTACTAGTTTTACTATATGT
>MDSV01114063.1_pt1 | contig 18496 bp, 18 predicted proteins | sample 810851 | NCBI WGS metagenome assembly MDSV01 (sample SAMN05326640, study PRJNA326480) | marine metagenome | isolation source: seawater | place: Atlantic Ocean: North East | collected 2012 | reverse complement strand
TCGAAGAAAGTATTTCTTTTGCATTAGACTTCATAGTTTCTTCCAACTGTTCCGCCTCGAGCAACGCTTTTTCTAAAATTGATTCACTCACGTTTTTTTATTTTTTTTTAAAAAGTTTATTAAAAAATCACGCGTTAAAAAACGCGGTTTTATAATAAATATATTCGTCAAGGAAAAAAACCCGATTTTAGGTGTTTTAGTGGGGATTTTTTAAATTTTTAGAAAACTATCTAACTTCGACATCATGGATAAGGATTTGGCAAATTTGTCTTGTTCTACATTATTTGACTCGACCATTTCCCCAGTTTCATCTACTTTATCCGCATTTTCATCTTCCCTGAATAAGTATGACCCAGGAGTAGAGGGTGAGGATACTAAATCAAAACATATTAACTCAAAATCGTCTTGTACTTCATTATACTCACCATTTTTGGTTAGTGACCCTACACCTCTTGACGAGATTCCTAGGGTAACCCCTTGTCTTAGTAAATTGGCGGCCATGTCACCGACACACGAAATAACACCATCTTTAAGATAAGCAGGTGAAGTTAATAATTTTAATTTACCTATTAGTCTATTACCGTCCCACCATGTTTCTGTGATAATATGAGAAGCTCTATCTAAATCTATTAAAGAAGATTCAGGATGGTTTAATTCAGATATAGAACACCCCTTTTTAATTATTTCTTGGTATCTCTCATTTTCTCTTCTAAGTATAGTTTCTGGGTAGATTCTCCCGTTTCTATTAGGAGTGTTGTATTTTTGTAATATAGCATGCATGTATATCTCACCATCGAAATCATCACTTTTCATTTCTGAAATTATATTTTTATTGTCGTCAGGGGAAATATATCCGTCATGTTCGACCAATATACCATGGCCAATTTCTCTTGCTTCTAGAACTCTCATAGGTTATCTTTTAATATAAATATATTTTTATACAAAAAAAGATAAGATAGTTAATTTTATAGGGATTATCTTTTGGTTGGGTGAAATTCGAAGTCTTGTGAGGTTTTAAAAGATTTTTCTATAATTTCATTTGTGAGTTGGTTTACCGAGTTTTTTATTTCTGTAGATTTTAAGTCTTTATGTTTTTTACTTTGTTCTAAAAACAATGTGACCTCACACTTCATAAAACTTCTTTTTCCTTTTTTTATACCACTACTTCTTAAGTCTAAATCTACTATTACTTTTTCTTTAAATGGTGTCTCGGTTATTTTATTATGAACGGTACTTTTTATCTTATATTTCATCCTATTAATTTTTTCACTCCATCTTTCTAAATCGTGTAATGGTTCCACCCAACTAGAAAGATTTAAGTATAAGGATTTAAATGATTTTACATCTACCGTACCGTAAGATGTTCTAAAATATTTAGAATTTTTTGTATTAATTTCTCTACCTTGTTTTAACATATTGTACTTTTTTTTTACAATAAAATTATAACAATTTGTGTGGGTTAGTTCAAGTCCTCTAGTAAGCCCCTAACCCTAATATAGGATTTTTTAGACGCGGAAAAAGTCTTAATCTTGTCTTTTGTTTGTACTAATTTTGCTGATAAACTATCATCTTTTGATTCAGATATTAAATTATTAATACGTTTTAAAGCTATTTCTTTAACGTTAGTAAATTCTTTAGTTAGAGTATCACCATCCATTAATAAAGTATTTTTTAAAATATTCTGTTGTGATTCCGTTAAGGAATTTTCATATTCTTTTTTATAATTCTTATTAATAACCATTGATAGTATTTTAGGGTCTATCGGTTTGGTTTCCACAAGAGATTTTCTGTTAACCATATTTTCTACTAAATTACTTTTACATTCAATAACAGTATCTAAATGTTTTATATTAGTTTCAAATATAATTTTATCTAAGTTAGTGTAATGTGTATTTTCTTTAATTTCTACTAAATCTTTTCTCTTTTCTATAATTTTGTCAAGTAAACTAGTTACTTTTTTTAGTTCAGTTTTTTGGTTTTTTAAATGATTTATAGCTTCATTTAAATAATTTTCACCGTCTTTAATGTTATTATAATTTTTATTTTCTATTTCATTATATAAAGTGAAAAATTCTTTAAGTGTGTTGGAGTACTTTAGTGCTCCCATAATTACTGATAAGTTCTTTTTAAATTCTTTTTTGTTTTTAAAAGAATTTTCCAAGATACTATCTAAACTTTGTTTGTATATCGCGAAACCTTTCATATGTTATTTTAATAATAAATATATGGTTTAATCTAATAAGGTATCAACCTCGTCGTTGATTGATTTTATATGTTCTTTATTTCTACTAAATAAATCGTTTAAACCGTTTTTAGACAATCCTTTACCTTCTAGAATTAGTGGTAATCCTTTTTCAATATTAAATGATTCTGCAGCTGCTACTGGTTCAGTAACTTCTTCACCAGCTCCTGGAGCCTCAGTTTCTGGTCCACCCATGTCAAAATCAGCAACATCTTCACTACCCATATCCATTCCTGGTTCTTCTGTAGTGGCATCGTCACCTTCTGGTTTTGGTGGTTCACCATATAATTTATCTAAAGTATTAAATAATCCTGTTTTTTTAATCGTTTCTGGGGTTAACTCTAACTCTTTAGATACAGCTTTTTCAAATCTTTGTTGTTGTAGGTCTAATTTTATTTCCTCGTCACTCCAACCCAATATAAACTTTTTTGCCCATGTACTAGATACGGGAGCAATACCATTTCCTGGGTCACTCACAGCATCCTTATATAAGGTTACTTTAGTTTGGAATTGTTCGAGCTTTAGAAGTTCGGCTTGACTAGATGGATTGGTTAGTCCCAAAGAAAAGTTTTCAAGTTCATCTTCGAACCCTAAAACATATAAATGAATAATAGCTATTTTATTTAATTCTTGTATAACAGCTTTTTGAATTCTATTAATAGTTCTTGCAAATCTAATATCTAATAAAGCTAGGTTTTTACCTTCACCAACAACCTCTTCAAAACCTAAAAAAGCTTTAGGTATTCTTAAAGAAGCTAATAGTTTTTTCTGTATATATTCTATATCAGCAATTTCACTTAAGTTAGTAGCTCCAGGTAAGGTATCTATTGGACTAGCTGCGGCTGGGTCTCTAACTGGTATAAAATAATCTTGGTCAACCGCCATTTGATTCATTCTTAAATCCACATTACCATTTTGTGGGTCTACGACTGGGTCCCTTTTAAATTTATTAGCGACTTTTTGAATATAAGCCTCTACGTCTTTATCATCCATGTTACCAACAAAAACTTTAAATACTCTTCTTTCTGGAGCTCTTGAGGTTCTGTACACCAGCATCGCGTCTTCAGCTAATAGTAATTGTTTCCATATTCTTCTAGCCTTTTCTAACATAGATGTTCCATATGGTAATCTTCTATCGTCCCCCAATAATCTAAAGTGTGCTAACTCCCAGGAGTTGAATACGATGTCTTTGTCTTTCCATCTAAACTCTACTTTATCAGTTTTACCATCTTCTTGTGCATTATGTTGGTTTACATATATATCTTTTTCTGTTCTTTCTATTTCTATGTTTGGTAATTGGTTACACCCTATAATTCCTTTTTCGGGGTCTATTTTTAAATAGACAAAATTATCACCGTATTTACACACATTTCTAATCCACATAGGTAGATTGGTGTTTATATCCATAATATTATTAAATAAATCTCCCAATATAGATTTTATCCTACTAGATTCTGAAAAAATAGATAACATATAACCTTTTTCTGAAGGTGTGGTACATTCTTCTGAGTATATATCTAAAGCTGCAGAAATTTCTGGTGTAAACTCCATAGATTCATAATCGTAATAAGAAGCTAATCTGTTTGGTTCATAGTAAATAGATTTTGTGTATAGTTCATTATCTATTTTTTGCCATTGATTTGCTAAAAATAAACTTTGTTGTATCTGTAATTTTTCTTTTTCAAAATCTGCTTTAGAGTCTGTTTTTAGTATGTCTCCAGAACCAACTTTAAATTTTTGATACGTAGGTTCTGTTTGTGTAGGGCCTCCACCCCCAAATACTTTGGTTAGTCTTTGATATATTGTTAAATCTGCCATTGTGTTAATAATATTAATTTATTTATAAATAGTAAATTATTCACTATCTTCTTTTACCAAATAACCATGCGTTATCTTTATATAGTTGCTTTGTGTCTGTTTCTAGGTTTCCTGGTATACCCCACAAAGGTGTATTTTGTTGTGGTCTTCCAGTGCCTGAATTATCCCTAGGGTTATTTGTGTCTGTTGTCCAACTTTCCAACATTGCTTTTGTCATACTATCTGCTTTATGTAATTGACTAAAAGAATTATCCCCAACATATAGTGCCATAGCTATAGCCATTATTAAATCATCATGTTTACCTTTCATGTGATTTGGTTTTCCATTTATATAAACAAATGTATATAATTCATTTAAAAGTCTTTTTGATTTTATAACAAATTTATGTCTTAACGCCTCTTCAAACGCTGCCACTATTTGTGTTCTTTTATTGTTAAAAGCTAATCCTGGTGTTTTAGTACCAGCGTGTGGGTTATACTTCCATTTATCTGCTGTATTCATCCCCTCCACATATAAATCTTTATACCCTAATTCTTGTAGTTTTCTAGATGTAGCTACACCCATACCACCAGTAATGTCTGTCACCACATATGCTTTATACATAGAACCCCACTTATAAATAATATCAGCCGCTAAATCTGGTGGTATTTTACCCAAATATTCTGCTACCTGACATCTTTCATCAAAATCAATAATTACTATAGATGTAAAATCTTCAGCGTCCCCTCTACTCACATCACACCCTAAAATATAACGATGACCCTCTATAGGTTTTTCCCAAATCCACATTTGATTCCCAACAAACATTTCTTCTGGTTCTCTAATATCTTCATTTTTTATTTTTTCAATAGTTTCTACAGGTATTACATTATCCCCAGAACCTAAAAATGCACTTTCTAACTCTTGGGATACCTTTCTTCTATCGTACTTTAACTTTTTAACCATACTCTCGAACCAAGAAGAACAGGGTTTATATCCTTTTTGTATTAATCCCTCAAACTTATCTAGAGATTTTTCGTCTATAAACTCTTGCTCATTATAATCTTCCCTATTTAGTAAAAAATGTACAATGTCTTTGGTTTTAACCCAAAATAAATCTTTAGTGAATCTGGGGTCATTTTCCCAGTGAAGTTCAGAAATATGAAAACTATTTAAACCCTTTATAGATTGTTCGTATATTTCATAATAGATTTTGTCGTATCCGTTTGGTGTGGAGATTACTATGACTTTACCCCCAGTAGAAAGTGATGCCATACATGCCGCCCAAAAATCATCACCCGCTTCAATATACGCAGCCTCATCAAATATAAGTGTTGTGGGTGTATATCCTCTTAATGCATCCACTGATGTAGCTACCGCTTTAACCTCACAACCATTATTTAATTTAAAATGTTTTTGGGAGTCTTTTTCTTTGGAGAACCCTACATTTATCCAGTCAGGCCATTGATTGAGAAACCCTCTAACTTTATTCGCAAATTCAGAAGCTGTATCTAATTTATTTGCAATAATTAGAATTTTTTCTGGTTTATTTTTAGAAGCAAATTGTAATTTTTTAGAAACCCACGCGGCAGTTGCTGTTGACACCCCAGCCTGTCTGTATTTTTTAGTAATATTATCATTATACTTTTCGAAATTACTTAACATCATTTCCTGTTCAGGAAACAAATTAAAAGGTACATATCTAGATTGTGTATTGTCGTAAGTTTCTAAATACGTTTTTATTGCGTAATTAGTATCTTGTAAACATCTCGCATATTCTTGTATTAACTCTTCTTGTGTCATATACTATAAATATCGATAAAATATTAAGGTAATTAAAGGTTGTATAAAAAGTCTTTTTCTGCCTTTGTTAAAGATTCCATTCCAGATTTATTAATTTTATCTAAAATAGTATCCATATCTAATTCTTCTGGTGTATCTGTAGGTGTTATTTCTGGTTCAGAGATTTCACCAGAAACATCTTCGTAATCTTCTTGTTTTAATTGTTTAACAATATCATCAATCATTTTTTTAACTAGGTCTTTACCTTTTTGACTACCGGATAAAATTTCCTTAGCCAAGGAAAGAAATTCTTCAGCTTCTAAACTTACAAATTTAAAATAAAAATAGTTTTTAATTCTTTTTTGTTCTTCCATATCAAAAAAGTTATCTGGGTATACCTCTAAAAATTTTTCCCAAATTACAGGCCCTAATCTTAAATCCCATACTTCTGCAGGTAATGTGTCTTCCATCCCAATTACTTCATCAGCCATTTCTGGGTCCGAGGGTAATCCATGTGCTGAAACATATTCCATAACCCCCTTATATAATTCATGAACTAAAATAGGAAACATTAGTCCTGTTGCTTTAATTGTTGGTGGGTCTGTTTCTAAGTCTAGTTCTTCTTTTCCAGCCATTGCAGATTCTGCTCCTCCACCACCTATCATACCTTCCATATCTGGCATCACCCAATAAAGTAAGTCATTTACTGACATCACTATAGAATATAAACCAACTAAATCTGGATTAATATCATTCAACTTTTCATTAACTAAATGATACATATAGTGTGCTTTTTTTGCTGACCCTTGTATCAAGGAATTTATAAACCTTCTTTTTTGTTTTTCTAAATCTAATTTCTGTAGTCTTTTTGCTGCCTCATCTTCCATTTCAAAGTTAGGGAACTCTGGTTCTTTTTTCTTCTTTTTTTGAGGTTTCATTTGCATTCCAGAAGTATCAGGTTTTTCTAATTTTGCATCAAATTGTAAATCACCTTCTGGTATACCCATCTCATCTACTACTAACTCTACAGCTAAATTTTCTAATGTTTCTCTGTTTTGAGATTCTATTTCCATAATTCTTCTTGCTGCTTGCATTAACATTGGTTGTAAAGACATGAAAGTTTGTGGGTCAATGTTTTCCACACCTGTCGCGTCTTTTACTTTTTGTACAACGTCTTGAAATCTTTGTGAGGCTATTAATTCTTCGAAGTTATCCGGAATTCCATCCTTATCAACGTCTGGAAATGCCTGATGACCTCCAAGTGGATGGTCCTGTGATTTTAACTTTCTTTCAATGTCCGGTGACATTCTTTCCCTACCATCACCATAATCAATAGGCGGTGCTTCATTTAATTTTTTCTTAGCCATGTTGTGTTAACGCTTTACCTAGATTAGTTGATGTTAACCAGTCTGGTAATGGTGAATCACCACCTTTACCTGCTTTTGGTTTTGGTTTTACTTTAGGTCTTTCAAAAGGTCCCCTTCTTTTTTTTTCTCCTGGTTTAGTTGGAGCTATAGTAGGTGTTTTTACTGGTGCTGTTGTATCTACTGGTGCACCTATATATTCACCTTCATTATCTCTATCAGTTTCACTTAACTCTATTTCACCAATAGGATTACCATCTAATTTAATATTACCTTCTGGGCATATATTTAAATCTATATTTTGTTCTATACTTTTCAGATAACCATTCAAATGTCCATCATCCTCAAAACCATCCACAATTACTTCCATAGGTGGTTCCATTTCATTACCTAACTCTACAACCATATTAAAAGAGTCTTCTTGTTCTGGTGTACCTATAGAATGATTTTCTTTTATATATTTTTTATTAGTTGTTTCTTTTATGGTGTTTAAAAATTGTTTTTTACTAATTTCTGGTGATTGATTTGATTCAACTAACGATGTTATCCAGTTTTCTAACATTTCTTGTTCCGAGACTTTATCTGGTAAAGTTTCTGGATTATCAGTAGTAGTGTAATCTTCTATCTGTTTAAATGTCATATCCTTAGCTGCTTTAAGGACTGCGTTATCATTTCTACCATCACCACAATCTTTATATTTACTTTTTTTACATGCGTGGACTAGTTGGTAGAAATTATATTGTGATTGTGACACCGCCTCTTCTTCCACTTCTTTTTCACGTAGTAGAGGAACACCATCAATATCTACATCAGGATTACCAGTGTCATCGGTTTCGATATCTTTTTCTTCTTCGGTTTCGGTTTCTTCTAGTTCTGCTGCTTTCGCCATATATAAGGCAGCTAATTCTTTTTCTTTGTCTTTTATAGCTTTTTCACTAACTTGTTCACTAAATACTTTTTTACTTAGTTGTTTAAGTTGTTCGTCTGAAAACAAAGATAGGGTCCTATGTGTGAACCCCTCTTTTAAAAATTTGTTAACTAAAGTTTTTCTCTTGTATGACATTATCTACTGTTTTATCGAATTTTAAAATTATATCTCGTGAATAAAGTTTATCCACTACTTGTTTTTTACTTTCTCCAAAATGAAAAACTAATCGTTCTTCATCTCCATTTTCATACTTATCCTCATAGGTCTCCCACCCTAATGCTATAACATTATCCAACGCGTATTCCATACTAAAGTAGTCAGAATTTTGTACCAAATCTAACTTTATATGAGTCCCTTCCAATATACCCACACTTTTAATATACTCTACTTCGGGTGGTCCAGGTTTACCGTGAGCAGGAACCGCGTCCCAATCATCACCCCATAATTCCTCTATACTTTCCCCAAATATAAATTCGTAAATATTTTGTCCTTTATAATTTGGTCCAAGTTCATTTACAAATAAAAGCTTCATTTATTGGATTTTTCCGTTTTTTCTAATAAGGACCTTATTACCATTAGAAGTAAAAACTAGTGACCCTCTTTTGGTTTTACCTTCGTAATTGAAACTTTTATTTTCTTTAATAAATCTTTTAACGCTAACTTCCTGTTCTACACTTAAACATTCTTTTAGAGTTTTATTTAGTTTTGTTACATTATTAATTTTTTGTGTTAGGTATTTTTTTGGGTCTATTTTTTCTTCATTTTTTTTTACGTAGGACTCTAATAATGCACCTACTCTATTTTTTAAAGATTCCATAGCTATTTCTTCCTCATCTTCTACTTCCATATCTTCATCACCTAAATCTACATCACCACCTTCCTCTTCAAAATCTAAATCAACATCTACATCTAAATCTTCTTCTTCGTCACCATAAGATGTTTCATCTTCTTCAAATCTATCCAGTACATCTTCTTTATCTTCATCGTCTAAATTTTCCAAATCAACCGCTGAAATTACTGAATTTAAAACATATTTAATATCTGAACTCCCCATTTCTTCTTCTACATCACGAAGTTTTTGACCTAACTTACCAGTTAGTTTTTGGATTGATTTCATAAATCCTTCCATTTCTTCTTCACCTTCTTCGTCAGTTACATCTAAATCTAATTCTTCTTCACCTTCTTCATCACCTAGGTCGACATCAAGGTCAAAGTCTGTTTCTTCCTCACCTTCTTCACCTCCCATATCTGTGTCCATTTCAAGTTCATCTGTTGTTTCTTCTTCTGGAACTTTTAAAACAAATTTTTCTTGTTCTTCTATTTCTTCTTCACCAGTTACATTCTTTAAAGCTTCTTTCGACGCAAACTGTTCATTAGAAATTACAGTCTCGTATTGTTCGTACATAGAAATACCTTCACCATCATTGTATTCTTCATTTAAAGGTTTAAAAATTAGATTCATTCTTTTTAATGCAGCACCATAACTTCTAAACCTATCTTTTTTCTTATTCATCAGACCACTAACATAATCCAGTTCAGATTCATTTAAACCACTTTTTAAATAGTACCCATCAAATTCTTGTACTATAGCGTAAGTGTGACCATCCGCTCCTTTCTTTGTAAAAGAAGTAGTTTTTGTGTGGTAATCTTTATTTTTTTGTACTTCTCCATACTGAGCGATTTCCATAATTCTTTTTATCTTATCGTCTCCTTGTAATTTTTCACTACCTATAGGTTTTAATCTTCCCATTTTAATTTATTTTTTAACTTTTTTATTTTAACTATTTAAACCCCCACCACCAATAATGGTTGAGCGGAACATTTTGGTTATGCCTGAAAATTGACCACCGGTATTGTAAATATCATAAATATTACTATCACTACCACCGGAAAATATTTCATTACCACATGCACATGAATAACACAAAAATACTACTTTTGCGTCGGTACTCCCTATACCACTTGGTGACATTACTAAATCTATAGTATCACCAACAACAGGTAAATTTATTGTTACACCATTATATGTAAAAGAACCACTTGCTGTTGTAGCATATGCACTAGTACATTTATAATCTTTATACGCAGCAGTAGTAATAAGGTTACCCCCTACTGGTACTGTTGGTGTTGATGAGCCTCCGTAATTTCCTCCAGCCATAATTAATTAATTATTTTTATTATAAATATACCTAAATAGAAGAAACTTTTCCTTCTATTGTTAGAGTTTGGTCAATTAAGTCATTTTTTATGTCATTTAACTTTTTTAAATACTCATTTCTCCTTAAAAATTTAAAACTTAGGTTTTCATATGAGTACTCACCTTTGTCAGCTAAACCGTCCCCTCTATACTTTTTTAATTTATCTTTTAAACGTGAAATTTTTTCTAAAACTGCTTGTGGTTCTTCTTTTTTAGCCGCTCTTTCTATGGCGTCTATTTTTTCCATAAAATTTTTAGATTTACTTAGTACTTTTTGTGTATCTATTTCTACATCCTCTTCTTGTGAAGGTTCGTTAATCCATTCATCATTTAATACAGAATAAACCCCACTAGCAAAATGTGGTTCATTACTATCTTGTACATATATCTCTACATCAAAATCTTTTGCGGTAACATCTCTAATCGAATTCCAAATAATTCTACGACTATCTAAATATTTTTTTAAAAGAGATGACTGATTTCCTTCAAAATCCATTATAATGTGTAAGTCAACATCTGAAAAATCAGACCAGTTGTAGTTAGAGAGTGACCCAGTCAAAGTTACATCATCTATATCTAAATCTACATCTACAAAATTTGCATAATCTTCAACGACGTTAAGAAGAGCTTGTCTAATCTCTTCATTTAATTTATAAGTACCATTTTCCTCTTCCCAAAATATAGGATTAAGTTCATCTTGTACTTTAAAGCTTTTTATGATTTTTTTATCTGTACCCATTAACTATAAATACTTCAAAATTATTACTAGGATAATTTTTTGTATTTATAGTTTTTAGATATGTGTTTAGAAAAATAAGAACCTTGACTTTCAGCCATTCTCATTTTAGTAAATTCTTTTAAAGGAACCTTACTATAAGAGTACTTACCACCTTTTTTAAATTCCATAACTAACTCTTGTGTGGTTGTGTCGTATTCAGAAGATTTTAAATTAGATGAATCATATTCATTAATTATTAATTTACCTTTTATTTTTTCTGATTTTATAGCCATTTATGTTTGTGGTTGTTTTTGTTGTACCTGTGTAGGGGCTGCTTGGTTATTAAATGGTGGTGTACCAGCTTGTTTTGCATTTAATTGTTGTAAGGTTTGTTGCATTTGATTTAAAATCAAAGTAAGGTTTTTTACATTGTTATTTACCTGGTCAATTCTCTCCTCAATGTTTAATCGTGTCATAGGATTTTTTTCGAAATGACGTAATCTTTGGATTAGTTCGTCAGGTGTTCTAAAATCCCTATTAGGTATCCAAATCTCTTCTTGCATAAGAATAGTAGGTGTTATCCCCATACCTGTTACTCTAACTAATTCATTCCATTCTACTTGATTTTCTGAAGCATTTATTTCTTCGTAATTAATATTCGCTCCATCTAAAGACTCTTTTATTTTCTTACAGTAATGACATGTTGGGTTTGTGTATATTTTCATAATCTTTTTTTTTTTAAATTTATTAATATAAAAAATGAAAGGAAACATTAAATGTCTCCTTTCATATAATAATGTTACTTAACTTCTTCAAATTCTACATCTGTGGATTCATTAGTGTTATCTGGTGATGGTTGGGGCTCTTCCGTTTCTTGATATAACTTTGTACTTATTTCCTGCCAAGTACTGTTAAGTTTTTCGGTTAGGTCTTCCACACCTTCCATATCTTCAGCTTCTATAACTTCTTTTAATTCTTTTATATTATTCTCTAGCCTAGATTTGTCATTTTCTTCTAATTTCTCCCCAAACTCTTCAATTTGTTTTTCAGTTTGGAATATTAGAGAATCCGCGGAATTTATTTTATTTATTTTTTCTAGTTTTTCGTTGTCTTCTTTTGCGTTCATCTCGGCTTCTTTTTTCATTCTTTCAATTTCTTCGTCTGACAAACTACTACCAGATTCTATTTTTATATTTTGTTCTTTACCAGTACCTTTATCTACTGCTTTAACATCTATAATCCCATTTGCATCAATATCAAAAGTAACTTCAATCTGTGGAATTCCTCTTTGTGCTGGTGGTAAGTCAGTTAGTTGAAATCTACCTAGTGTTCTATTGTCACTTGCTAATGGTCTTTCTCCTTGAAGTACGTGAATATCCACCGCTGGTTGGTTGTCCACAGCTGTTGAAAATATTTGACTCTTGGAGGTCGGTATCGTTGTGTTAGCGTCGATAAGTTTAGTCATCACCTGTCCCATAGTTTCAATACCTAGTGATAGTGGTGTCACATCTAATAATAATACATCATTTACATCACCCGCTAATACACCACCTTGTATCGCTGCACCCATAGCTACAACCTCGTCTGGGTTAACCCCTTTAGATGGTTTTTTCTTAAATAATTTTTCTACAGCTTCCTGTACAGCTGGTATCCTAGTAGAACCACCAACCAATAAAATTTCATCAATATTACCAACTTTTAATCCAGCATCTTTTAAAGCCTTTCTACATGGAGTTAAACTTCTTTTAACTAAATCCTCAACCATAGACTCAAATTTTGCTCTAGATAAATTACGTACCAAATGTTTAGGTCCAGTACTATCTGCTGTAATATATGGTAAATTAATTTCAGTAGTCGTTGAGTTGGATAGTTCTACTTTTGCTTTTTCAGCGGCCTCTCTTAGTCTCTGTAATGCTGCAGCGTCAGTAGAAAGGTCCATATTGTTTTCATTTTTAAATTCTTCTAATAACCAGTCTATAATTTTTTCATCAAAATTATCACCACCTAAATGTGTATCCCCGTTAGTTGATTTAACTTCAAAAACACCATCACCTAGTTCCAATATAGAAACATCAAAAGTACCACCACCAAGGTCATAAACCGCTACCGTCATATCTTTATTTTGTTTGTCCATACCATAAGCAAGTGCTGCTGCAGTAGGTTCATTAATAATTCGTAGTACCTTTAATCCCGCTATCTCTCCAGCTTCTTTTGTTGCGTTTCTTTGTTCGTCATTAAAATATGCTGGTACTGTTATAACAGCATCAGTCACTTTTTCACCCAAATACTCTTCAGCTGTCTTTTTTAAATTTTGTAAAACGACCGCGGATATTTCTTGTGGAATATAAGATTTATCATCTACTTTTATAGTTACAATACCTTTATTACCTTTTACTACAGAGTAAGGCATTTTTTTAGCTTCTTTATTTATTTCACTAAACTTACTACCAATAAATCTTTTAACAGAATATATTGTGTTTAGTGGGTTAGTTACAGCTTGTCTTTTTGCTGGGTCCCCAACGCTACGGTCACCTTCTTTAAATGACACAATAGAAGGTGTTGTTCTTTTACCTTCTGAATTCACCACTATAACTGGTGAATTTCCCTCAATTACAGAGACACATGAGTTTGTTGTCCCCAAATCAATTCCAATTACTTTTCCCATTTTTTAATTTTTTTTATTTTTTATTGTTTATGAAATTATTTTCATTACTTTTGTAGTACAAATAGTATACCATTAGAATCAATAAGTCAACCTGACATCAACATTTAAAATGTTATGACATTTTGTCAGATATTGATTATTAATAGAAATATAGTAAATTTAAATAAAAAAGAATATGATAGATTTTAGTAGTGCAGATGCAGACATGGAAGAAGTAGGTGGTGGTGAAGATTTTAAATCAGAAGTCACCGATAGTCAAACCCCAATCCTAGATAATTTTTCTAGAGATTTAACTCATTTAGCCTCTTTGGGAAAATTAGACCCGGTAATTGGGAGGGATGATGAGGTAAAACGTATAGTACAAATTTTAGCTAGAAGAAAAAAGAATAACCCTGTCTTAATAGGGGAACCAGGTGTTGGTAAGACTTCAGTTGTAGAAATGTTAGCTTCTTTGATTCATCAGGGTAAATGTCCTAGAAATTTACTGGGTAAAAGAATAGTACTTCTAGAACTATCTTCTTTAGTTGCTGGTACTAAATATAGAGGTCAGTTTGAGGAGAGGATGAAGGCTGTGATAGATGAGTTAAGAGAAAATAAAAATGTTATAATTTTTATAGATGAGATTCATACTGTTATCGGTACCGGAAATTCTTCGGGTAATCTAGATGCTGCAAATATATTTAAACCACCGTTGGCTAGGGGTGAGGTACAGTGTATTGGAGCTACCACCCTAGACGAATATAGAGAAAAGATAGAGAAGGATGGTGCTCTAGAAAGAAGATTTCAAAAAGTTACTATCGAGCCTCCGACTAAAGAACAAACAATAGAAATATTAAAAAGTATAAAATACGTATATGAAAACCACCACAATGTTAGTTATGATGATGAGTGTGTGGAGTTATGTGTTAATCTCGCAGACCGTTATATTAGTGACCGTGCTTTTCCAGATAAAGCTATTGATGTTTTAGATGAGGTTGGAGCAAGAGTACAAGTAGAGATTAAATTCCCAAAAGCTATAGAAAAACTTAAAGAAGAAATAGATTCGGTAAAACAAGAAAAAATTAATGTGGTAAAATCTCAGAATTACGAAAAAGCAGCAGATTTACGTGACTCAGAAAGAAAATTAACATCTAAGTTATCTTCTGTTAGTAAATCTTGGGAGGAGAAACAAAAACTTAATAAAGTAGTTGTAACCCCTAATGATGTTATGGAGGTGGTTTCTAAAATAACTAAAATACCTTTAACTAGATTAAATAGAAGTGAAAAAAATAATTTACTTAACTTAGACAAACAACTTAAAAAACAAGTAATCGGTCAAGAAAAAGCCATTGCCACGATAGTAAAATCTATAAGAAGAAATTCTGTTGGTATTAAGGAGTTAAATAAACCTGTGGGTTCTTTTATTTGTTTGGGTCCTACAGGGTGTGGTAAAACTCACTTAGCTAAAAAATTAGCGGAACTAATGTTTGGTTCTGAAGAATCTATGGTTAGGGTAGATATGTCAGAATTTCAAGAAAAGCACTCACTATCTAGACTTATTGGTTCTCCTCCTGGTTACGTTGGTTATAACGAAGGTGGACAGTTTACAGAAAAAGTTAGAAACAACCCTTATTCTTTAGTTCTTTTTGATGAAATAGAAAAAGCCCACAGAGATATTTTTAACATTCTTTTACAAATTTTAGATGATGGTTATGTTACTGATGCCTCAGGAAGAAAAATTAATTTTAGAAATACGTTAATTCTTATGACCTCTAATATTGGTGTTAAGACTTCTCAAGAATTTAGTAGAAGTTTAGGTTTTACTACAAAAGCTAATGAACAGACAGATAAAGAACATACTAGGTCTATAATTTCTAAATCATTAAAAAACACATTTAATCCAGAGTTTTTAAATCGTTTAGATGATATAATTATTTTTGAAGATTTGGAGACTAATGACATTAAAAAGATTGTAAAAATAGAACTTGGTCATTTATCTGATAGACTTAAAGATAAAAAATACACTATAAAATTTGGTCCTAGTGTTATCGACCACATTTGTGAAATTGGGTACGACAAAAAGTTTGGTGCGAGGCCACTTAAAAGAGCTATACAGTCAGAGATTGAAGATTTTATATCCGGGGAGATTTTAAAGGGTTCACTCAAAGAAGATACTAACTACACTTTAGGTTATGTTAAATCTACTGAGAAATTTAAATTAACGGAAAAACCAAACTAGTAAGATATTTATGGCTAATGAAATTTATAATAACACAGAAACAATCTAAAAGATTAATTAAGGAAGCCTTAGGTGTACCAAAGTCTATTGAGTTTTGGGTCGACACTTTTTCTTCCTTAATTAAAGATGGTTTGCTTATGTTATTATCTTCCGAAGATGAGGAAGTTTTTTTTAATGGTGAGGATGTACAAAATAAAGCTGTAGAGAGAGGTTGGAATAATAATAGTAAACACTTTAAATCGTTTCCTCTCGCAGAACCTAATCTAAAATTAACTATTAATGTAGTTCCAGACCAACAAATCGTAAAAGGTGATGATTACATCCAAAACGCGTCTTTCAATACCGAAGACATGGATATAAGAGAAGCTACTTTTGATGATGGTAGTACTACAACTTTATTTGTGGGTGGTACAATTAATATAGAACTTAGTATTCCAGAGTCTTATTATGAAAATGGTGATTTTGTTGAGTTGTTTGATACAGAAATAAAACCTTATGCGGAAGCTGTATTATTTCATGAATTGACTCATGTTTTAGAGTTTTACAATCGTATTCTAAGTGGTTCTGCTTCTATGAACTTCGAACAGGTTGCTAATTTAACTCAGATGTTAAATAAGATGGGTGCTGTGGATGATTGGGACGAATTAATGTTTTTAATCTATTTACACTTATCCTTTGAATTAAATGCGAGAGTATCTGAGGTTTATGGGTTATTAAGAAGTAAACAAATAACCTCTAAAGAGGAGTTTGTTGAGTTTTTAAAGTCTTCTCGTGCTTTTTCTTACGCTAAAAGACTTAAGAATTTTAGTGTGAGTAGATTTATAAAAGAATTAGAAATACCACAGTCTACAATAGATAGAATTAGAGATTATGATGGTAAAGAAACCCCTATAGAAGAAATAAAGGACATTGTTTTAAGACAACTTATAGATAACTGGTCTGAAACCTATCAATCATTCCTCTCAGATTTTTCTGCTGATGACAACTTAAAAATACCCCAACTACCCCCAGAGGTAACCTCATCACCAGAGAATTTTTTAAAGTTCTGGGAAAAAAGATTCAATAAAGCTGGGGAAGATTCAATTAGAAAAATTTCTAGATTATATTCTTTAGTTTAGTTTGGTGGCGTAATATTTTTTTCTTATCTTTGTAGTATGAAATTAGATAAAGCAAGAAATATAGCCCTTAGACTGATGAGACAACACGGTCTTTCTGATTACACTTTTAAGTGGGACAGAGCAGTTCGTAGATTTGGTTGTCACAATGGTAGATTAAAAACACTTTCACTTTCTAGACCTATGACTCAACACGAAAGTAATGAAAAAAGAGTTATTAATACTATTCTTCATGAAATTGCACATGGACTAGATTATAAAAACAGAGGATATTCAAATCATGATGCCGAGTGGAAAAGAGTAGCTAGGTCTATTGGTTGTAGTGGTGAAAGATGTAGTAGTGGTTCTGGTGTTGATAAGTCTCAATTTATGAAATGGGTAGCTACATGCCCTAGTTGTGAAAGAGACGTTTATTACGCAAGAAAAACAAAAGTAGAAAAAGCATGTGGTAAGTGTTGTAAAAAACACAACAATAACAAGTACACATCAGAATATAAGTTTAACTGGGAATTAAACCCCAAAGTTGTAAAATATAAATAATGGAAAAATTAGAATATAAAATAAAAAATGGACCTAGGGTAGAATCTGTAAATGAATTTAAACTTAGTGATGGCACTAAAATAGCTATGTTTCAAGGATTTAGAGGTTCTTATCCAGAATTGGACTTTATTGTAAAATATAAAGAGATAACAAATAGATTGAGGACCCCTTCTCATACTCATTGGATTGTGGACTTACTGGTTAAAGCGGAATTCAACAAAGAAATGGTTAGAGACTTTGTTCAGAAGTATTTGGACTTATATGATGTTATGGTTCCTTTTGAGACTCAGGAAAGTCGTAATAACTACCAACTACAGTATGTGGGAGGGTCTCTAACAGACTTTCAGGGTATAGATGGTTGTGGGTATCTAAGTGTAGAGTTTCTTTCTAGTATCTTAGAATTATTCATTTTATGTGAGAAGAGGTCTGATGATGCGTTTATGTTTAAAGGTTTATTACAATTAGTAATTGACTTCTGTGATGGTAAAAGAGATTACTATCAAGTGGTGGGTTACTCTAAAAGAGTTTAATATGAAAGAAAAATTAAAAGAATTGTTGTCGATACCAACTAAGACTTGGGAAGAAGAGAGGTTAATAAATTATCTTATGTCACATTTTAAAAAAATGGGATATGATTATGAAAAAGATGATTTAGGGAATTTATATGTAACTAAGGGGGTTTCTGACTACTACCCTTTGGTTTTAGCTCACACAGATAGTGTTCATGATATTGTAGAGATGGATGTTAGAGAAGAATATTTACCTAATTCACAAGGAGAAAGTAGGTTAGCTTTGAAAGCTTACACAAAAGAAGATGGGTCACCAACAGGTATAGGGGGTGATGACAAAGCAGGTGTCTTTATATGTTTACAATTATTGGAAAAATTTGATGTTATTAAGGGATTTTTTCCAGTTGCTGAAGAGACTGG
>MDSV01004781.1_pt1 | contig 18496 bp, 13 predicted proteins | sample 810851 | NCBI WGS metagenome assembly MDSV01 (sample SAMN05326640, study PRJNA326480) | marine metagenome | isolation source: seawater | place: Atlantic Ocean: North East | collected 2012 | reverse complement strand
TGCTCATGGCCCACAGCAGGTCGTCGCCGTTGATGGTCTTGCGCTTTTCGCGCTGGCACTTATCGCTCGCCTCGCTGGTGATGAAGCTAATGAACTCCGAGACGCACTCCTGGACCGTCTCCTTGGCGTCCTTGGCGATCTTCGCATTCGCGGGCAGCGCCTTCTTCATGATGCGACTGATGTTGGCAATTGGCAGGAAGCGGTCTTGTTCTCGAACGTTACCGCCCTTCTCGTCGTCGTCGTCATCGATGTCGGGCGCAGCCTCTTCGGCCGCGTCGTTGTTATCTCCGGCCATCGTGCGATACGGGCCACGGGTTTCGCGCGTTCCGTGTCGCGCGCCCGGTAGAGTGCTCGCGCCGATGCTGACGCGAGGGATTGGGGGGTTTTCGCCGGGCGAGCGGGAAGATTTCCTCGTTCGATTCGCCAGATGCGGATGAGGTTCGCGTCGCAGACTGTTTGCACATACGGAAACGCGGATTCCCGGACCGTTCGGCGGTCGAGGGCGTCTTTGAGTCGTGACCGGCGGGCAAAACGCCTCGACGCGCCTCGCGCCGACGCTTTCGCCGTTTTCGCGCGGCGTATTTGGACGCTCAATTTTCGGCGGCGGCTAAAAATTTAGGCTAATCCATACATGATGACTGGTGAACAGTCAGAATGCACACGAGAGAAACGCGAAAGTCCTGGGTTCGAGCCCCAGCAGGGGCAGCGCGCGCGAGTCGAAAAGCTCAACGCGCACACCTCTACTTCGTGCGAACGCACGAGTCACCCGCTCTAGGCGACTTCGGTCGTCGCAAGACTTCACACGCGCCCCTGTAGCTCAGTTGGTTAGAACGTCGTGCTTATACCGAGAAGCCTTCTTTTTGCGCGGGACGTCGCGCACAGCGCCGCGCGCGCGCGGCGCGCACAGCGCGGGCGCTACGGCGCCGCCGCTCGGTCCGCCCGTTGGCCGCGCCGCGCTCACTCGCCGCGCGCCTTTCGCCTCCGCGCCGAGACGAACCGCCCGACGCCGCCGTAGTCGCACGCGATCGCCACGTCCTCGAAGACGCGTTCCGGACGCTCCACTCCCACCCCGGGACCCGCGTCGAGCGCGTACTCGCGCAGCTTCGCCGCGATGGCGTCCGCCTGCGCCCCCCCGTTCGTTTCGAGCAGCAGGAACCCGCCTCGCGCCAGCCGGGTCGCCGCGCCGGCGACGACGGCGTCCACGCAATCCGTCCCGGCGCCGGCGCCGCCGTCCAGCGCAAGCCTCGGCTCGTGCCGCACCACCTCGGCCTGCAGATGCGGCACGTCCCGCGACGGGATGTACGGCGGGTTGGACACGATCCCGCCGAAACCCTCGAGCCCGATCGAATCCAGCGGCTCGAACCACGAACCGAGACGCGTCTCCACGCTCGCGCCGCCGGCTCGGTCCGCGACGCCGCATCGCGCCGCGTTGAGGCGCGCCACCGCGATCGCCGCGGGGCTGACGTCCACGGCGTGCACGGTGGTTCGCGGCGGCGGGTTTCGGTTCACAGCCCGCAGCTCTTTCGCGACCGCGATGGCCAGCGCGCCGGAGCCCGTGCCGAGGTCCGCCCACGGCGCGTCCGCGAGCTCGGGCGAAGCGCAGAGCGCGTCGGCGACCAAGTCCACCATCCTTTCCGTCTCCGGCCGCGGGATGAGCGTCGCGGGCGTCACCACGAGCACCAGGTCGCGCCAGTGGCTGGTGGACGTCAGGTACTGCAGCGGGACGCGATCGTCCAGGCGCGTGGTCCATAGCGCGCGCAAACCAGACACGCTCTCGCGCAAGACGAGCTCTCGAGCGCTCGCGTCGTCGTCGTCGTCGTCGTCGTCGTCGTCGATGGTTTTCGTCGACCGTCTCGTCGACATCTCCGCGATGGACCACGGCGCGAGTGGCTCGTCGGTGGAGCCTCTTCTCTGTCCCACCACCGCGTCCTCGATGATCCAGTCGATCTCGGTGAACAGACTCTCCACGCTCGGTAGGTCGCTCGTCGCGGGGAGCGCCTCGCTCGTCGCCTTCGCGCGGTCCCGCGCCCACGCGCGCCACTCGGAGACGAGCAGAGAAGAGGACGTACTCGACGCGTCTCGTTCGCGCAGGGGCGTGGGGAGGGGAGCCGCGTCGCGCTCGACGTCGCTACCGGCTGCGGCGCACGCGAGCCGCGAGGGCGTGTACGGCACGTATCGCGCGCGCCATATCGATCGGTGCAACCGCTCGAACCGACTCCGACAAGGCGGGGAGGGGAGCGCGTGAAGGAGCGCCATGCCGAGTGAAGAAAACGGCGGACGCGCGTGCCAGATTCATTCGGTTTCTCGGATGGCTTCGGCGCCGCCGCCTCTCTTTGTTCTCCGCCGCCCTTTTTTCTCTCGCACTCTCGCCCGCGCAGCCGTCGGGAACGCGCGAAGGGCGCGGACGGACTGCGGCACACCATGCGTCTCGAAAAGTGCTGGTTCTGCTCGAGCACGGTGTATCCCGGCCACGGGATATGCTTCGTGCGTAACGACTCGAAGATCTTTCGGTTCTGCAGGAGCAAGTGCCACAAGAACTTCAAGATGAAACGCAATCCCCGCAAGGTGAAGTGGACCAAGGCGTACCGCGTGCTGCACGGTAAGGACGCGGCGACGGACTCGGTGTTCCAGTTCGAGCGCAAGCGTAACCGCCCCGAGCGCTACGACCGCAACGTCACGCAGAGCACCTTGCGCGCGATGAAGAAGGTGGAGGAAGTGCGCGTGCGTCGCGCCGAGAGATTCTACGAGAACAGGATGAAAGGGAAGGAATCGGAGGACAGGAAAGCGAACAAGCGGGAGCTGGAACAGCAGATTCACCTCGTCCGCGCACCCGGCGCGACCGCGCGTCAGCCCGGGGAGGAGGTTGCGAAGAAGGCGAAGGTCAAGGTCAAGGTTTCGTCCAAGGCGACCGCGGAGTACGATTAACGACACCGGCGAGCGCGGAGAGTAGTAGACACCAAAGCAGTTTTCATACGACCATTCTTTAGGCGGTGTCGGAAACAAGATCGTCAGTGTCAATCGAAACCCTTTTCGCGCGCCACTGATCCGGGCGCCGCGACGTGGGCGCGCCATCATGACCTCGAATGAAGGCTCTCTCCCGATGGGCATCCTCGAACGCACGCCGGGCGTCGCGAGGATGCACGTGCACACGTCCGAGAAGATGCTCAGCGACCACGAGCTCGGCGATGTGAAGACGGCGTCCACGCTGTTTTCCGCCGACGGACGGCTGCTGGCGTGCGTCGGGGCCGCGGACGTCACCATCTACGACACCAGGAGCAACGCGGTTGTGCGCACGATCGCATGCCCCGGCACGATCGCGACGCACTTCTCCCCGGGCGCGACGTTCCTGAGCACGTACCAGAAGGCCAACGCCTCGGGCGCGGGGGACGAGAAGAACCTCTCGGTGTGGCGCGTCGCGACGGGCGAGAAGGTGTACGCGTGTTTCCAGAAGTCGTTCCAGTCCGCGTTCTGGCCGTACCTGCAGTTCAGCGACGACGACGCCGTGGCGTGTCGCGCGGTGACCAACGAGGTGCACTTCTTCCGGACGGACGATTTCGAGACGCGCGCCACGCGGCTGCGCGTGCCGCAGATTGCGCTGGGCAAGCTCTCGCCCGGCCCCAGTCCCGCGGTGGCGACGTTCGTCCCCGAGAAGAAGGGCATCCCCGGGAGCGTGAGCGTGTTCCCCCCGCCCCCCGCGGACAGCCAGGGCGTCGTGGAGGTCCAGCCGAGCGCCCGCAAGGCGTTCTTCCGCGTGAACGAGGTGGATTTCATGTGGGCGCCGGACGGGAGCGCGGTGCTCGTGCTCGGTTCGTGCGACGTGGACGTCACGAACCAGAGCTACTACGGCGAGACGTCGTTGTCGTTCATGCGCGCGGACGGGCAGCTGGACTGCAAAGTGCCCCTGGACAAAGAGGGGCCCGTGCACGAGGCGGCGTGGTCGCCCACGAGCGAGCAGTTCGTGGTGGTGTACGGGTTCATGCCCGCTAAGGCGACGGTGTTTGACGCGCGCTCGTGCGAGCCCAAGTACCAGCTCGGCGCGGGGCCGCACAACACCGTGCGCTGGAACCCGTTCGGGCGATTCGTGCTGCTGGCGGGGTTCGGGAACCTCCCCGGGGACATGAAGTTCTTCGACCGCAAGGCGGACGGGAAGTTCAAGCTGGTGGGCGCCACGCGGGCCGCGTGCTCGGTGACCGCCGAGTGGTCGCCGGACGGCCGGCGCCTGCTCACCGCCACCGTCGCGCCGCGGCTCAACGTGGACAACGGGTTCAAGATCTGGAGGTACAACGGCGAGCTGCTGCACCACGAGCCGCGCGAGAAGCTGTACGAGGCGTGCTGGCAGCCCGCCCCCGAGGGCGTCCACGCGGACCGGCCCATCTCCCCGGGGAGCGTGCGCAAGGAGACCGACGCCGCCGCGCCGGGGAGCGCGGGCGCGGGCGCCAAGAAGGCGGCGCCCTACCGCCCGCCGCACGCGACGAGCGGCTCGGGGAACTTCTCCCTCGCCAAGGCGGCGCCGGAGGACGCTGGCCCGGGCAAGTACAAGCCCCCCGGCGCGGTGTCCTCGGGGGGCGCGGGCGTGAAGCAGCCCTCGGGCCCGCCCGGCGCGACGTTCGTGGACGCCGCCGGCCAAAGCAAGAGCGCGGCGAAAAACGCGAAGAAACGCGCGGCGGCCAAGGCGAAGAAGGAGGCGGAGGCGAAGGCGGCCGGGGGAGGGTGATTTCCTTACGCCCTGCGGGGGGTTTTATTAAAAGTGCGAAGATAATTCCTGTCAGACGTTTCACGAAAGGGTGGCTCGTTTTCGTCGCGGTTTTTCCTTAACGTGATTACCGCGGCGTCCTCGTGGGCTACACGCGTTTTTACGGTGGAGCTTTTTTTTTTCTTTGGTTTTCGAGCGAGCGCTGGGTTTTTTTCGGCGAGAAGTTTTGGATCCCGCGCGTTCGTCCGCCCTCTTTCGCTCGCGCAGAACACGCAAGTCGACAAATAGCCCACCATGGTTCGCATCAGCGTTCTCAATGACACCCTCAAGGTGCGTGTCGCAGCGTTGCGAAGCCTTGTATGGACTCGCGGTCGGCGTGAACCGGCCGTGTCCGAGCGCCATCTCCGCGCGGAATTTATATTTTCTAGGGTTTGGGAATAGCAGGCTGACCTTCCCCCATCCCGTCTCCTCCCAAACCGCAGGCGATGTACAACGCGGAGAAGCGTGGCAAGCGCCAGGTCCTCGTCCGCCCGGTGTCTAAGGTCGTGATCAAGTTCCTCCAGGTCATGCAGAAGCACGGTACGTCTCGGGCACTGAAACTCCCCGATCCATCGTCGTAGGGCGGCTCTCGCGTTTCCGGGTGAACCATTCGCTGACACGCGCCTCCTCTCTCTCACCCCAGGTTACATCAACGAGTTCGAATACATTGACGACCACAGGGCTGGCAAGATTGTCGTGGAACTCAACGGGCGCATCAACAAGTGCGGTGTCATCAGGTACGTCCCCCGCGCGGTCCAGACCACTTCTTGCGAAGCGTGTTTTTTGCCTCTCCAGTGTGGTGGCTCGTTTCCGCGTAGAAAAACCGCTCGCGCTCTCGGTTCGCCGCGGAAAACTGACATCGTTCCTCCCTCCTCTCATCACAGCCCCCGTTACGATCTCTCCCACACGGACGTCGAGGACTGGGTCGGCCGTCTCCTCCCGTCGCGTCTCTTCGGCGTGATTGTGCTCACCACCGCGAACGGTATTCTGGATCACGAGGAGGCGAGGCGCAAGAAGGTTGGTGGCAAGGTGCTCGGTTTCTTCTACTAAGGGTGCGTCGGAGGACACAGCGATACGTCGTTCTGTCGGACACTCGAGCGCCGTAGCTTTGGGTGGCAGGAGGAGAGTGTAATCAGATGTCGACATTCGCACGCTACTCTCGCCTCGCGCGCGCGTCTCGCGTCTTTGCTCACTCGCCCCGACGCGGCGCAAAAAATAATAGTCGTCTTTGCCTTTCATCGCGCATCCGCCGAGCCGCCTCATCACATCTCGTCGAGCCACTTGGCGGCGTCGACGGCGTAGTAGGAGAGCGTGAGGTCCGCGCCCGCGCGCTTGATGGCAATGAGCGACTCGAGCACAGCGTCCTTCTCGTCGAGGTACCCGGCGGCGGCCGCCGCCTTGAGCATGGAGTACTCGCCGGACACCTGGTACGCCGAGATGGGGAGCGTGGTGGAATCCTTGAGCGCGCGGATGATGTCCAGGTACGCGCCCGCGGGCTTGACCATCATGATGTCCGCGCCCTCCGCCTCGTCAAGCGCCGCCTCGCGCAGGCACTCGCGGAAGTTCGCGGGGTCCATCTGGTACTCAGCCTTGTCCTTGGGGATCTTCCAGTCCTCGTTGCCGGGGCGCGGCGCCGACGCGAGCGCGTCGCGGAAAGGGCCGTAGTACGCCGAGTTGTACCTATTCGCGTCCAGCCGAGCGCGCGTGTGGTCGAGCGAAGCGGTCGGTCAGTCGGCGGGGAGGGCGCGCGTCGGATGGAAGAAGAGAAGTGGAAGAGGAACGCGTGGATACGGGGTGTGCGCGAGAAATGTCGCGCGAGGAACGTGAACGGCGGCGCGGGACGCGTACTTGGCGGTGTAGGACATGATGGCGACGTTGGTGAAGCCCTCGGCGTCGAGCGCCTCGCGGATGGCGCCGACGCGCCCGTCCATCATGTCGGAGGGCGAGATGACGTCCGCGCCCGCGCGCGCCTGCGAGACCGCCTGCTTGCACAGATAGTACACGGTCTCGTCGTTCATGACGACACCATCGGAGCGCACCATGCCGTCGTGGCCCATGGTGTTGTAGGGGTCGAGCGCGACGTCCGTGTACACCTCGAGGTCGGGGAAGGTGTCCTTGAGCAGCGAGATGGAGCGCTGCGCGAGGCCGTCGGGGTTGAAGCACTCCTCCGCGGTCTCCGTCTTGAGGTTGTCGGGGGTCTTGGGGAAGACCACCACCTGGTTCACGCCAGCGGCGCGCGCCTCCCGCACCTTGTCGATCATGCCGGTCTTCCAGCCGAGGCGCGACTGCCCGGGCATCGAGTCGATGGGGATGTCCTCCTCGCCGTCGTGCACGAAGATCGGGTAGATGAAGTTGCTGGGCGTCAAGATGGTCTCGCGGAACGCTTCGCGCACGGTCGCGCTGCGGCGGTTGCGGCGAGGGCGGCTCGCAAGGTCCTGGGGAGGGACCACGGGGGCGCCTTCGAGTTTCGAAGAGACGAGAGAGGGAGGGAGGATCGAGAGTCAATCGGGGAACGTTCGTTCGGCAGTTCTCCGCCATAACCGCCGGTTCGCCGATCGCGCATTCGCGACGCGACGCCGAGACGCGCGTGGCCCGCGCGGGGACGCCCTGGTCGCGCGTGTTTCGCGAGGCTACGAGCGCGCAGTCGTGTCGTCGAGTGATCCGGAAAAATACGCACCTTCGGGGACCCTGGGGGCGACGCGCGTGGTGGGAGGCGCGAGGCTGTCGACGTCGACGGCCTTGGCGGTGACCGCGACGCGCTGCGCCTTCTTGGGCTTCATCGCGGCCACCTTGGGCGCGACGCCGACGAACGAGGAGGTGAGAGCGGACATCTCTGAAAGCGGCTTAGAATACGCTTCCGTGTGGGTGTGTCGCTCGACCGCGGTGAGACGGACGTGCGTGCGTGATTGCGGCCGCGCGCGCGCCCGCAGGCGACGATAACATCGCGAACTAGTCGGAAAATCGTAAAAGCAGCTCACGGATCATGAGGAGATTTCGTCAGCTAAAAACTTCGTCGGCCAATCAGCGGCGCCAGTGAGGATTTCCAGTCAGCAGCACTCTACACATCGGAAAAAAGCCCCTGCGCTGGGAGTCCCATCACAGTAAAAAGTGTGGATAGAGGCGGTTCGATCGACCTAGCCACAGCGGTGGTCGCGGCGAAGCGCACGCCGGAAGAGAACAGCGTGTATTGGCTCTCACCTTCCGCACTTGCATCGCGCGGACCTAAAGCTGTTACAACCGGTGCGTCCGCTCGATCGCATCGCCGGAACCGTGCGTTTTCCGACGCGCGCTTATCGGGTTTGCTCGGAAGCGACTCAAGCAATCTTTTCCCGTAAAACGCGACCGTCGCGGTCGTCCGGGGACGTGCGCGCGCGTGATCGTCCACGCGAGACGAGAGACGAACGGAACGACATAGACGGTGACGACATCGGCAGTCGCGATTCACCTCGAGCGCTGCCGTGCGTCCTGTCACACTCAAGAGCGCGGCGCTGACACACTCCTCTCGTCTCGAAAATCATTGGCAACAGCCGCAGCGCTCAAAGCGTCGACATGCAAGCGCTGAGTGCTGCCCCGTCGTGGGCCCAGCCCCGCCGAGCGCACGTCTCGGCGAACACCGCCCGACGTAGCACGCTCCGCCGCTCCGGATGTGCGTACTCCCCCCGCGTCGCATCGAACCGCGCGTTTTCCGGGGCGCTTTCCTGCCTGCACGTCCATTTCATCGGTCGCGCCAACTCACGGCGAGAGGCGAACCGGACACCATGGGTCATTAACCTGAAATGGTGTCAACACCGGCTCCGAAGACGAAACTCGAGAGTCTCGACGCCTCCGCGTCCGACGTATGCGCCTTCCTCGCTGACCCGACCAAATCCCGCCGCCCCGATACGAAAACGAAAACGATCTCTCCGCGTGTTACCGTTTTGAAAACGATACGCAGTCCTCGGCGAGCGCGCCTCCGTCGGGCACCATGCGGCGGCGCCCGCCGTCGCGCGCGCGCGTCGCGGGCCCCTTCCGCGCGTCGCCGCGCTTCCCGAGGGGCGCGACGTGTCGGCGAAAGCCGCCGTCTCGGCGCCGGCAGAGTCGAGCGCGGAGACCACGGCGACTGAGGCGATCGCCAAGTACGTCGCCGCGCACGGCGGTAAGCGCGTGATCCGCAAGGTGCTCATCGCGAACAACGGCATGGCGGCGACGAAGTCCATCATCTCCATGCGCCGCTGGGCGTATAACGAGCTCGGCGACGAGAATGCCATCGAGTTTCTCGCCATGGCGACGCCCGAGGACCTCAACGCCAACGCCGAGTTTATCCGCTTCGCGGATGATTTCGTGGAGGTCCCCGGGGGCTCGAACAAAAACAACTACGCGGACGTGAACCTGATCGTGGACATCGCCGAGCGCGAGGGCGTGGACGCGGTGTGGCCCGGCTGGGGGCACGCGTCGGAGAACCCCAAGCTCCCGACGGCGCTCAAGGAGAAGGGCATCCAGTTCATCGGCCCCACCGCGCCGGTGATGTCGGTGCTAGGGGACAAGATCGCCGCCAACATCCTGGCGCAGACCGCGAAGGTGCCCTCCATCCCGTGGTCCGGCGACGGGCTCGAGGCTGTGCTCAACGACGAGGGCACCATCCCGGAGGAGACTTTCAACAAGGCGATGGTGACCACCGTGGAGGAGTCGCTCGCCGCGGCGAACCGCATTGGGTACCCGGTGATGCTCAAGGCGTCCGAGGGCGGCGGCGGCAAGGGCATCCGCATGAGCGACAACGACGAAGAGCTCAAGGTGAACTTCGAGATGGTCAAGGCGGAGGTGCCCGGCTCGCCCATGTTCATGATGCAGCTGTGCACGCAGGCGAGGCACCTCGAGGTGCAAATCGTGGGCGACGAGTTTGGCAACGCCGTCGCGCTCAGCGGGCGCGACTGCTCGACGCAGCGCCGCTTCCAGAAGATCTTCGAGGAGGGCCCTCCCACGATCGCGGACCCCGCGATCTTCCGCGAGATGGAGAAGGCGGCGCAGCGCCTGACGCAGAACATTGGGTACATCGGCGCCGGCACGGTGGAGTACCTGTACAACGCCGAGACGGGCAACTTTTTCTTCCTCGAGCTCAACCCGCGCCTCCAGGTGGAGCACCCCGTGACGGAGGGCATCACTAACGTGAACCTGCCCGCCACGCAGCTGCAGGTTGCTATGGGCATCCCGCTGAGCCGCATCCCGGACATCCGCCGCTTCTACGGCGTGGACCCCGAGGGCGACTCCGACATCGACTTCATGGAGGAGGATTACACGCTGCCCGAGCGCCACCTCATCGCCGCGCGCATCACCGCCGAGAACCCGGATGAGGGGTTCAAGCCCACCTCCGGCGGGATCGAGCGCGTGTCGTTCCAGAGCACACCCGACGTTTGGGGGTACTTCTCCGTAGGTGCCAACGGCGGCGTGCACGAGTTTGCGGACTCGCAGTTCGGGCACATCTTCGCCACCGGCAAGACGCGCGAGCAGGCGCGCAAGTCGCTGGTCATCGCGCTCAAGGGCATGGTGGTGCGCGGCGAGATCCGCACCGCGGTGGAGTACCTCGTGCAGCTCCTAGAGACGGAGGACTTCAAGAAGAACACCATCGACACGTCGTGGCTGGATGGCATCATCAAGGAGAAGTCCATCGCCATGAAGGAGGACCCGCACACCATCGTCGCGTCTGCGGTGATGTACCGCGCGTTCCGCATGGTGCAGGCGGAGGAGGCGGCGTTCAAGGAGTTTTGGCAGAAGGGCCAGACGGCGACGCAGGGCATCGAGCGCGTCATCGAGTTCCCCATGGAGATCACGTACCAGGACGTGAAGTACTCGTTCACCGTGCAGCGCCGCGGCCCGGACTCGCTCGTGCTGCGCCTGAACGGCGAGGACCTCATCGACGCGCGCATCCGCGAGCGCTCAGACGGCGTGCTGCTGGGCATCTGGGGCGGACGCACGCACGAGATCGACGGCCTCGAGGAACCCTTGGGTTTGCGCATGGTGCTGGACGGCCAGACCTGGCTGCTTCCCAACCAGTTCGACCCCTCGGAGCTGCGCACAGACGTCACCGGCAAGCTCATCCGCTACCTGCAGGACGACGGCGGCGAGGTTGTCGCCGGCAAGCCCTTCGCCGAGGTTGAGGCCATGAAGATGGTGATGCCGCTCATCGCCACCGAGACAGGCTCCATCTCGCACGTGAAAGCCGGCGGCGCGGTGATCGAGGCTGGCGACCTTCTCGGCACGCTCACGCTCAAGGACCCGACGAAGGTGAAGAAGATCTTGCCCTTCGGCGGCGAGTTCCGCGTCGGCGCGGACGAGGGCTCGGAGGCGCCCCCCAGCGCCGCCGAGGCGCTGGAGGAGGCCATCGCGCAGACCAACCTGCTTCTGGACGGGTACAAGCTCCCGGTGGACGAGACGGTGAACAATTTGATCGAGAAGCTGTGCGACCCCGAGCTTCCCGACTCGGAGGGCGGGCGCTGGGTGCGCGCGTGCTCCATCCTCAACGGCGTCGTCGACCGCTACCTCGCCGTCGAGAAACAGTTCGCGGGCAAGAAGGCGGACTCGGTGATTGGCGACTTGGCGCGCAAGAACAGCGGCGCGCTGGACGACTTGCTCAAAATCGTCCTCGCGCACGCCAACATCAAGCAGAGCACGCAGATGGTGCTGTCCCTCCTGAAGCAGGCGCCCACGCTGCCGCAGCGCGTGATGGGCGGCCCGGTGGGCTGGGCGGACGACCACGCGCCCATCTCGGACGACTTTCGCGCGTCCATCAAGAGCCTGTCCAACCTGCGCGGCGCCGACTACGGCGAGCTCGCGCTCGCCGCGTCCAACATCCTGCTGGAGAAGCGCCTGCCGTCCATCGACAAGCGGCTGAAGGAGCTCAAGACGCTGCTCAAGGGCGACGCCGGTTTGGACCGCTCCTGGGGCACCGCCGAGGCGGGCGACCTGAAGTGCCTCAGCGAGTCCCCGACGCTGGCGGTGGATCTGCTGCCGTCGCTGTTCGTAGACGCGGACGCCGAGGTGGCGGACGCCTCCCTGGAGGTGTACACCAAGCGCGTCTACCGCGCGCACAACGTCATCTCCACGGACATCGTGCGCGCCGATGACTTGACGTCGATGAACTTCAAGTTCCAGTTCAACACGTACCCCGAGGAGTCGCCGCTGCGCTCGGGCGTTCTCGCGCTCTCCACGACGCTGGACGCGGCGAAGGCGCAGATGCCCGCGATCCTCGACCGCCTCGCCGCGCACATCGGCGACGCCACCTCGGACACGCCCGTGCACGTGCTGCACATCGCGCTCTCCGCGCAGGCGGAGGACTCGGCGCTGGCGGAGCGCTGCGCGGCGGCGCTGAGCGAGCACCGCGGGCGCATGGCGGAGCTGGGCGTGAAGTTCGTGAACGTCATCGCGTACGAGCCCCCGAACCTGCCTTCGTACTACACCTTCACCGCGGCGTCCGGGTACCAGGAGGACCCGCTGTACCGCGGCGAGCGCCCCACGGTGGCGCACCTCCTGGAACTCGCGCGCCTGGAGAACTACAACCTCACGCGCCTGCCGACGGTGAACCGCGACTTGCACGTGTACGTGGGCGAGAGCAAGCAGGGCTTCGGCAAGCGAGGGCTGCAGAAGCACATGCTGCTGCGCCGCATCAGCCACTCGCGCGACGCCGCGGAGGGGGGCATCGAGCGCGTGCTCGCCAAGGCGGTCGAGGCGCTGGACCTCGCGAGCCTGGACCCGCGCACCAAGGGTGCCTCCTCCGGGCGTGTCTACATCAACTTCCTCCCCGTGCAGACGGATGGCCCCTTCGACCAAACCGTGTCGTCGCTCAAGGCGAAGGTGCTGGAATTCATCTCGCGCAACTCCACGGAGCTGCTGGCGCGCCAAGTGGACGAGATCGAAATCCGCTTCCGCATCTCCGAGAGCCCCGACTCGCCCGTGCAGGTGCCCGTGCGCATCATGGCCACCTCCATGTCCGGCCAGTGGCTGAAGGTTGACGTGTACCGCGAGTACCTCGACCCGCTCACCGGGAAGGCGACGCAGTTCTGCATGCTCGGTCAGGACGGCCAGGAGGAGGCCTGCTTCCTGGAGCCTTACCCGATGCCCGGCACGCTGCAGCAGAAGCGCTCGATCGCGCGCGCCATCGGCACGACGTACATCTACGACTTCCTCGGCCTGATCGAGAAGGCGATGATTCTGGAGTGGCGCGCGTACCTCGCCGGCGTCGAAAACGCCGGCGAGGTGCCCGGCGACATGTTCCGAGCCGAGGAGCTGGTGCTGGACGCCGACGGGTCTCTGAATCACGCCGAGGCGAGCCGCATCGCGGGCTCCAACGACATCGGCATGGTGGCGTGGGAGTGCTTCATGAAGACGCCGGAGTACCCCGACGGCAGGCAGGTGGTGCTCGTGGGCAACGACTGCACGTTCATGTCCGGGTCGTTTGGGGTGAAGGAGGATGACTTTTACTACGCCGTCTCCAAGTACGCGCGAGAAAAGGGTTTGCCACGCGTGTACATCGCGTCCAACTCGGGCGCGCGCATTGGTCTGGTGGAGGAGCTCAAGCCGTACTTCAAGGTGGCGTGGAACGACGCCTCCAACCCCGGCCTGGGGTTCAAGTACCTGTACCTCACCCCCGAGGACTACGAGAACTTCCCCTCGGGCACGGTGAACGCGCGGGAGGTGACGGAGGATGGCGAGACGCGCATGCGGCTCGACGACATCATCGGCCAGATCCACGGCATCGGCGTGGAAAATCTGAGGGGTTCAGGGATGATCGCCGGCGAGCAGTCCGCGGCGTACGCGGACGCGTTCACGCTGTCGTACATCTCCGGGCGCTCCGTGGGCATCGGCGCGTACCTGTGCCGCCTCGGGCAGAGGAACATCCAGATGACGAACGGGCCGCTCATCCTCACCGGCTACCTCGCGCTCAACAAGCTGCTGGGCCGCGACGTGTACACGTCGCAGGACCAGCTCGGCGGGCCGCAGGTGATGATGCCCAACGGCGTGTCACACATGCAGGTGGAGGATGACCAGCAGGGTGTCATGGCCATTCTGCGCTGGCTCTCCTACGTTCCCAAGGACTGCTTCACGCGCTCGCCCGCGCTGCCCAGCGCGGATCCGGTGGCGCGCAAGATCGAGTTCAAGCCCACCAAGACGCCGTACGACCCGCGGCACATGATCGCCGGCGTCGACGGTCCGGACGGCGAGTGGACCTCCGGGTTCTTCGACAAGGGTTCGTGGACGGAGACGCTCGCGGACTGGGGTAAGTCCGTGGTGTGCGGGCGCGCGCGCCTGGGTGGCGTGCCCATGGGCGTGATCGCGGTGGAGACGCGCCTGATGGAGCAGCGCATCCCGGCGGACCCCGCCAACCCCGAGTCGCGCGAGACGGTGCTGGCGCAAGCCGGGCAGGTGTGGTTCCCCGACAGCGCGCACAAGACGGCGACGGCGATCCGCGACTTCAACAACGCGGAGAACCTGCCTCTGATCATCTTCGCCAACTGGCGCGGGTTCTCGGGCGGCACGCGCGACATGTACGGCGAGATTCTCAAGTTCGGCGCGATGATTGTGGACGAGCTGCGCGTCTACCGCCACCCGGTGTTTGTGTACATCCCCCCCAACGGCGAGCTGCGCGGCGGCGCGTGGGTGGTGGTGGACCCCACCATCAACGAGGCGCGCATGGAGATGTACGCGGACGTGGAGAGCCGCGGCGGGATCCTCGAGCCGCCCGGTATCTGCGAGGTGAAGTTCAGGGACAAGGACCAGAAGGCGGCGATGCACAGGATGGACCCCGTGCTGCTCGAGCTGGACCAGGACCCTGAGGAGAACGAGGAGGACATCTCGCAGAGGGAGGCGCAGCTGCTCCCGACGTACACGCAGGTGGCGCAGGAGTTCGCCGACCTGCACGACCGCTCGGGGCGCATGAAGGCCAAGGGCGTGATCCGCGATGTGGTGAGCTGGGAGGATGCGCGCGCGTACTTCCACGCGCGCCTCACGCGCCGCCTCGCCACGGACGAGCTCGCCATGGAAGCCGGCGCGGACGCCGCCGACGTGGAGGCGCGCCTGCAGACGGTGGCGGAGGCGGCGGGCGTCGCGTGGGACGAGGACGCCGACGTAAAACGGTGGATCGAGGAAAACTTCGACGCCGTCAAGGCGGAGGTGGCGACGCTCGGACGCGACGCCGCCGTCGAGGACGCGCTCGAGAGCCTCGCGGGGCTCGACGACGAGGCGCTCAAGACCGTGATGGAGAGGCTTCAGGCGAAGTGAGAAGTGATCATTTCGCCTGCGCAGCGTCGCGGCGTCGGGACGCGACGAAGAGTTTGTTTGTGAAGACTGATTTTTTGTGATCGCGCGCGTCGTTCGTTCTCGCCCTCGGACGTTCGCGGTATGAGTACGTGTTTTAAACCGACATCAGGTCGCCACCTCGATGGGGCGCTCGATGTGGAGGCGGGCGGTGAGCGTGATTCGCACCGCCGCGCGCTCGACGCGCGCCACCCCAAACCCATTGGCGGGAGGGGTTTTTTTCGCGTCAACTTTCCGCATGTTCCGCGCTTCCAAGATTTTTTAGCCCGTTCTCTACGTAGCTAGTGATAAAGCTCAACATCTCGAGCATCACGACAGTGGGCTCGTCGCAGTGTCGACACACGCCGCATTAGGCATGAAGTCTTCATACGATGCCGTTCCCGTTCGAGAGAATCTCTACGGAACTCGCTCTTCGAAGGGCACCGTCCTCGATTCAGTTCGATACGTTGCGTTCGGTGCTCTTCTCGCACTGGCCGGCTGCGCGGGATTCTTAACGACGTACGGAAAAGCGAACGAAAAGGTGCTCGGTCAGTCCAACGACCGGTGCACGGTGTATACGTATTGCGATGACATTGGCATGGACGTCGACGACATGGTCAATGCGTGGAAAGAAACCTGGACGGATGCAGGGTGGAACCCGGTCGTGCTGAACAGGGATATTGCACAACGACACCCTGACTATGACAAGTTTCACGAACGCTTCACCACGTATCCTTCACCCAACCCCCCTGAATACGAGTTCTCGTGCTACCTCAGATGGGCTGCCTTGTCCGTTGTGGGCGGTGGATACATGGTTGACTACGATGTCGTCAACGTCAACGTTCCGCCACCTCCCAACTGCGCGTTCATGCCCAACGATGGAAAGCTCACTATTCTCGACAAAGGCGTACCTTCGTTTGTCTCGGGCTCCGGCGAAGAGTATGACAGGGCGGTGCATCTCATGTACGACACAGATTATAACCTCGCCATTCAAAGTTTCGACGGTGATTTCGTGAGCGACATGATCTACGCCAGGTATTTCGTTAAGACTGGGAGCTACGAATCGCTCGAACTTCTGACCGATGACAAACACGCGTTCGAAGACAACGACATGTGCGACACGAGAGGCGAGCCGATTTACCGCCTGTTTCACCTGAGTCACGGCTACGGAAAGAATTTCGGCATCGACAGGAGTGGAGAGTACATCCGTGGATTGATTTCGAATCTCCGTAATCACGCGCACGATGAAGATTGCGACTTGGAAAAGGACGTGGACTTTGATGAATGGAAGCGCAAGTTCTTACAAGAGTGAGAAGACACGCGCTGATCCCGAGAACCAGTAAACCAGAATAGTCAGATTCAGATTCCATCGCCTACCCCCCCGCGTCTTTTCCCCCCAGTAGCTGCATGAACGCGTTGTACGAGTTCTCCACGTCGAACAGCAACTGCCGCACCTCGTCGTCCCCGAGCTCATCGCTGGCGCGCATCTTCTCCAGCCGCTCCAGCCACTGCTGCGCCACAGCTTTGCCTTTGAAATCCGCGGGGAGCTGGGGCACCTTGTACAGGCTGACGAGCAGGTCCGACAGACACGGCGCCACCTGGTCCTTGGCCACCATGTTGAGCTTGATGGTATCCATCGCTCCGATGTAGTGGTGCACACACTCCGCGACGCTCACCGCGGAGGACGACGAGCGATCTGACGGGTTGTTGACCCTGTGCTCGATCGTGGCGGGCAAGCCCACCTGCAGCCGGTGACGCGCCGACGCGCAGTGCATGGCGTAGGTGGCCATGAAGTGCGACACGTCGGGTACGGTGTCCGACAACGTGTTCCTCAGGGTCTTGTATTTCGTGATGAGCTCACCACACGCGGCTTCGTACTCCGCGCTCGGCACGGCGCTGTTCACGTACGCCTTCTCCAGCTTCTCCACCGTCTTTATCAACGCGAACAGATTGGCGAAATCATCTTTTTTCGGAGAGAAGGTTTGAATCGAAGAGGGTCGCGCGTCGGGGAGGTCAGTCGCGTGAGACACGTGAGTGAAAAAGCGCAGTTCCTCTCGCGGGTCGTTCGAAGAGTCGTCCGAGAGCGCTCCGCGACAATCACCGGGCGAGGACGCACCATACTGCTGCCTCTCCTTCTTGTTCGCCCAGAGCTTGACGAACCCTCCGTTCGCGTCCGTCATGTCGTCTCTCGTCGAACCGAACGATGGCAACAAAGCCCGCCGCGTGCGCGTCCCTCGCGACAGCACCCGCGGTCCGTTCTCGACGGGATCGGGCCTTCCGCGAAACGCGCGGAGGGGTGCGGCGGTCTCGCTGCGACTTCTCCCGGCGAACCCCGCTCTCGGTGGTCGACGCGCGGAACGGGCGCCGGGCAAGTGATTCTCGCCGTCGAAAGCGCCAAACCGAAAAGGCAGCGCAAAACGTTTGCGACCAAGCTGCCAAGAGACTGGGAAAAAAGCGGCGGTGGTGGATTCCCGCCGGCGCGGGCTTCACACGGACGCGACTCCGCTGACGCGTGCGTAGCGTTCGGTCGCTGGCGGGGCGCGTTCTTCGCCATGAAAGTCCTGTGCGCGAACGAAGGCCTGATGTCCAATTTCGAGCTGTTGGAGGTGTTGCGGCAACGCACGAGGGAGACGCCCGTCGCGCTTTTACCCCACGTCCACGACCCTTTCCCCACGGAGCTGCAGTGCTCGGACACGTTGAAGAAAACCCCCGCCGGCGCGCAGACGAAGGAGAACCTGGCGAAGTTCATAAAGGCTGTCGAGGCATTCAACCTGACGCCCGCGGAGTGCCTGAACCTGATAAACTCCAAGCCCACCACGGACGTGGAGATTCACCTGCTCGTCGAGGATTGCGAAAAGCGCCTGAAAGAGAGCGAGGTGGAGGATCTCTTGAATTTGTCCGCGGACTTGCTTTAGCGTTTAGTAAACTCTACTATAGCTAGGCACTCGTCTTCCGCCGCGTCGTCGTCCCGTCCTCCGCCTCGTACTCCACCTCGATGTGCTGCCGCTTGGCCGCCTTTTTCTTCGACTCCTTGGCGGGCTCGATGAGCCCGTCGTACTTTCCGAGCGAGTGCGAGTGGTGCGAGTCGTACGTGCCCGCTTTGAGGCGCTCGAGGAGCGCCTTCTCGATGGAGTTCTCCAGCTGCGCCGCCACGTGCGCCTTACTCTCTCGGCGCGCCTCGCGCTGCACCTGCCGCGCGGGCAGCGTGACGATCTTCGGTCTCTTCTCCTTGAGGAGTTTCCGCGTGCGCATGAAGAACTGCGTGATCTTCGTCAGGCGCTGCTTGCTCTTGTGCACCAGGAACTTGGACCAGTGCTGCAACAGGCCGTCGACTTGTTTCAGAGCCTTGGCGTAGTTTTTATCCAGAGGCACCCGGTGCCACAACGTCGCGGGTTTGTGCGCGCGCTCCGCGGTTTTCATGCACAGATACGCCACCCCCGCCTCCTCCACGACCGTGGCGTACTTGCTGTTCGCCAGCGGACACGACTGGCGGTTACACAG
>MDSV01203191.1_pt1 | contig 18498 bp, 24 predicted proteins | sample 810851 | NCBI WGS metagenome assembly MDSV01 (sample SAMN05326640, study PRJNA326480) | marine metagenome | isolation source: seawater | place: Atlantic Ocean: North East | collected 2012 | reverse complement strand
TATAGATTTTAAAAGATTTAGAGAAATTGCAGATAAAGTTGGAGCATATCTAATGGTTGATATGGCACATTTTTCAGGATTAGTTGCAGGAAAAGGTTATCCCAATCCATGTGACTATGCACATGTAGTCACTTCTACAACTCATAAAGTTTTTAGAAGTGCAAGAGGAGGTATCATTTTAACAAATCATGAAGATTTAGCAAAAAAATTTAATACAGCAGTTTTTCCTGGTTATCAAGGTGGACCTTTAATGCATATAATTGCTGCTAAAGCTGCAGGTTTTTTAGAAGCATTAAAACCTGAATTTAAAGATTATATAAAATCTGTATTAGCAAATGCAAAAATCTTATCTGAGACTCTTAAAAATAATGGATTTAAGATTTATTCTGGAGGTACTGATACACATTTAATGTTAGTGGATTTAAGACCATTTAATGTTAAGGGTAATATTACAGCTGAAAGTCTATGTAGGGCGAATATTACTTGTAATAAAAATGGTATACCTTTTGATGCTGAAAAACCAATGATTACATCTGGAATAAGACTAGGGACTCAAGCTGCAACCACAAGAGGATTTGGGTTAAAAGAATTTCAAATAGTAGGTGAACTAATCACTAAAGTTGTAAAAGGTCTATCTGAAAATCCTAAAGATAACAGCAAAATTGAAAATGAAGTTAAAAATGAAGTTATATCTTTAACTTCTGCTTTTCCAATATACAAGAATTTAAAATAAATGATTTGTCCATGTGAAAAAAAAGGTGATACGTCAGTTGTAGACTCACGTCCTACTGAAGATGGAACTGCAATTAGAAGAAGAAGACTGTGTTCTTGCGGAGAAAGATTTACTACATTTGAAAGAATCCAAATTAGAGAATTAATGGTTGTTAAAAAAAATGGAAGAAAATCTGTTTTTGACAGAGACAAATTATCAAAGTCAATTTATATAGCGTTAAAAAAAAGACCTATAGATACCGAAACAGCTGAAAAATTTATTAGTAAAATTTCAAGAGCTTTGGAAGAACTTGGTCAAAATGAAATTTCTACAAATACTATAGGAACAATGGTAATGGAGGGTTTAAAGGAATTAGATCCCGTAGCCTATGTTCGTTTTGCTTCTGTTTACCGTAACTTTAGAGAAGAAAAAGACTTTGTACAATTCGTGGACAAATTAGATGTCTACAAAAAAAGATAAATTCACCAAGAAAGATACTAAATACATGAAGCTAGCTTTAGATTTGGCTAAAGCAAGACATGGTTTAACAGGTACAAATCCTTCAGTAGGGTGTGTAATTGTAAAAAACGATAAAATTATCTCAATAGGTCAAACTGGATATAATGGAAGACCTCATGCTGAGTATAATGCGATCAAAAATTCTATTCAAAATTTAAAAGATGCAAAAATGTACGTTACATTAGAACCTTGCAACCATTATGGTCAAACACCACCATGTACAAATCTAATAATTAAAAATAAGTTCCAGAAAGTATTTTATGGATTAGATGACATAGATAAAAAAGTTAAAAAAAAAACACAAAAAATATTAAAATCAAACAATATAGAAGTTAAAAAAGGTTTGATGAAATCAAATTTAAAAGAGTTTTATTATCCATATTTTTTTAACAGAAAAAAGAAAATACCTTTTACAATAGGTAAAATAGCTGTTTCAAAAAATAATTTGATTTATAGTAAAAATAATAAAAAAATAACCAATATTTATTCGGATAAGATTACACATTTATTAAGATATAAAAATGATTCTATTATGGTATCTTACAAAACTTTAAATAAAGATAATCCAAGACTAAATTGTAGAATAAAAGGTTTAGAAAAATTTTCGCCAAAGAGAATCATCCTGGATAATAATTTAGATATAAATACTAACTCTTATATTTTTAAAACTGCTAATACACATAATACTATTATTTTTTATAATAAAGGAGATAAAAAAAAAATCATTCTATTAAAAAAAAAAATTCAATTAATTAAATCTAAGTTAATTAAAAAAAGATATTTTGATTTATATATAATTCTTAAAAAACTTTATAAATTAGGATGTAGAAATTTACTAGTTGAAGGTGGAAACGATCTTTCATCAAGTTTTTTAAAACAAAGGCTATTTAATAAATTTTTTCTTTTTCAAAGTCAAAAAACTTTATCTAAATCTGGAGAATATAAGGATTTTAAATCGTTAAAGAATTTGTATAAAAATTATAAGAATAGTCATAAAATTAATACAAAATTAGGTAAAGATTTAATTAAAGTTTATAATAAATAAGATGTTTAACGGTATTATATTTAATCAAGGAGTCGTATCTAAAGTTTTAAAAAGAGAAAAAGGTTGTAATATTTTCATTAAATCAAGTTTAAAGATTAATTCTAAAAAAATAGGAATCTCAATAGCTTGTGATGGTGTTTGTTTGACTTTAATTTCTTATAAAAAAAAGATTATGGAATTTTATCTTTCAGACGAAACTATTAAACGTTCAAAATTTAGATTTTTAAATATAAAAGATAAGATTAATTTAGAGTTACCATTAAAATTTGGACAATCAATATCAGGACATATTTGTCAAGGACATGTTGATACAGTTGCTAAAATTTCGTTTATAAAAAAAATAGATAAATCGTATTTGTTTGATTTTATTATAGACAAGAAACAAAGAAAAAATTTGATTGAAAAGGCTTCAATTTGTATTAATGGAATTTCTTTAACAATTTCTAAAAAAACTAAAGAAGGCTTTCAAATATGGGTAATTCCTCATACCTTTAAAGAAACAAATTTGTCAACTTTAAAGAAAAATAGTCTTGTAAATATAGAGATAGATATCTTATCTAAATACGTTAAAAATTATTTTAATGAAAAAAAATAATTACACATCAATTGAAAATATAATTAAAATTTCAAAGAAAGGTGGAATGTTTATTCTAGTTGATGATGAAAAGAGAGAGAATGAAGGTGATTTAATTATTTCAACATCAGACACAAATGCAAAGAATATCAATTTTATGGCAAAGTATGGTCGTGGACTTATATGTTTAGCTTTAGATAGTATCCAAGCAAAAAGGTTAAATTTATCTCTAATGTCACCAGTCAATATGTCGAGAAATAAAACTGCATTTACTATTTCTATAGAAGCAAAAAAGGGAATAACAACTGGTATTTCAGCAAAAGATAGAGCCAGAACAATTAAAATAGCTTCAAAAAAAAATGTTAATAAAAATGATATTGTTTCACCAGGTCATGTTTTTCCTATAATTGCAAAAGATGGAGGGGTTTTAGTAAGAGCTGGACACACTGAAGCATCAGTAGATATTTCAAAATTAGCAAAAAAAAACAATTCTGCAGTAATTTGTGAAATTATGAATGAAAATGGAACAATGGCTAAAGGTCAAGACTTATTTAATTTTGCAAAAAAACATAATCTTAAAATAGGTAAAATTGAAGATTTAATTGCTTATCGTTTAAAACAAGAAAAACTAATTAAATTAAAAAAAGAAATGGATATTAAGTTTAAAAAACAAAAGTATAAAATTAAAATTTATGAAAATCTTTTAGATGGATCCGAGCACTTTGCTTTAATTAAAGGGAATATTAAAAAAGGAATTGCTCCTAGAGTTAGAGTTATTTCTTCTAATGTTGTTCAAAATTACTTAATAAATCAGAAACTACCTAATTCATTTAACAAAACTTTAAATTATTTCAAAAATTTCAATAATTGTGTCTTGGTCTTTATAAAGGATACAAATTTAAAGTCAGTTTCACAAACTTTAAAAGATTATAAAAATAAGGAATTTTATAAAAAAGGTAATGATAAACTTATAAGAAATTATGGTATAGGTGCACAAATAATTAAAGACTTAAAGATTAAAAATATGATATTGATTAGTAAATCACCTAAAAAAGTTATTGGATTAGATGGCTATGGTATTAAGATAACTAAACAAGAAATAATTTAATGAATAAAAAAGTATTAATAGTTTCAGCTAATTATTATAAAGATATTTCAAAAGATTTAATATCTGATACACAACTTTTACTTAAAAGATTTAAGATAAAGAATGATTTAGTAATTGTACCAGGAGTCTTTGAAATTCCAGTAATTTTATCAAAGAATATAAAAAAATATGATGGATTTATAGCTTTAGGATGTGTCATAAAAGGTGAAACTCCACATTTCGATTTTATCTCTAAAACTACATTTGAAGGTTTAATGTTGTTATCTATCAAACATAAAAAGCCAATTGGTAATGGAATTATAACATCTCTTAACAAGGAACAAGCTGAGCAAAGATCGAGTACTAATAGTGATCAAGGAAAAGGAAAAGAGGCAGCTAAAGCTGTAATATCTATTTTAAGTTTAAAATAATGAAAATTTCTTTCAATCCCAATCAAAATCCAAGAGTTATCATTATACAGAAATTATACGGAAATTTTTTCAATGAAGAAAAAAATTTAACTTTTTCAAAACATAGGTTTAAAAAATATATAAAAGATGTGGTTCTTGGTACTATTGAAAGAAATGAAGTTATAAAAGATGAGTTAAAAAATCATTTAAGTGATGATTTACAGTTTAAAAAATTAGATAAAATTTTTCAAGTAATAATAAAATCAGCTATTTTTGAATTTTTGTACAAGCCTAATATTAACACAAAAATAATTATTAAAGAATATCTTGATGCATCAAATTTTTTTTTAGAAGTTTCACAAACAAAATATTTGAATGCCATATTAGATAAGATAGCAAAAAAGATAAGAATTAATAATAATGAATGAATTTGAAATAATTAAAAAATATTTTCAAAAAATTTCTAGAAATAAAAGCTCATTATATTTAAATGATGACGTCTTTTTTGATAAAAAAAAAGAATTAATTATTTCTGTAGATACTTATATTAAAGGTCAACATTTTGTTGATTTTAAAAAACCAGATTTAGTAATTAAAAAAGTTATTCGTTCATCAATTTCTGATCTTATATGTAAAGGTGTTAAGCCCAAGTATTATTTTATTTCAGGATCTGGTGATAATAAAAGTTTCTCAAAAAAAAATCTATTAAAAATAAAAAAATCACTTACAGATGAACAAAAAAAATATAAAATTTTTTTAAGCGGCGGAGATACAGTCTTTTCAAATAAATTAAGTTTTACAGTTGTATCTGTTGGTTTTTCTAAAAAAATTATTTATAGAAATCAAGCAAAAGTTAATGATAATATTTATGTGACGGGTAATTTAGGTGATAGTTATCTGGGATTATTACTTATAAAAAAAAAAATAAAACTTAATAAATTTTTGTCTAATTATTTTATAAAAAAATATTATATGCCTGATATTCAAGTTAAATTAATAAACTTAATAAGAAATTATGCTAATTCTTCAATTGATATTTCAGATGGTTTATTAGCAGATTTGGAAAAGTTAATTAATGTCCAAAATATATCATATAAATTATATTTAAAAGATATACCTGTATCTAATAATTTAAGAAAAATATTATCTTTTAAAAAATTGTCTAAAATTAATCTTGTTTCTAAAGGGGATGATTATCAAATACTTTTTACTGCTTCTAATAATAAGAGAAAAATTATTAATAAAATATCTAAGAAATTAGGTATCAAAATTACTATAATTGGAAAGATTCAAAAAGGAAACATGCAGTCATCAATTGTTGACCCTAAAAACATGATAATAAGGCTTAAAAACAAAGGTTATTTCCATAATTTTAAGTAAGTTAAATATTGCCTTTTATAGTTTTTTTTGTATTGTGCCGATTTTAATAATAAAATTTTAATATTTAACAATCGAAAAGGTTTTATGAACGCACTTACTGAAACAATATTACTTTACACAATAGCAGCTGGTTTTCTCTCTATAGTTTACGGTTACTTTACAGGTAAAAATATTCTTAACACAAGCACTGGAAATTTAAAAATGCAAGAAATTGCCTCAGCAATTCAAGTTGGTGCTAAAGCTTATTTAGCCAGACAATATAAAACAATAGCTTATGTTGGCGTTGTTGTTTTAGTTATTATTTGTTTTGTATTTAGTCCTCTTGTTGGATTAGGATATTTAATTGGAGCTACATTGTCTGGTATTGCTGGTTTTGTTGGTATGTTAGTCTCTGTTGAAGCAAATGTAAGAACTGCAGAAGCTTCTAAAAAAGGTTTAGCTAGTGGTCTTTCAGTAGCTTTTAAATCAGGTGCAGTCACAGGAATGTTGGTAGCTGGATTAGCTCTATTATCTATAGCTGTTTACTACTATTTACTTATTAAAACAGGTGTCGATGAAAGAGAAATAGTAAATGCTTTAGTAGCCTTGGGCTTTGGAGCATCTCTTATATCAATTTTTGCAAGATTAGGTGGTGGAATATTTACTAAGGGCGCTGACGTTGGAGCAGATTTAGTCGGAAAAGTAGAAGCTGGTATTCCTGAAGATGATCCTAGAAACCCTGCTGTAATTGCAGATAACGTAGGTGATAATGTTGGTGATTGTGCTGGAATGGCCGCAGATTTATTTGAAACTTATGCAGTAACTATAGTAGCCACAATGGTTTTGTCATCAATTTTTTTTCATGGGGATATGAATATGATGGTTTATCCACTTACTATTGGTGGAGCTTGCATCATAACATCTATTTTAGGAACCTACTTTGTTAAATTAGGAAAAAGTAAAAATGTTATGAATGCATTATATAAAGGATTTATTGTTACAGCTATTACTTCTTTAGCTTTGTTATATCCAATTACAGATTATGTAATTGGTTTTTCTTCTGAATATTCTGTAGGTGATACAAAGTTTAATGGAAAAAGTTTGTATTTGTGTGGAGTTGTAGGTTTAGTTATAACTGGTTTATTGATATGGGTTACGGAGTATTATACTGGAACTAACTATAGACCTGTAAAAAGTGTTGCTGCTTCATCAACAACAGGCCACGGTACTAATGTAATTCAGGGTTTAGCAGTATCTATGGAAGCAACAGCGATACCGGCATTGATTATTGTTACAGGAATTTTGGTTACAAATTCTATTGCTGGATTGTTTGGTATAGCTATTGCTGTTACAACAATGCTTGCTCTAGCAGGAATGGTTGTAGCTCTAGATGCATATGGACCGGTTACTGATAATGCGGGCGGTATTGCTGAAATGTCGAAACTTCCAAAAAATGTTAGAAAAACCACTGACGCATTAGATGCAGTTGGCAATACAACTAAAGCAGTTACAAAAGGCTATGCAATAGGTTCTGCTGGTTTAGGTGCTCTAGTATTATTTGCAGCATACACAGAGGATATAAAACATTTTTCTAAAGTTACGGGTTCAAAATTAGAAGGTATAGTAGTTACTTTTGATTTATCAAATCCCTATGTAGTTGTTGGTTTACTAATTGGAGGAATGCTTCCATATTTATTTGGATCAATGGGAATGCAAGCAGTAGGTAGAGCAGGGGGATCAGTAGTTGTAGAAGTAAGAAGACAATTCAAAAAATTTCCAGGAATTATGAAGCGTAAACAAAAACCTGATTACGCAAAACTGGTTGATTTGTTAACAAAAGCTGCAATTAAAGAAATGGTAGTTCCATCGTTACTTCCTGTTTTGTCACCAATTGTGTTATACTTAATTATTCTTCCAATTGGAGGTCAAGTTGCTGCATTAGCTGCCGTGGGTGCTATGTTACTCGGTGTTATTATAACTGGATTATTTGTTGCAGTTTCAATGACTGCTGGTGGTGGAGCATGGGATAACGCTAAAAAATACATTGAAGATGGTAATCATGGAGGTAAAGGTTCAGAAGCTCATAAAGCAGCAGTTACAGGCGACACTGTTGGAGACCCATATAAAGATACTGCAGGCCCTGCAGTTAATCCCATGATAAAGATAACAAATATTGTTGCTTTATTGTTATTAGCTGTGATTGCTGGATAAAATATTAATTTTTATTTTTCCTTCTACTTCCAGCTTCTTTCCTCTTACCTAGAGGATCATTAACTTTTTGTCTTAAGCTTGATAAAAAGTTATAAACAAAATTTGATTTTTTATAAGCTACTACTGTAGCGTCTTCAGAAAACTTAATTCGATTCATACTTTCTTTATCTAAAAAAGTTTTTTCCACCAACAATCCCATATTATCTATTTCTAAAACTAATATATTATTTACCTCAATTTTAGTTCTTCCTAATCTGAATAAAGATTGTTTAGCTTCTTTTTGTTCAATATATATCCATAAATCATTATCAAAACTTCCTTTTGTTGAAGGTGGACCTAGAATAGATAATATATCATTTTTATTTGATATATTAATATTAAGTTTTTCTTGTTTTTTATCCAAGTAATGAAACCCGTGATGTTTTTCTACTTTTTTTAAGGTACAATTAGTAATAATAATAAAAAAAAATATATAAAATAAAATTTTATTCATGAATTATAAATATATTAATATTTACAATAAATTAGTTACTTTAACTAGAAATAAAGAGCTATATAAAAACTTTAATAAACAAGACACTTTTGCTGATAGACTGGTGTTTTTGTTGCTTCATTTTGCTTTTTTTCTAAAAGCTTTTAAAAAGAATAATGATAAAAACGTTTTACAAGAAATTTATGATTATATTTTTAGACAACTAGAATTAAGCATAAGAGAGATTGGTTATGGAGATCAATCTATAAACAAAAAAATGAAAGACTACCTCAATTTATTTTATGGCATGATAGATAAAATTCATAATTGGGAGGGTTTATCTGATGAATCAAAAGCTTCAGTTTTACTAATATTTTTAGATAAAAATGCTGATACTACATATTTAGTTAAATACTTTGATAAATATAGATTAAATTTATCAAATAATACTTTAAATTCTTATATAAAAGGTGTAGTTACTCACTAAAATTATGGCTGTACCTAAACGTAAACAAACTCCGTCAAGAACTGGAATGAGAAGAGCTCAAAATATGAAATTCTCATCTAAGAATATTGTTGAAGATAAAAAATCAGGCGAATATAGACTTTCTCATCATATGGATCTTAAAACGGGCATGTATAAGGGTAGACAAGTCCTAGATCCTAAGGAATAATATATAAGTTTTATAAAATGGCTAATCCAATTAAAATTGCAGTTGATGCAATGGGCGGTGATGGTTCACCAAAAAAAGTTGTTGATGGTATAGTTCACCATTATAAAAAAAATAAAAATACTTTCTACAAAATTTTTGGTGACAAATATCAAATAAGTAAATTTATTGAAAAAAGGTTGGATCAAAATAATTATGAAATTGTTCATACTGAGGATATTGTTAAAGGTACTGACAGTCCTTTAGAAGGTGCAAAAAGAGGAAAAAAAACAAGTATGTGGTTAGCCGTAGAAAGTGTAAAAGAAAAAAAAACAGACATTGTTATTTCTGCTGGAAATACTGGCGCTCTATTAGTTATCTCAAAATTGAATCTTAAAATGATAGAAAATATAGACAAACCTGCTCTTGCTGCACTTTGGCCTAATAAAAAAAGTATGAGTGTTGTTTTAGATTTAGGAGCAAACATTGAATGTAGTTCAAAAAATTTGATTGATTTTTCAATTATGGGCTCTTCTCTTTTTAAGTCTTTATATCCTAATGATTTCTCAAAGGTAGCTTTATTAAACATTGGGTCTGAGGAAATTAAAGGTCATGAGTTGATTAAGGAAACATATCAACAGTTGTCAGAAAAAAAGAATTTAGATTTTGAATTTAAAGGATATATAGAAGGAAATGAATTAATGAATGGTGATGTAAATGTTATAGTAGCAGATGGTTTTACTGGAAATGTAGCATTAAAAACAGCAGAGGGAACTGCAAACTTTATTACCGAAGAACTTAAAAAAGCTATGAAAGATAATATAATAGGAAAAATTTCATCATTATTAAATTATTCTAATCTAAATAAATTTAAAAAAAGATTAGATCCAAGACTTTATAACGGGGCTATTTTTATTGGACTAGACTCGCCTGTTATTAAAAGTCATGGAGGAACTGATTATGTAGGTTTTTCTAATTCATTAAACGTTTGTTCAAAAATAATTAGTGGAAATTTAATAGAAAAAATTAGAATAAATATAAGATAAAATGAGAAATAATTTAACCAAAAAGGATTTAATTAATTCAATTTATATGCAAATTGGTTTTTCGAAAAAAATATCTGAAAATTTAATAGATGATTTTTTTTTAACAATAATTGATAATCTTAATAAAGAAAAACAAATAAAAATTTCAAATTTTGGTACTTTTTCTATTAAACGAAAAAAAAGACGAATTGGAAGAAATCCAAAAACTAAAGAAAAAAAAGTTATATCAGATAGAAATGTTGTCTTATTTAAAGCTTCAAAAGAATTTAAAGATTTAGTAAATTCTAACAATGAATAATAAAATAGATGAAGCCTATAAATCAATCGGTGAAGTTGCAAAAATATTAAATCTTACAAATAAAAAAAAAGGAACTTTAAATACGCATACAATTCGATATTGGGAAAAAGAATTTAAACAAATTAAACCTAAAATTTTAACAGGAAATCGAAGGTATTATAATCAACAGACTATTAAGCTACTTAAAAAAGTTAAATATCTATTAAAAGAACAAGGTATGACTATCAACGGAGTCAAAAAACTTCTTAATTCTAGTGATACTTTAAAACTTGACGAATTATCAAATGATTCTATAAGTGTCGCTAATTCAAAAATTAAAAATAAACTTAAAAAAATATTAAAAATTGTAAAAGAAATTAAAAAACTTAAATAAAATGGCAAAAAAAACTCACATTAAAGTTAGATTGGTTCCTGAAAAAAAACCTGATAGTCCTTTTTTTTATTATGTTAAAAAACCAGCTGGAGGGGAAAAAGCAAAAATAAAATTAAAAGTAAAAAAATATAATCCCGCTACAAGAAAACATGAAGTTTTTGTGGAAAAAAAATTACCTCCACATAGTAAATAATTCTATTTTTTTTTAAACTTTCTTTTCTCATAATCAATAAAAGACCAAATCATATTTTTCCAGATTCTGTTTGTTATTTTTTGATCAATATTGTTTTTAATAGATTTTTTCTTAATTTTTTTGAGAATAAAATTTATTCGTTTCAAGTCTATTATTTCTTTTTTATAAACTTTTACTTTTAATACTTCATTAACTAAAACTAATCTTTTTTTAATTATTTTAAGTAAAGAATTATCAAGAATGTCTAATTTTTTCCTAAGTTTGTTTAATTTTATTTTATTCTCTGGCGACATTTAATCAATTGGATTTATTCATAATTAATATATTTATTATTATATGTACATAGAGAATAAACAATTAAAAAATTATATATCTTTCTGGCTAGGATCCATGTTTTGGATAATTTCCTTAATGATTATAGTTGGTGGCCTTACAAGATTGACTGACTCTGGATTATCTATAACTGAATGGGAATTATTTTCAGGATTTTTACCTCCTTTAAATGATAGTCAATGGAATAACTATTTTAATCTTTATAAAAAAATTCCTGAATTTAAACTTCAAAATTATTCCATGTCTTTAGATGAATTTAAGATTATTTTTTGGTGGGAATGGATACATAGATTTTTAGGAAGACTAATTGGTATTTCTTTTTTAGTTCCACTTTTATATTTTACATTTAAGGTCGGATTTAAAGTTTTAAAAAACTTATATTTTATTTTTTTATTAATCTGTTTCCAAGGTTTTATTGGTTGGTATATGGTTTCTAGTGGTTTGGTAGAAAGAGTCGACGTTAGTCATTTTAGATTATCAGTACATTTATTAATTGCCTTTTTTATTATTTCCTTGATTTATTGGAACTATTTAAGTCTAAAAAATATTTTAGTTAGAGAAAATCAAATGAATTCTTTAATTCCTTTTTTATTCTTAATTTTATTATTTTGCCAAATTTCTATAGGAGCTTTTGTATCTGGAATGGATGCAGGAAAAATATATAATTCTTGGCCTCTTATGGGCATAAGTTATTTTCCTGATGATAGTAAAATATTAAGCCTCTTTACACTTAACGCTTTTAGTGATCCTTCATTAGTTCAGTTTATGCACAGAAATTTAGCTTATCTTATTTTATTTTTTTATATATCTATTTTGTTCCATATTTATCATAAAAAATTCTCAAATCATTATTTTATAATTAAAATTATTGGTTTATTTTTAGTTTTACAAATTATTTTAGGAATTTTTACATTATTATATGGTGCACAGATTTTTTTAGCATCTCTGCACCAAATAAGTTCAATATTTTTAGTAAGTTCAACTATTTATTTTCTATTCTTAAATAGAAAGTCTAACTAACAGCCTTTAAATTTGGTTTTGAGGACTTATTTAAAGCTTGGTCCAAATCTTCAATAATGTCATCTATATGTTCTAAACCAATACAAAGTCTCACATAACCTTGAGTAACTCCACTAGCAGCTAATTGTTCTTCATTCAGTTGACTATGAGTAGTGCTAGCTGGATGAATAGCTAAACTTCTTGCATCCCCAATATTTGCTACATGATAAAACATTTTAAGAGACTCTATAAAATTTTTACCTGCTTCTATACCGCCTTTTAGTTCAATACCTACCATTGGTCCATTTCCACCACTAAGGTATTTTTTAGCTCTATCATTGATCAGTTTTTGGTGTTTTGTTGAATAGATTACTTTATTTACTTCTTTATGATCAGATAAAAATTTGACAACTTTTTCTGCATTTTGACAATGTTGTTTCATTCTTAGTGCTACTGTCTCAAGTCCTTGAATGATTGCAAAAGCATTATCAGGTGCTAAAGCTGAACCAAGGTCTCTTAACAAACATACCCTAGCTCTAACAGCAAATGGAACGTTTGCGCCTGTTAACTCTGGCACAGCTTTTCCCCAAATTACACCATTGTAACTTGCATCAGGTTCGTTAAACAAAGGTTGTCTTTTAGGATCTGCAGTCCAATCAAAATTTCCACCATCAACGATACTTCCTGCAACAGCGGTACCATGACCGCCAATGTATTTAGTTAAAGAATGAATTACTATTGCAGCTCCATAGTCTAAAGGTCTACAAATAACTGGAGCAGCAGTATTATCCATTATTAAAGGTATATTGTATTTTCTACCTATATCTGAGACCTCTTTGATAGGAAATACTCTTAAATAAGGATTAGGCAAAGTTTCTCCGTAAAAAGCTCTAGTTTTATCGTCAACTAATTTTTCAAAATTTGAAGGATCTGCTGGATCTGCATATCTAATTTCGATTCCAAGTTTACTTAATGTATTGGTAAAGAGTGATACCGTTCCCCCATAAAGATCTGTTGAGCTGACAATATTGTCTCCCGATTGAGCAACATTTAAAACTGCAAATGTTGATGCTGTTTGTCCAGAGGAAACAGTTAGACAAGCTAATCCTCCTTCTAAAGCTGCTATTCTTTTTTCTAGAACATCATTGGTAGGGTTCATAATTCTAGTATAGATATTACCAAACTCTTTTAATGCAAAAAGATTTGCAGCGTGCTCAGTACTTTGAAATTGGTAAGATGTAGTTCTATAGATTGGAACCGCTACTGCATTAGTAGCAGGATCACTTCGATAATCCCCACCATGTATTGCTACAGTTTCAGGGTTATTTTTTCTTGTACTCATTTTCGTACTCCTTTTTTAGTACTTTTGCTTATGCAAGGCGTACAATATAGTTCAAATGCCTACCGAATATGTATGAAAAATCCTTTTTAGCAATTTTAAGCCTGCAATAGGAACAAATCGGCTTAAATAAGATATCATTATAGTGTATTATTGCAAGATAAATATAAAATTGACATTATATCTAATAATAGTATTAATCCTCGCACAATGACAAAATTTCTAAAAAGTGGTGAATTAACTAGTAATTGGTTTGAAATAGATGCGAAAGACGCAATAGTTGGAAGACTTGCTTCGGTAATTTCTAAAATTATTAGAGGAAAAAACAAAAACACTTTTACTCCACATATGGATGATGGTGATTTTGTAGTAGTTAAAAATATAGAACTAGCTAAATTTACAGGTAAAAAATTTAAAGATAAAAAATATTTTAGACATACAGGATATCCAGGTGGAATTAAGGAAATAACTCCAGAAAAATTATTAGAAAAAAATAAACCTGGTGAAAGTTTAAAATTAGCAGTTAAAAGAATGCTTCCAGGAGGAGTACTTGGCCGTAAACAATTAACAAAATTAAAGATTTATTCTGGTGAAAAACATCCACATTCTGCCCAAAATCCTAAAATAATAGATTTAGGAAAATTAAATAAAAAGAATTTAATTAGAAATTAATATGAACGAAGTTAATCAATCCACAGCTAAAAAAAATAAAATTAAGTTAGATTTTAAAGATAGTAAGTATGCTACTGGTAGAAGAAAAAAATCGATAGCCAAAATATGGTTAAAAAAAGGTACTGGTAAAATTTATGTAAATGGACGTTTATTTAGTGAATACTTTTCAAGCAATAATCATAAAATGCAGATTACAAGACCATTTGAAATTTTGAATCAAGCAACTGATTATGATGTCAAATGTAATGTTAAAGGCGGAGGACATACTGGCCAAGCTGGAGCAATGGTTCATGGTATTTCTAAAGCTTTACTATTATTTGATCCAGAATTCAAATCTACTCTCAAAACTGAGAATCTTACCACTAGAGACTCCAGATCAGTTGAAAGAAAAAAACCTGGACGAAGAAAAGCTAGAAGAAGCTTCCAATTCTCAAAAAGATAATTCTTTTTTAATTCTAAACTGTTATAATAAAAAAATGTCTAAAATTAATGTATTAATAGCTGGCTCTACAGGCTACATAGGAATTCAATTGATTAAATTATTACTTAAACATAATAATGTAAAAATTAAATATCTTTGTGGTAATACGTCCGTTGGAAAAAAAATATCATATTATGATAAATCCTTAAATTTTAAAAAATTACCAAAAATTGTAAAATTTAATAAATCTTTTTTAAAAAATGTTAGATTAATATTTAGTGCATTACCAAACGGTGAAGCGCAAATAATTTCTAATAATCTTCATAAACATAACGTTTTAATAGATTTGGCAGCTGACTTTAGACTTAATACAGCTTCTTCTTATTTAAAATGGTATAAACAAAAACATAAAGCAATAAAGAATATAAAAAAATCGATCTATTCATTACCAGAAATTTCAGGAATTAATGTAAAAAAATTTAATATTATTGCTTGTCCAGGCTGTTATCCTACTTCTGTATTAATTCCACTTATTCCATTAATTCAAAAGAATTTAATTAATATGTCTAACATTATAATAGATTCAAAATCAGGATACTCAGGAGCGGGAAGAGGTGTACATAAAAAATATAAAAATCAAAACCTTTATGAGTCATTGAGTGCTTATGGTGTGGGTTTTCATAGACATAATTCAGAAATAGAACAAGAAATAGGAAACTATACTAAAAAAAAGTTTTCTTTTAGTTTTACACCGCATTTAACGCCAATGTTTAGAGGCATCTTAAGTACAATTTATGTCGATTTAGATAAAAAAGTTACATTAAAAAATATTCACAAAAATTTAATGAAAAAATATTCAAGAAGTACATTTATAAAAGTACTAAAAATTAATAGCCCATTAAGCACAAATCAAGTGATAAACACAAATAATTGCTATATATCAGTTTGTAAAACTAAATATAAAGATAAAGTAATTATCTTATCTGCAATAGATAATTTAATCAAAGGCGGAGCTGGACAAGCTGTACAAAATATGAACTTAAAATTTAATTACCCAATATCAAGAGGCTTAAAATGAAAAAATTTTTTTTTTTGATTTTATTAACATCCTGTTCTTCCTTAAAGGATACTACGAATAATAATTACAAAAAAATTAATTTTAATGACGATATAAATTTTAATCAATTTAAAAGTTTTTTAATTGAATATGCGAAAAATAATCCTTACCCAAATATAGATAAATGAAATTCAAAAAAAATAATATAAATATTGCAATCATAGGCCTTGGACAAATTGGAAATTATTTATTTAATGAAATAAATAAAAAAAAGGGAGAAATTGAATTAAAAACTGGAAAAAAGATTAATATTGCAGCTATATCAGCTAAGAATATAAATAAGAAAAGAAAATTTAAAATTGATAAAAAAATTTTTTTTAAAGATCCATTAAAAATTTTTGAAAAAAAAAAAATTGATATTTTATTCGAAATAATTGGACTGTCCGGAGGAATTTCAAAAAAAATTGTAGAAACAGCATTAAAAAAGAAAATACACGTAATTACTCCAAATAAAGCTCTAATGGCTAAACATGGAGATCATCTAACTAAATTAGCTGAAAAAAACAAAGTCAACTTAGAATTTGAAGCATCTGTAGGGGGTGGAATTCCTATTTTAAGAACTATAAAAGAGGGCTTGGCTACTAACAAAATTTTTAAAGTTTATGGAATTTTAAATGGTACATCAAACTACATTTTATCAGAAATGGAAAATTCTGATGAAAGTTTTAATAACGTTCTTAAAAAAGCTCAATCTTTAGGATATGCAGAACCAGGCAATCCCAAACCTGATATTAATGGAGCTGATGCATTTGCAAAAGTCAGAATCTTATCTTCATTATCTTTTGGAACAAAAATTTCAAAAAAAAGTGGTTTAGTCGAAGGTATTGAAAAAATTGAACTTAAAGATATTAGAATAGCTAATCAATTAGGTTTAAGAATTAAATTATTAGGTATTTCTGAATTAGTTAATAAAAAATTATTTGAAACTGTACATCCTTGTTTAGTAAGTAATAAATCTTATATAGGAAATGTAAATGGTGTTATGAATGCTATCATTTTACAAGGTAAGCCTGTAGGTGAAAGTTTGCTACAAGGAGAGGGAGCTGGCCCTGGCCCGACATCCTCATCACTTATGTCAGATTTAATGTCCATAATAAGAGGTAATGTTAAATATCCTTTTGGTATTCCTAATAACAAAAGAAAAAATATAGATCTTTATAACCTTAATAATTATGTAAATTCACTATATTTACGTTTTGAAGTTAAAGATAGACAAGGTGTTTTATCTATGATTACAAATCGCTTAGCCAAATATAAAATATCTGTAAAAAGAATAATTCAAACTCCTGACAAGAAAAATGATAAAGCTACTATTGTTATAATTACTCATAAAACTACTGAAAATAACTCAAAAAAATGTCTTACAATTTTCAAAAAAAATAAGAATATTCTTAAATTTCCGACACTTATTAGACTTTATAATTAATGGAAATTTATATAAAAATATTTGAGGTTATATTTCCAGTCTTTTTTGTTATTGGTGTTGGGTATTATTTAGGTAAAAAAAACCCTAAATTTGATACTAATTTTATAACAAATTTTGCAGGCAATATTGGTACACCAGCAATGATTTTTTATACAGTAACCACAACTGGAATTACACTAAGTATTTTTACCCAATATTTTATTTATGCCATAATAATGATAAGTGGTTTTGCAATTATCGGCCTTATATTACTTTATATTCTTAAAAAAGATCTGAGTATGGAACTTCCACCTCTCATTCTTCCAAATACAGGTAATATGGGCGTTCCAATTTGTCTTTTTGCTTATGGGACACAAGGTTTAGGAGTAGCTTCTGCAATAGCATCAGTTATAATTTTATTTCACTTCACATTAGGTGTTTTTTTAGCAAAGAAAAATTTCTCTTTTGATGTTGTCATAAAAAGTCCACCAGTATATGCAATTATCATATCTGTTATTTTTTTATTTTTTGAGATTAAAACTCCTTTGTTTCTTGAAAATACAACTTTTCTTTTAACTTATGCTACTATTTTTTTAGTGTTAATGTCACTTGGTATTGCTTTAACTAGATTTAAATTTTCATTAAAGGACTCAATCATATTATCCCTATGTAGAGTTATTTTAGGTCCTGTAATTGCTTTTATTGTTATATATAATTTTAATCTATCTGGATTTGCTGCTGGTGTTTTATTAATACAAAGTGCGATGCCAAGTGCAATATTAAATTATCTGGTTGGTAGTATGTACTCACCAAAAAAAATTGTTAATAGTATTGCTAGTACAATTGTAACATCAACTATAATGTCGTTTATAACAATTCCTATAGTTGTATTCTTTGCTTTAAAATACTTTAATTAACCTATATCGTAGCCAAATGAAGGCTATTACTTTTAATCTATTAGCTTGGGTTATGCTGCCAATAATGGATGGTTTTGCAAAATATCTAAGTGCAGATCTTCCAGTATTACAAATTACATGGGCAAGATATTTTTTTACCGTGGCTTTCACTTTTCCATTTATGTTTATTTTTTTTCGAAAAAATCTCGTATGGACAGATAAACCAAAATTGCAATTCATTAGAGGTTTAATTCTTTTAACCGCTAATATTTGTTTTTTTTATGCAATTTCAGTTATTTCTTTAGCTAAAGCATTAACTTTAGCCTTTGTTGCCCCTTTAATTGTTACAGCTTTTTCTCCAGTTTTT
>MDSV01059060.1_pt1 | contig 18498 bp, 16 predicted proteins | sample 810851 | NCBI WGS metagenome assembly MDSV01 (sample SAMN05326640, study PRJNA326480) | marine metagenome | isolation source: seawater | place: Atlantic Ocean: North East | collected 2012 | reverse complement strand
TAACATAGTAAAATCTGTAAGTGCCGCATCAAAAGTAATGGGAGGTTAAAAATGCCAGATGATATAAAAACCGGAATAGGAGCTTCAGTAAAAAGAAAGGAAGATCTAAGATTTATAACAGGTAAAGGAAATTATACAGATGATATAAATAGGCCAGGGCAATTACATGCATACATGCTAAGATCAAATGTAGCTAAAGGGTCATTAAAATTAGACGTTTCAAAAGCTAAAGATTCAGAGGGAGTGATTAGTGTATTTGTAGGTAATGATATGGAGGTAGGTGGTTTGCCATGTGGCTGGCAGGTTGATTCTACTGATGGAACAGCTATGAGAGAGCCTCCTCATCCACCAATAGCAAAAGATCAAGTTAAATATGTAGGTGAAATTATAGCTGTTGTAGTTGCTGAAACTTTAGATTTAGCACGTTCTGCTTCAGAAAAAATAGATGTAAATTATGATGAACAAACTCCAATAATAGATTTGAAATCATCTCTGGAGCCAAAAAATGGTATTGTGCATGATGATCTAGATACCAACATTTGTTACGATTGGCATATGTTTGGAGATTTAAAAGGGGTAGATGATATTTTAAATAATGCAGCTCATGTTGCTGAAATAAATATCAGAAATAATAGATTAATACCAAATGCAATAGAGACACGATGTGCAATTGGTGACTACGATACTGCTAATGATCATTACACTTTGTATACTACGAGTCAAAATCCACATGTAATAAGATTATTAATGGGTGCTTTTGTTTTAAGTATTCCTGAAAACAAACTTACAGTTATTTCCCCTGATGTAGGCGGAGGTTTTGGTTCAAAAATTTTTCACTATGCTGAAGAAGCAATTGTCACTTGGGCTTCAAATCAAATCAAAAAACCAGTCAAATGGACTTCTGATAGAACAGAGGCATTTTTGTCTGATTGCCATGGTAGAGATCATGTGACAAATGTTAAATTAGGTCTGGATAAAGATGGGAATTTTTTAGCTTTAAAAGTAGATACTATTGCGAACCTTGGTGCATATCTTTCTACGTTTGCATCTAGCGTTCCAACATATTTATACGGAACTTTGCTAGCTGGGCCTTACAAAACCCCGTTAATTTATTGCAGGGTAAGATCTGTATTTACTAATACAGTGCCTGTAGACGCTGTTAGAGGGGCTGGAAGACCAGAAGCCACATATGTTCTAGAAAGGATTGTTGACAGGGCAGCAAGAGAAATGGGGATTAGTCAGGAGGAGATAAGAAAGAAAAACTTTATCCCACCAGATGCATTTCCTTATCAGACTCCAGTTGCACTTCAATATGATAGTGGCTCATATAAAGTTACTTTTGATAAAGCTATTAAAATGTCTGATTATAGTGGTATCAATGTAAGAAAAGAGGAAGCAAAAAAACAAGGTAAATTAAGAGGTATAGGAGTTTCTACTTACTTAGAAGCGTGTGGCTTAGCTCCTTCTGCAGTAGCTGGTTCATTAGGCGCACGAGCCGGTTTGTATGAGGCTGCAGAAATAAGAGTTCATCCAACAGGAGCGGTGTCTGTTTTTACTGGTTCGCATAGTCATGGCCAAGGTCATGAGACAACATTTTCACAAATTGTTAGTGATAAGCTTGGAATAGATATTGATAATGTTGAGGTTGTACATGGAGATACAAGTAAAATACCTTTTGGAATGGGTACTTATGGTTCTAGATCCCAAATAGTTGGTGGAGAAGCAATTTACAGAGCCACAGAAAAAATAATCGCAAAGGGTAAAATTATTGCAGCTCATATTTTAGAAACAGATGAAGGAAATATAGAATTTACTGATGGAAATTTCACAGTCAAAGGAACTAATAACTTTAAAGCTTTTGGTGAAATTGCACTTGCTGCATATGTTCCTCATAATTTTCCTCATGATAAATTAGAGCCAGGATTAGATGAGAAGTGTTTTTTTGATCCACCAAATTTTACATATCCAGCAGGTTGTGTAATTTGTGAAGTTGAAATTGATCCAAATGTTGGAAATGTAGAAATTGTAAACTTAACTGCAGTTGACGATCTTGGAAAAATTATTAACCCAATGATTGTTGATGGTCAAATTCAAGGTGGACTTGCTCATGGAATAGGCCAAGCTCTTATGGAAAACGCTGTTTATGATGAAAATGGTCAATTATTATCTGCTAGTTATATGGACTACACAATGCCTAGAGCAGATAATCTTCCAAATTTTAACGTAAGTGCAGAAGAAATTACTTTGACTAATACGAATACACTAGGTGCAAAAGGTTGTGGAGAACTAGGAACTATAGGTTGTCCTCCAGCTGTAATAAATGCGGTTGTAGACGCACTTGAACCTTTGGGGGTTAAAGATATTTCAATGCCAGCTACTTCGGAAAAAATCTGGAGAGCAATAAAAGATGCAAGTAACTAGAGTAATTTAAGGAGTTTTAAATGTATGATTTAAATTATGTTAAGCCTAAATCTACTAATGATGCTTTAAGTGAGTTTCAAAAATCGACTGAAGGACAATATTTAGCAGGAGGGATGACATTAATTCCAACTCTCAAATCTAGATTAAGTTCATCAGATATTTTGATTGATTTAAGAGAGTCTAATTTAAGTGGTATTAATGTTTCAGGCAATAATCTCAATATTAAGGCAATGACTACTCATTCTGAAGTCGCCGCATCTAATGATGTTAAAAGTTGTATCCCTGGTATTTCTGAGTTAGCAAGTCAAATTGGTGATCATATGGTCAGAAATCGTGGCACTATTGGTGGCTCTGTGGCAAATAATGATCCTTCTGCTTGTTATCCATCAGCTATTCTAAGTTTAAATACTACAGTCATAACCAATAAAAGAGAGATAAAATCAGATGACTTTTTTGTTGGTTTGTTTGAAACTGCTTTAGATGAAGGAGAGTTAATAATAGATTTCTCTATACCAATTCCTGAAAAATGTTCTTATGCTAAGTTTTCTAACCCAGCCTCTAGATACGCTATTGTGGGAGTTTTTGTTACTAAATCGTCAGATAATGTTAGAGTAGCTGTAACTGGAGCAGGTCAGAATGGAGTTTTTAGATCAAAAGAAATAGAAGATGCTTTAAATAGAAATTTTTCATCGGGTTCATTAGATGGATTAAAACTTGATAATGATGAAATGTTTAGTGATATTCATGCTCAAAGTGATTACAGATCACATTTGGTCATAGAAATGGCCAAGAAAGCGGTTAGTAATATTTCGTAAAGTCAGTTTTATTAAATTTATTAAATACGACATTTTGAAAATCATTTGGATTAGCGTTTACTTTTTTTAAGTATTCTTTTTTCATATGAAAAAAGTAACCCATTCTTGAAAAACTTCTGGATACTTCATTGATATGTTTAGAAGCTAAAGGGATGTACTTTTTTTCTATAAACGTTTCTAATATAAATTTTTCAAAGTCTTCAAACTTACCTTGAGAAAATGCTAATGCTGCAAGAATATCTTTCTCACCTTTACCAACCTGAAGACAACATTTATGTCTTACATCTATTTGTTTTATAGCAGAGCACGCAGTAATACGCATAAATTTATCAAAATGTATGATTGATTCTTGTACAAGTAATTGACTAAATCCCGCAATCAAAGATTTCCTTGGATCCTTTGCTATTCTTATCATTTCTAGCCATTCTCTAACACCCCATATGATAATTTTTTCAGGTAATGGAAGAAAAGATACTATATTAGGATTTTGTTCATTATTAATAATTCTCATTATTAAGTGATAATCATTATCATTATCATTGTCAATCTTAAAATAGATATGAAAATGATAATGATAATTAATATTAATTATTAAATAAAAACAAATAGTTATATTGATTTTTAAAAAATTTACTATATATATTAACCATACACAGGAGTTAATCATGAAAGGCGATAAAGAAGTCATAGAACAATTAAATATCATTTTAAAAAATGAACTTACTGCTATTAACCAATATTTTTTACATTCACGAATGTTAAAAGATTGGGGTTTTTTAGGTTTAGGAAAAAAAATTTATGAAGAATCATTAGGTGAAATGAAACATGCTGATTGGATAATAGAGAGAGTGCTTACAATTGAAGGGTTACCAAATCTGCAAGATTTGGGTAAATTACAAATTGGTGAAGATGTTACTGAAATGTTTTCTTCAGACTTAAACCTTGAAATGACAAATCAAAAGTGTTTAAAAATTGCAATTCCTATATGTGAATCAAAGAGTGACTTTGTAACCAGAGCAATATTTAGTAAAATATTAGATGATACTGAAGAGCATATAGATTGGATCGAATCTCAACAACATTTAATAAAAACAGCAGGGTTACAAAATTATTTGCAAGAACAAATTTCTGATAAGGGTGGAGAATAATTAATCAGTTAATTTCTTTATTTTGATTAAAGTTTATTGCATCTTTTATGTATTCAGAGCAACTTCCGCACTGAGGTTTACAATTACAAGCATTGTAAACTTGCCATACTGTGCTAGCGCCTTCGTGAATAGCTTTTTTTATTACTTTATCAGAAATTGCGTTACATAAACAAATAATCAAGAAAATCTCCCTATTGTAAATTAAAATGAAATTGATAATGATTGTCAATACTATTATTTATTACAACTTTTTTATAAAAAATATGAAAAACCATTGACAACAATGATTAATACTATTATTTGATAATGATAATCATTATCAAATAATATTTTACTTTATTTATTTGTTATTATTTTATAATGTAATAATAGGAGTGAATATCGTTATCATTATGATAGTGATTCTTATTATATTACAAAAATTTACAGAGGTTTATTATGACAAAAATTACTTTAAACTTTGATTGTTTTAAAAAGTTAATTATAGCTGGTTCTATTTCAGTTTCATTACCTTTTATATTCATATCAAATTCATTTGGAGATGTTTATGGATCTAACCCTGTAACCGTTAAAGGTTATAGTGGTTCTAAAACTAACTCAACTGCCTACACAGGCCAAATAGCAAGACAACTTTTACATAACAGTCTTAAAAAAATAGTATCTACTGGGAATCCCAATGATTTCACAGGTGGTGCAGGTAAAAAAATGCTTAATTATTTTGAAGGCAAGGACAAATCAAAATCTATGGCAATTTTGGACCCGAAAAGTAGTTCAAAGTTTCCAGTTAAGCAAAAAATGATTGGTGAAATTTCATCGGGTTCTAACCTTGCGGGCAAAACTGATAAAAGAAAACAAGTTTCATGGCCTAACAATATGTCAGGTGTTGACGTAATCAAGTTTATGATTAAAAAAGCAGGTAAAACTAAAGGTGGAGTTGATTCAAGAAATGGGATGAACTACCCTCAATTAATTTCAAAGTATACAATGGGTGCTGTTTTATATCATCAAGCATGTGATAACTATTTAGATGAAAAAATGACTGCTAGTGTTAAACCAAATAATAAACCTTATAAAAAAGGAGCTGCTTATACTGGTAAAGAACATAGTTGGGATGAGGCTTTTGGTTATTGGGGTGCAGCAGCACATACAATGTCACTAAGTGCAAAAGAAAGTTACAATGTTGCAAAGAAAAAAGATTTAAAAGCTGCAGATTTTAATAAAGATGGAGTAGTAGATCTATATAATGAAATGACTTACGCACATGCTTATTACGCTTCAAGTTTTGATAAGGGTGGAAAAACTAATTATTTAAAAACTGTTACAGGTGCGTTCATAGATGGTAGAAAAATTATAACAGCAGCAAATGGAAATAAATTATCATCTGCAGATTTAACTAAGGTTCAAGATCTAGCACAAGTTATTTGTTCTAATTGGGAGCAAGTGATAGCTGAATCTGTGTTTAAATACGCAGGATCAGTGTATAAAGATTTGGGAAAAATTGAAGCGGCTTTAGTATCAGGTTCAGGAATGGACAAAGCTATGTCTAATTATCTCAAGCATTGGGGTGAGCTAAAAGGATTTGCGATGGCACTTCAGTCTGGACCAAATAATAGAAGTGATACTTTTAACAGGTTAAATAGAATGATGGGTTTTGGTCCATTAATGCCAAATTTATCTCAGGTTGTTGGAATTGATTCTTCAGGAAATTATATTAAAGATCAAGGATCATCAATAGCATACTATAAGTTACATATGCTAAAAATCCAAAATTTAGTTGGTGATAAGTATGCTTTAAAGGCTAAAGCAAAAGATGCCACTGGCGGAATGGCAGCTCTTATTGAAAAGATGGGGCCTAAAAAATCTGCTGAAAACGATTAATCTATAATATTAAGTCGATCAGACTAACGTCTGATCGGCTTTATTAACATTATGGAATATCTAACAAATTTTTATGAAATTTTTAGCTCAAACTTCTTTGATCCAAAAAAGAGAGTTTTTGCTGGTTATTTGTTTTCAGGTTTTTTGATTGCAATAATTTGGTCTGTTTATACGAAAAAGCTTTCAATATTAAATGCGATAAAATTTGTTTTTGATAAAAAAGTATATATTTCAAAATCAGCAATTACAGACTATTCACTTTATATTATTAATTTATTTATAATGATTATCTTTTCTCCAATTTTATTATCACAGTTAACTATTGCTACACTAATATTTGAATTACTTCATACGCAAGAAGCATTGACGCCAATAGATAATGTATTAATTGTTTCTTTAATAATTCCAATATCTTTTACCTTTTCTTATTTTGTTTTAGACGATTTTTCAAAATTTTTAGTACATTTTTTTATGCATAGGATACCATTTTTATGGAGTTTTCATAAAGTACATCATTCTGCAGAAGTATTAACTCCAATTACTGTATTTCGAACACATCCATTTGAAGGAATTGTGTTTGTGATAAGAAATGCAATATCTCAAGGGGCTATAATAGGAATATTTTATTTTGTTACTAATGGAAACCTCAGTCTAGTAACTGTTTTAGGAGCAAATTTATTTTCATTTACTTTTCATTTGTTAGGATCAAATTTAAGACACTCGCATGTGAGTATTACTTATTGGAAGTGGTTAGAATATTTTTTGATTTCTCCAGCACAGCATCAAATTCATCATTCTATAGATAAAAACCATCATGATAAAAATTTTGGAGTTACATTTGCTTTTTGGGATTTATTTTTTGGTTCATTAGTGTTTTCAAAGTCAAATCAAGATTTAACCTTTGGCTTGCTTAAAAATGAAAAGTTAACTAAATATAATGTCATAAGTATTTACTTCTACCCAATTAAAGAGTCTTTCATTATTTTTAAAAAAAGTACTCAACAACTCTTTGAAAAATTAATATATTTTTTGCAATTCATCTTTCTTAAAATTAAAAAGGATATTTAAAATGAAATTTATAAAGTATTTTTTAGTAATTTTCTTTGTTACTAATTTTTCATACTCATCATTTTCTAATGAGTTAAATATATACTCTCATAGACAGCCGTATTTGATAAAACCATTTCTGGATGCATATACTAAAAAAACAGGAATTAAGTTAAATGTTGTTTATGCCTCAAAAGGTTTAGCTCAGCGCCTAGCTTCTGAAGGAGAAAATACAATAGCTGACTTAATTTTAACTGTAGATATAGGAAGATTATATATATACAAAGATAAAAATCTTTTAGCAAAAATTAACTCTATTATTCTTAATAAAGCTATACCAAAACACTTAAGGAGTGAAGATGGAACCTGGTTTGGTTTATCAAAACGTTCTAGAGTTATTGCTGTTTCAAAATCTACAATTAAAAAAGGTGAAATTCAAAGATATGAGGATTTAGCTAACCCCAAGTGGAAAGGTAAAGTATGTTCAAGACCGGGAAGTCATGTTTATAACAGAGCACTAATGTCATCTTTAATAGCTGTTCATGGGTATGATAAGGCTTTAAAATGGGCGAAAGGTTTTGTCAAAAACTTAGGAAAAAGGCCACAAGGAAATGATAGATCACAAATTAAATCCATATATTCTGGAGAATGTGAAATAGCGATTATTAATCATTATTATTATGGAAAATTAACTTATTCTAATAAAAAAGAACATAAAGAATGGGCTAAATCTGCAAGGATAATTTTTCCAAATCAGGGGGTAAACGATAGAGGAGCACATATTAATATCTCGGGTGGAGGTGTTGTAAAATTTTCTAAAAGAAAAGGAGAAGCTATAAAGTTTTTAGAGTTCTTAGTAAGTAAGGAAGCACAAAAATTATATGGTAACGTTAATTATGAATATCCAATAAGTAACTTATTTGAGACCCCTAGTAAATTAAAAGCTCTTGGTTCTTTTAGGGAAGATAAACTTTTGATTGAAAAAATAGCAATACTTTCTCCAAAGGCTCAAGAAATAATTGATACGGTATATTGGTAAATCTAAAAGTCTGAGACGAAAAACGTTATTAATGAACCTCCTAATATTAACCATAAAATACCCTTTATTAAAAAAAACAAAAAAGCTACAGTCCCTATAAACTTAAACCTTTTTGATCGAGTAATCTTATACTTTTTGTCCACCATTTATTTCGATCTCGGTTCCATTTACATAAGAAAAAGAATCTGAACACATAGAATGAATTACAGCAGCAACTTCTTCTGGTTTTCCAAATCTGCCCATTGGAATATTTTTTAATAGGTGCTTGCTATCTTGAGTGATCATACTCGTTTCGATTTCACCTGGTGCAATGGCATTTACTCTAATTCCATATTTACTTAAATCTGAAGCCATTTCTCTAGTAAGAGATTTTAGAGCAGCTTTTGATGTTGCATATGCAGGTCCTGCAAATTCATGAACCATGTCACTTGCTATGGATGTGATATTTATAACCATTCCTTCGGCGGATTTTAAATTATTTATAATTGCTTTTGATATCATGATTGGAGCAAAAAAATTAACATTAAAAACTTTTTGCCACAATTCAATTGGCGTATCAATAAAATCCAATCTTTTATTAGTTTCATCTTTTGGAGAAATAGCAGCATTATTTATTAAAGCTTTAACAGGGCGACCATTAAGATACTTAACAAGGTTATTAAGAGAGTCTTCTAAGTTATTTAGATTTTCTAAATCTATTTGAAAATGATTTTTTTTGTTTTGTTCCCAGGGACATTGAGGGGCTACAGGTGTTCTTGAACAGGTAATAACTTCCCAACCATTATCCCAAAATTTTTTAGAAGTTTCATGACCAATTCCACGACTGCCCCCTGTCAAAATAACAATTTTATTTTCCATAATCATACTTGATAATGATAATCATTATTAATATATACGCAATATAAATTTTTGCAACCTGTATTAACTAAGAAATTTTTGTCATACTAATTAGTTTATAAAAACTTTATTTTAAGTATTAACAAGTCTGTTTTATTTTTTTTCCAAATAATTCTAATCTGTGATCAACAAGTTCGTAACCCATTTTTAGTGCTACTTGCTTTTTCATCTCTTCAAGTTCATTATTTTGAAATTCAATAATTTCTCCAGTCTCTACGTCAACAAGGTGCTCATGATGTTCTCCTGCCTCTTCATATCTGGCTCTGCCATCTCCAATATCTAAGCGTTCTATTATACCTGCTTCTTCAAACAATTTAATAGTCCTGTATACTGTGGCAATCGAGATTGATTTATCTCTCTTAACTGCTCTTCGGTACATTTCTTCTACATCAGGATGATCTTCTGAGTCTTCAATTACTTCAAGAATTATCTTTCTTGGAAGTGTCATTCTCAAACCGACATTTAAACATTTATCATATAATTCTGCCAAATTATGTTCCTTTCTTTAAATTTAGAATAGTTAAAAACTATATAAAAAGACAAGAAAAAAAAAAATTACTTTTGCTCATTTAAATAATATTTTGTTTTCAATACTTTATTTAGTATAAAAATAGGAATAAGACCAACTAAAACAATCAATAATGCTGCGTAAGCAGAATCTTCAAACATCTCATCTTTAGCATATTGGTAAACGTAAGTAGATAAAGTTTCAAAATTAAAAGGTCTTAAAAGTAATGTAATAGGTAATTCTTTTGCTATTTCAACAAAAGATAAAATACCTGCTATTAAAATAGATGGTTTAATAATTGGGAAAACAATTTTAAATACACTCCTTTCATATGAATATCCCATCGTAATACTAGCTTCAAGTAAATTTGGAGTCATTCTCATGATACCTGAGTTTATTGATCCATAACCTATAGCATTAAATCTAGATACATATGCAAAGATTAGAGCTACAAAAGTTCCAATAATGTTAAATTCATTCAATACTTCTAGGTTTTGAATAAAACTAAAAAAATAAGTTGTTCCTAATGCTAGCATTACACCTGGAAAAGCATACCCACTTCCAGCTGCTGTTGCAAAAAATGGAAAAATTTTGTTACCTTTAAAATTACTAGTGAGGGCTAACAAAGTTGAGATGATAACAATTATTAAGGCGCTTATACCTGCAATTATTAGAGTATTTATACTGATCTCCAAAAGCACAGAATAACTAGTAATTTCAGTTGATCCTTGTTCAATTAATATTAAAACTGGTAAAATAAAACCAAAAAATATAGGAATTAAACAAAATAAAATTGCAACAATACTTTGAAAAAAATTTAGATTCACTTTAAATGTTGAGTTATTAATTTTTGTATCATAAAATTTTTGTCTTTTTCTTGCTGTCAATTCTATTCCAAGCAAAACTATAATGAATGTAAATGAAACAAGAGCAACTTGTGAAGCAGCTGATAAATTATTCATTCCTAACCATAAGTTAAAAATTCCAAGAGTTAGTGTTTCAACAGCAAAAAATTCAACTGTCCCAAAATCAGAGATAGTTTCCATTAAAACTAAAGATAAGCCTGCTACTATCGCTGGCCTAGACATAGGAAGTGCTACATTAAAAAAAGTTGATTTTCCATGCATTTTTGCTAGATCATATAAACTTATTGGTGTTGATAAAAAAGCAATTTTAGAAATAAGATATATGTAGGGATAAAGTACAAAAGACATTACAAAAATTGCTCCTCCCATAGACCTTATTTCAGGAAAATAATAATCTTTAGAATTTTCAAATAAAAATATTTCTCTAACAAAAGTTTGAACAAAACCACTATATTCTAGAAAATCTGTATATGAATAGGCAACAATATAAGTTGGGATGGCAAGAGGCAAAATTAACGCCCATTCTATTAACTTTGAAAAAGGAAAGTTATATTTGGCTATAATCCAGGCTGATGATAACCCAATAAAAAGAGAAGTTAGTCCAACGCCAATTAATAGTATTAAAGTGTTATATGTATATAAACCTATTTTAGTTGAAATTAAGTGTTTCCATGTAGGTAAATCAATTTTAAGAGATGAGAAGAAAATAGAAATAATTGGGCATAATAAAATAAAAACTAAAGTAAAAGAAAACAGTAGCCATTTGTTATTCAAAAAATAAACAATCTGATTTTTAACTAGAGGCATCAATTTATTTACAACTATAGATTTATTTTTATTAATATTTTTTAATTATAAAAACTTCTAAAATTAACTATCAGATTTATGTTTATTTATATAGGATAATTTATAAAAATTGTTAAATCGGATACTTATGAAAAATTATGTTACCCATCTAGAATGTTCATTAACAGGTGAAAAAAAACAAAAAAATATAGTACATGGTTTGTCTGATGCCGGTAAGCCTTTGATAGTTCGTTATGATTTAGAACAAATTAAAAAAGATATAACTAAAGAACAATTAAAAAAAAATGATATTAGTGGCTTTTGGAGATATTCATTTCTTTTACCAGTAGATCAAGAAAATAGAATTTCTCTTGGTGAGGTAAAAACTCCATTAATTAGTTTAGATAATTCTAAAAATGAACTTGATTTTAAAGGTGAATTGATTGTTAAAGACGAAGGCTTATTACCTACAGCTTCTTTTAAGGCAAGAGGATTATGTCTTGCCGTATCAATGGCAAAGCAATTAGATTTAAAACATCTAGCCATCCCAACAAATGGAAATGCTGGAGCGGCTCTTGCTGCATACGCTTCAAAAGCAAAGATAAAATCAACTGTATTTTGTCCAGACGATACCCCTGAAATAAATATTAGAGAAATACAATCATTGGGTGCAGAAACTTACATGGTAAATGGGTTGATTAATGAATGTGGTAAATTAGTTTTAGAGGGTAAACAAGAAGCAAAATGGTTCGATGTTTCAACTTTAAAGGAACCTTACAGAATTGAAGGTAAAAAGACTATGGGTTTAGAATTGGCAGAGCAATTTAATTGGCAACTACCAGATGTGATATTTTATCCAACTGGTGGCGGAACAGGGTTAATAGGAATGTGGAAAGCATTTGAAGAATTATTAGAATTAGGATGGATAGAAAACAAACTTCCAAAAATGGTTGCCGTACAAGCTGAGGGTTGTGCTCCAATTTATAAAGCTTGGAAAGAAGGAAATGAATTTGCAGATTTATGGGATGGGGCAAAAACAGTTGCTGCAGGAATTAGAGTTCCTATAGCAGTTGGTGATTTTTTAATAATTAGAGCTATTAATAAAAGCAATGGGTTTTCAATAACTGTAAGTGATGAAGAAATTCTAAACTCAAGGGAAAAGGTGTCATTTAAAGATGGAATGTTATTATGTCCAGAAGGAGCTGCAACTTTTGCTGCTTTTAAGAAATCATTAAATGAAGGATTAATTAAACAAAATGACAAAGTAGTCTTATTTAACTGTGCTTCAGGATTAAAGTATCCTCTTCCAGAAGTAAGTAACTTTTTAGATAAAAATTCAAAAATTAATTATTCAAATTTTAAGCTTTAAAATTTTAACCTTCAAATATTGAAGCATCCATGTTTGATTTATCTTCAAGAGAAAATTTTATCCCCTCTGTATATTTTATATTTTCAATCCAATCCATATTAAAGCCATCTAAACAACCAACATTAACACCGTATTCGTCAGGCTTTGATCTTCTTTGATGATGAGTATTTACCCCACAGTTTTTACAAAAATAATGCTTAGCAATTTTAGTATTCCACTGATAAATTTTTAAAAATTTATCACCAGAAACTAATTTAAATTCATTTAATTTTACAGTAGTCATTACAAAACCTTTTCTTCTGCAATGAGAGCAGTTACACCTTTTAAGATCATTCAAATTGCAGGAAAGTTCAAATTCTATTTTTCCACAATGACACTTGCCTTTTAAAGGTGTTTTTAAAGTACTTTGAATATCCATAAAAAACTAAAAAGAGTATCCAAAATTATTATTTAATTCTTCAGCTAGCTCATCGCCCTTTTCTTTTGTCATTGAAATCAAAGGAGGCCTTACATTTGACCAAACTTCTTCACCAGTCTTTTTTGCTAAAAGTCTTTTTTGAGCTGGTATTGGAGCATAATCTTGAAATAATAACCTTACACTTCTAACTTTTTTATGCAATTCTTCAGCTCTATCCCATTCTTTTTTATGACATAGTTCAATTACTTTTGCTATGTCTGAAGAATTTAAGTTTGCCGTAGCTGATATGCACCCTGGCGCTCCTAATTTTATTGCTTCTATTACTGGTAGTTCTGCTCCTGGATAAACTATTAATCCGTCTATATTTAATAATGCTTCAGTATTTTTCCAGTCACCAGAACTATCTTTTATACCTACTATAATATCTGGAAAAGTTTTTTTAAGTTTTTTTACTAAGCCAATTGACAAACCAACCCCAGACACTTGAGGTATATGATAAAGATATATTTTTAAATTTGGATGATTAATCCCAAGTATAAGTTTTTCAAAATAATGAAACAGTCCTTCATCAGACATGCCTTTAAAATAAAAAGGTGGTAAAGTCATAATGCCATGGCATCCTAAATCAAGGGCATGTTTACTCATTTTAATTGTATCAGGCAAATTACATAATCCTGTACCGGGTATCAATATATTAGGATCAATTCCAATATCAATAATTCCTTGAAGAGCTCTAATTCTTTCTTCATTTCCTATTGATAAGGCTTCACCTGTTGTTCCAAATGGAGCTAAACCAGAACAACCGTTAGCTAGCAAATCTTTCGCCAATTGATTATATAAAGTTTGATTGAAACTAAGATCGTTATTGAATGGGGTTAAAATTGGTGAAATGAGACCTTTTATCAACTTTTTCTCCTAAAAAAATTATAATTTAACATTAATTTTATTTTTGAAAAAATAAATCAATTAATTTTATTTATTTTCTTAAATTTAGGATAAAGATATTTTTTTGCAAATATTAGTAAGAATAAAACTGTACATAATCTAAATAAATGGTGAGTTACAACGTAAGCAGGTTCAATATTAAGGAAGGCTGCAAGAAGACCCATTTCATTAACTCCACCAGGAGTAAATGCTAGAATAACAGCTTCGGGCCTAATAGTTGTAAAACTATATAAGGCAATTACAAAAGGCATAAAACTTAAAATTAAAGAAAAAACCACAGTAAGAGCATCAATAACATAACTTCCAGCCTCCTTCCATTTAAGGCCGTTCATATTACAACCAAAAAAACTACCAATAATTAATTGAGAAATTATCAAGAAAGAGATATATGCATTTAATTCAAAAATTCCCGTCACATGTATAATAGCACTTACAATTAATGGACCAAAAAACTGAGTTCCAGGTAAGTTCACCTTATTTCCAATAAAGGTTCCTAATGGAATTAAAATAACAAAAGCAAAAACATGTAAAATATCTCCTTCAAAGTCAGGCCAAATTGGTTCTCTATTAAAAGCTCCTGGAAAAATTAAAAGCAATAAATTTGGTACTATCATAACTGTAAGAAATATTCTTGTCATATGAACCAAAGATACTTTTTTAGAATTAGCATTACATTCTTCTGCGCCCAATGTCATTTCTAACAAACCTCCAGGCGACCCTATAAAAAAAGCTTCTGGTTTATTAAGTTTTCTTATTTTAGATAAAATCGAATATGAAATTAAATGTGCAAAAGGTACATAAATTATTAAAAATACTAAGGAAATGATCCAAATATTGATCTCATTCAACAAACTAGGTTGAAAATAACTGCCCAACCAAACACCTGTAATACCAACAAATGGAATTCGAAACTTTCTAGTAAGATTTACATTTACACCACATAAAGCAAATATTGCTACACTGAAAGCAGGTCCAAGCATCCAAGGCAAAGGTAAAAGTAAAATATTGAATATTATTCCACCTAACAGACCTATAGATATTGTTTTAATTAAAGTTTTATAATTATTACATATTATATTGATTTCACTAATTCCTGATTAATCATTTTTTTACTTACAATTTTTAACTCTTCTATCATTTCCATAGCAGATTTTCTTAATGGTTTATCTTTTATTAATGTTACACCGTAAGTTGGTTCCATAGAAATACCTTTAATATCCAAAGTTTTTAATAAACCATCATTTTGTGTTTCTATCATTTGTTTAGGATGCATTCCTATAAAGTTACTATTTTTAATAACATTCAATGAGAAATTGCCAGAGTTATGTACTATTTTTGGTTTGGGCATGCTTAAATTATTTTTTATAAATTGATCATATACGTTAAATAATAAAAGAGTTTGCTCTTGGTCCGGAAGAATCCAATCATAGTCTAAAGTATCTTTTAAAGTTACATTTTTTTTTAATTGAAGTGGATGATCAATTTTAGTAACGATATGTTGGGTGTCTTTATATAAAGGTAAAAATTTAAATTTTATTTTGTTTTTTTCTTCTAAAAATAAAAAATCATCTCGATGAATTGCTGATACACACAAATCAATTTCTCCTTTCAATAACTTTAATAAAAGTTCCATTCTTTGACCTGCATAAATTTTTAATTTAATGTTTGGATGATTTTTTTGTAAATTTATTGTTGCTATAGGTACTAAATGAATTCTAGGACTAAAAGCTACACCTACAGTTATATCTCCAATTTCCCCATTTTTTAATGATTTAATTTCTTTTTCTGCATTAGAGATATCATTTAAAACTAAATATGCATATTTTTCAAAAATTTTTCCGTATTCTGTAGACACTATACCTTTAGGTAATCTATGAATTAATTTTACTGACATGTTCTCTTCTAAATCTTGCATAGCTTTGGTAATAGCGGGTTGAGAAATATTCAACTTTTCAGATGCTTTGTTAAAGCTTTTATTTTCAATGATAGAAAGAAAATATTTAATTTGTTGGATCTTAATCATAAAAATTACTTAATAAGTTAAGTACTTCATGATAAATACTTTTAATTTAAAAGAAATAACAATATAAAAAAAAATAAAAAAAATCTTAAATGTTATAACCTAAAGTTATAACAATTAAAGAAGAATCTATTTGTATTTTTTTTATTACCTGAGAATAATTAGGATGCAGGCAATTTTTATGACTTCTAAACTTCCAAATATATTATGGTACTGTACAGACCAACAGCGATACGATACTATAAATGGACTTGGTAACAAGTATATAAACACTCCTAATTTAAATAATTTCCTTAAAAATGGTGTTGCGTTTAAAAATGCTTATGTACAAAGTCCTATTTGTACACCCAGTAGATCTTCTTTTTTAACGGGAAGATATCCAGCTTCTACCCACGCTCATAGAAACGGAGCAGAATATTTTCCAGAGCATGAAGTGTTAGTAACAAAAACTTTAAAAGATGCAGGTTATGATTGTGGGTTAATAGGAAAGCTTCATTTAGCTAGTGCAGAAGGTGGTGTGGAAAAAAGAACAAATGACGGTTATGATACTTTTTATTACAGTCACGACTCAACTCCAAAACTTAACCCTGAAACAGATGATTACAAAAGATGGATTGTAGAAGAAAAAAAACAAGATCTAAAAAAACTATTTGAACCAGTAAACAATTTTTGCTGCGACGGAGTTCCTGAGGAGTTTCACCAGACTACTTGGTGTACAGATATGGCTATAAGATTTATTAATAAAAAAAGAGAAGGTCCATGGATGTTATCAATTAATCCATTTGATCCTCATCCTCCTTTTGATCCACCAAAAGAATATAGAGAAAAGTATAATCCAAATGATTTGCCAGGCCCTCTTTTTGAATTAAATGACATTGAACGCCAGAGAAAATTTAGAGAAGTATGCCAACAAGCCACAGAAGCTGTAAATCCGAGTGGAGAAAATCCACTTCCTCCAAAAGAAGGTGGATATAAAAATCCTGGAAATTGGCCACCTGAAACATTTAATGGGAAAGTAGTTCAAGCACATTATTATGCTATGATTGAACTCCTCGATAAGCATTTTGGCAGACTTATAAATTATCTAAAAGAAATAAACCAATTAGACAATACATTAATTATTTTTCACAGTGATCACGGAGAAATGTTAGGAGATCATGGTTTGATATATAAGGGTAGTCGTTTTTTTGAAGGGTTGGTTCACGTTCCTTTAATATTTTCTTGGCCTGGAAAGATCAAAAAAGATGTTGTTAGTTCAGCACTAGTAGAGTTAGTTGATTTAGCCCCAACTATTTTAGATGCCGCTGGAATTAAAATACCATATTATATGCAAGGTAAATCACTTTTTTCTAAAATGTGTTCAGGGGAAGAAATAAATAAACACAAAAATATAGTTGTTGCAGAATTTAATGACTCACTTGGATCTCCTCGTATAGTCCGTGATACTCACGCAACAATGACATTTGATGGAAGATATAAAACTATTATATATCACGGGCTAGGTTTTGGTGAAATTTATGATTTAGAAAAAGATCCAGGAGAGTTTCATGATCTTTGGGATAAGGGAATATATGATAGTTTAAAGTTAAAATTGATGCATTCACACATTGATGCTGTGATGAATACCAGTTCAGCAGGGGTTCAAAGAAAAGGACGATTTTAAAAAGGAGGAAGAAATGTTAAGTTTATTTAACAAAATAAAATCATATTTGTTTATGATTTTCTCTATAGGAATACTAACAACCAGTTTTGGTATTTCTTTAGCAGTGGCAGAATTTAAATGCCCAAAAACTGGTGGAATATTTAGAACGGTAGATCTTGCTCATCCATCAATGGATGCTGGAGTAAGAAATAACCCAGTATATTATTCATTCTTGATATACGACAGTCTATTAGACATGACTTATGACTTGGGTGTGGCTCCAGGATTAGCTACTGAAGTTCCAAAAAAGAGTTCAGATGGATCATACACATTTAATTTAAGAAAAGGTGTAAAGTTTCATGATGGCACAGAGTTTAATGCAAAATCAGTTGGTTTTAATGTTGAAAGACTCAAATCTGGAAAGGTTGCTTCTCCATACTCAGGTATGTGGAGAAAGTTTCTTAAGAGTTATGAAATCATAGACAATCATACGATTAAATTTATTCCAAATGGTGAGTGGCCAACTTTCTTATGGGATGTTGCATCTTCTTTAAGAATAGCTTCTCCTACAGCAATAGAAAAAGCTGGAAGAGACTATGGTACTAAGGTTGCTGTTGGTACAGGTCCTTTTATTATGAAAAGTTTTAAAGCAAAGGATCATTTACATCTTGATCGAAATCCAAATTATTATCGTAAGGG